>Ga0114978_10003465_pt1 | contig 12891 bp, 13 predicted proteins | sample S_140212_EF_Meta_FD_87027 | JGI IMG/M metagenome (GOLD analysis project Ga0114978, IMG submission 87027) | Freshwater microbial communities from Lake Simoncouche, Canada to study carbon cycling - S_140212_EF_MetaG | ecosystem: Environmental > Aquatic > Freshwater > Lake | place: Lake...
AAATAAAATAATGAATTTTATTGATGAAAAAGAAGATATTACTGAAGTAAATTATTTAGAAACTGAAGCAAATTCTGAGGATGAATATATAGATAATAATGATTTACAATTAGTTTCAAAAAGTAAACGTCGAGCTCCTATAAAAGATGAATCTAGTGAAGATTCTAAAGATATCGGAAATAAAGATGGTGGAAATTTAAAGATTGAAAATGAAAAAATGTATCATTTTGGTTTACATGATGTAAATGATGATCTTTTTAACACCTTAAAGAAAGATAAGAAGATTGTTAGTATTTTAAGTGAATTAAATAGTAATAATACAAAGAAAGATATTTCTTTATCAGAAATGTCATCAGATTTAGATGATGATGACATTGTAAAACAAATTGGGCAAAAGATGTCAGTCAAATCTGATTTTAAAGCTCCAACTCAAAATATTAAATCCAAAAAAGTAGAAGAAGAAGACGATGAGGAAGAAGAAGATGATGACGAGGAAGAAGATGATGAAAATTTAAGTGGATCAGATGCATCAGATGCATTAGGGGAATCAGATACATCATCGGATGATATTCCAAATATACAATTAAATCGTAGATAAGATATTTGGCACCCTACTCTAAAGCTATATTAATAATTAATAATTATTAATATATTATAATTTATTTTGAATGTTTAATTAGATACTTAATTACACACTCAATTTGATCTTTACATTTAATTGATTTAATTTTTTTGTTGCACATTCTGATAACTCTTGTCTTTTATTATCAGCTTTTTTCTTAGCTTTACTATTATTTTCAGTCATATCTTTATAAATATCTTGTAAATTAGTTTGAATATACTCGAGGATATCATATTCTAGTGCCCATTTAAAAAAATTTAATTGTGGTATATTAGTTACAATATATGTACTATCTTTAATTGGAAAATTTATTAATTCTTCTCCTCGACAGAATGGATCAAATAAGTCTTTATTATATGATTTCAATTGTGCTTTATAATTTAAATAAACATTGAAATATAACTCTTTATTATCTTTATCTTTACGAATATATGCAATATTCTTCTTTTTACAGAAATTTGTAACAAACCATTCAATCACTCTAATTGATATTGTTGACTCTCCTGTTAGAATAGGTAATATTCTATCCATTCTTTCAGTATTTAAGTATTCTGTTAAGGAATGTAATAATGTATCGCTTCTTGACATTATCTTATAATTCTTAAATTCAATTAATTTACTAATTAAAGCTCCTCTTTCATTCTTTGTATGTTCTGATTCTGTGGTATTAATGAACTCTTTACTCATGTATAATCCTACATATACGTTTTTCTTTAAATATTTATTATTGTTGAACTCTTTATATATCTTAATATAAAGAATTTATCATAGTATCTTTAGATATATAGCATATTAGGACTTTTATCTAAATATAGTGACACCTAGGATGCGATATACCTGCTTTTATAGGGGTAAAAAAATTGATAATTAAATATTTTGAATCTAATTTAATATAAAGGTATAATTATTATATATCTTATGTCATCCAAACCCGCCCGTAAATCCGCCAAACAAGTTGAAGCCGAAGTAGTAGCACCTGCACCAGTTGTAGAGGCTGCCCCAGTAGTAGAAGCTGCTGCCGAAGAAGTTAACGAAACATATGAATCTGTAATGACCGTACTCCGTGAAAAGATGTCTGCCAAAGCAACTCTTGAAAAGGAAATCAACGTCCTTCTCAAGTCTCTTGACAGACTCCACGTCCGTGAAGTCAAAGCTGGTGGTAAATCTAAACGTTCTCAACCCAAGAAAGATCGTGCACCATCTGGTTTTGCCAAAGCAACCCCAGTACCTGCCGCTCTCAGCAAGTTCCTCAAACTCGCCGATGGTGTAGAACTCCCCAGAACTGAAGTAGCCAAACAAATCTACTCTTATGTCCGTGAACAAAACCTCCGTGACAAAGACGATCGCAGAATCATCCACCCCGATGCCGCTCTCCAAAAGCTCTTCAGTCTCGCCAAAGGTGAAACTCTTGACTTCAAGAACTTCCAAAAACAACTCAGCCGTCACTACCCTAAAAGTGACAAAGCCGTAGCAGCTGCCGCTGCCGCCGCTGCCCCAGCTGCCCCCGCAGCTGCTGAAGTAGTTGAAGAAGTTGCTGAAGCACCTGCTGCATCTAAGAGACGTTCTCGTGCTCCCCAAACAACTGCATAAATACAGTTGTTTGCATAGGTCTAATTTGATCAGTTCTTATTCGATATAAGTAAATAAATAATTATTTTATAATATAAAAATAATATAAAATATTTTAATTTGATTTATAAGTTTTTAAAATTTTAATTCAAAAAGTGTCATCCTTAGATTATTATCAAAATTTTGTTGATTGTCTTTGATATTTTCATTTATAATTGTGATAATCTCTTTATCATTTAATATATTAATTAAATTTCTATAATCGCATTTATTATCTAATTTATAAAGCATAAAAAATTTAATTATATAATAAGAGAACACATTTGTATTTTGTTTGAATTCTTTTGAATCTAAGTCTTCAAATTTCTTTAATTTATAATGATCTAATATCTTACATACTTGATATAAACTCCATATTTTTTCATAATGATAAAATAATATAGGTGATCTATTAGTATAATAACTTATTATTGCGATATGATGCATTATTGCTAAATATTCTGTATAAGCTTCATTAATAGATAAATATGAAGGTCCACGAACATTAAAATTTTCTAAGATCTTATCTTTATTTTTATCTATAATATGACAATCTAATTCATAAAAATGACATAATTCGTGGCATAATACCTTAATAACTTCTTCTCTTCTAAAAATTTCAATCTTAATTAAATCTGTTTGTCCTCCATTTACATTTACTGAACCAATTACTTTTGTTGTTATACAACGTTTATGTGTACATAATGCAATATCAAGTTGAATATTACGATTTCCGTATAATTTTTTAAATAACTTTACTGTACTATAGATAGTATTAATTAATTTATCTGATAATTTTAAAGAACCATCATACGATATTTTAATATCTATTTCTAATTCCTTAATATTAATGTATCTATTAAATTTTGAAAATTCATCATATAATTGTGAATCAATAAATTGTGATTGTTCGAATATCAAAGTCTTATTTATTATTTTATATGACGGTTGATATTCAATATATGTATCTTTAATTTTATTAATCTCTTTTATGTCTATTTGTTTGATTGGATATTTATTAATAAGATGTTCAATTAATTTAAATCTTTTAAAAGTATCTTTATCTAATACTTTGTCTAATTTCTCCATATAATTATATGGAGAAATTATTTCTTAAAGATATAAAAACTAATTAGAATTAATCATATTTTTATAGCATATACCACTTCCTTCATATTTTTTTATTAATTTTAGATTAATTTTATTAAAGAATTCAGATATTGTTTCAAAACTAGTCTTAAAATCAAATATTTCTTCATATATTTCTTTGATTTCATTATCAATCTTAGTATTTCTATCTAATAAAATATTATATACAAAATTATTCCAGTGGACATTACGAACTGGAGATTCTATTTTTTTATCTAATGATAAATCTAAAATTAATACAATAAATTTTAATACTTCTTCTAATTTTGATTCCTCAAAATAATCAAATATTCTAATTTCAATACCATGATTTTTATGTTTGTGAAAATTTATATCAACCCCAATATTAGGTTCCTTTGTATAATCTGATATTTGATAATATCTATTGAACCACCAATAGTCTAAATTAGATAAATGATTATTTTCAGATTCAATTTGTACTACTTTTCCAGGAACCATTTTATCTGTATCATATGTACCGAATCCAATATATCTTGACTTTGCACATCTTTGAGACGTTGTTGTTAAATTTGGATTAACTGAAGAAAATATATCGCCTGAACCATATAATGCAATTAGAAAGGGTTCAATCCATTGAATTAAATTAATTGCATTTTTATGTTGTTCAGTAAATATAGTATAATCTTCAATAAGACCTAAATCATTTAATTTCGTAGGTAATGTGAAATTAAAATGATAAGTCATATTATTAAAAATAGAACAATTATTAATATTTGTCATGCAGCTAATAAATGGGTGATTTTTATAACAAAAATCAATTGTTCCATAATTTGAAAATACATTATTATCATTAAATACTTTTTGTAATTTTGTTATAAACTCTTTTTTTGTATTAATTAACTCATTTATTACTGAGTTAATTGTTGTCTTATAAAAGTTTTGTGATATAAATTCAATTGTATCTCCATCAAAAATATATGATTTCATATATTCATCCGAAAAATATGAATCTTTATCACATATGAATTCATATATTGTTTTACCATTAAACTTTGGATTAGGCTGTGGATTTTTTGTATATGTAGTCATATGTTGATTATTAATATCTGTTTTAGTGAATGAGTGTGCGTTTATTAAAACTGGTACTTTTGCAGCTAAATCTATCTTTTCAATACATGATTCATATACTCCTGGTCTATAACTAGTAAAATAATTAACAGAATATCTTTCTCTCTTTGCATTTTTTGTATAAAATGTTTTAACATCAATATCTAATGAGTTTGACATTTCAAAATATACTTCATTTTCAATACCAATTCCCCAATATATGTCGTTTGGAATATATTTTAATGCATAATATTGGTGTTTCTCTAATGCTTCAACTTGAATTAAAGTCGGATCTAGATTTGAGTCTGGATTTGAATCCATATAATAATATATATATTATTATTTGAATTTTTAATTATAGTACTTTAAATGTGTTATATATTCATCAAGATGTTGTTTAAACAATGGTACACGTGAACGTTTATTAGAAGATCCTTCTCCACCACCTCCTTTCATTGTACGTTCTATATCGTATTCATATACGCCACCACTAAATTTAATATCAAGAGCAGTACCAATTTTTGTTAATACTTCTGGAATTATACTTTCAATTGGTTTTATAAATGTTATTAATTTATCTAATTCATTTTTTTGATAATATGCATGTACTTGATCAGAATATTTATTTTTTTCATCTTCAGCTTTAAATTGACCAACATTATATGCTATTTGTAGAAGTCTTATTAGTGTTGCTTCTGGATTATTTCGAATAATTCTACCATGTTGAAATAAAAAATGATCTTTCTCCCATAATTCTTTAGTTGCTAAACTAGATGTTTCAAATGAATCTGATGTATTAATTCCTAAATATTTTAATTCATCTGCAAATAATTTAGAAGATTCAGTCCATTCAAGTTTAAAATCAAAAGGAGATAGTTTTTCTTTAACAGCAAGCCATCCAACTAAGCCATTCTTATTAGATGATCTTATGTCATAAGCATATTTTATTATTGCATCCCATAAAATTTTTAATTTATCCATTTCAGTAAATATATATTATTATATATAATTATTTTATTTATTTTTATTTATTTTCATCATATTTAAAACAGTAAGTTGTGCAATTCTATAAGGATACATATTTTCATGATCATTATTATTTTCTGTCATTTTAATTGCTTTTGACAGACTCATTAATTTTTTACCACTCCATGCATCCCCTTCATTACTAGTTGGCTTAACAAAACTATCTACTTCTCCAACCATTATATGAATTTTTTCACCACGAAATTTTTTATATCGTTCTTTTCTTTTAGGAGTATCAGGCCATTCTGGGAACCAATCCCAGCAAACAGTACATGCTATCTTTAATGATTTCAATTTTGCACCAATTTCTTCAAGACATTCGCGCGTAGCACCTTTAATTGGTGTTTCTCCTTTATCAATACCTCCACCTGGAAAACTTAGATATTTATTATTTGTATTATAATTAGTAGATACACGTGCAACTAACTTACCTTTATACAATAAAAAACAATCACTTGTTTCACGATATGGTAAATTCTTACGTGATGACATTTATGAATATATATATATATTATATATTTATAAATATAAAAACTTTTTTATTTTTAATTATTTAAAATATCATTTAATGAACTAACAATTCCATTAAATCTTTCTTTTTCTTTTTTATTACGATCGTTATTCTTAATTTGAAATTCTTTTAACTCGCCATGTGTTGAGGCTTGATAATTATTATCACTTATTTCTTTGCGTTTTACTTTAATTAATTCTTCTAATTTTTTAGAATGATCTTTTTGTTCATTTAATTTATTTTTTTCTTGTAGACGATCTGCTTCTAATTCTTGAATCTTTACTAATATTGAATCTTTATATTGTTCATTTGATTTTTCATATTGTACTTTTAGATCTTCTGAAGATTTAATATTTTGAGGAATCATATCGACCATAATTGTTTTATATCCTTGATTTGTTAGTTCATAACTAGTAGTATTTCTTAGTTCATTTGTTTGATTATATAAATTTGCAACATCTGGATTAAATTTATCTTCTACTGAATTTATATTTTTGTCTCCATTTTTCTCTCCACTTTTTTTTAAGGTTTTCAATAAGCTAGTCATTGTTATATTATATAGTATATTATTATTGTACATTTTAATATTTAGAGTTAAACTTATATAATTAATTAATTCAAATAATTAGACAATATGGATTTATATAAAGTTTTAAATATTAAGAGAAATGCATCAATTAAAACTATTAAAAAAGCATATCATGAAAAAGTATTAAAGTGTCATCCAGATAAAAATCCTAAAGCAGATATTAAAGAATTTCATGAAGTACAAACTGCATATGAAATACTAATTGATGATGAACAGAGAAAAAAATATGATAATCTAAATGTAGATGAATCAATTAATATTAATTTAATTTTTTCAAAATTATTATCAAAGATTGATTCTATTGCCGGATTTAATAAAATGAAATGTCAATTTACAAATATTCTTACAAATCCTAAGAATATTATTAATATAATGAGCCTAATATCAAGGGAAAATATATCATTTGATGATATTCTTGATATTTTAAATAATTTAAAAACAAATAACTTACTTTCGACTGAAACTGAAAGTAATTATATGTGTACACAACAAAATGATATGGAAACATCAGAATATCAACAAGATGTAGATAAAGTAAAACTAAATGTAGAATTAACAATAAATACAAATATGAAGGATATATATAATGATAAATCACAAGAAATTATTTATATGCGTAAAATTAATGCAAAAGATGTTAAAGAAAAAGTTAAAGTTCCATTAATTAGCGATCAAGTTATATATGAAGAATTAGGTGATCAATCTGGTATTTTCCGCGGAGATCTAATTATAAATATAAAAAATACAAATAATATGAAATATAAAAAGAAAGGATTTGATTTAATTATCAGATTTGAAATATCGTTATATCAATTATTTAATGGTTTAGTATTTAGTTTTATACATTTAGATGAAAAAGAAATAACAATAAAAATAGAAGATTGTTTTCAATATGGATTTGATGGAAATAAATTTAAATATATAATTGAAAATAAGGGAGTTATAAAAGGGAGTCTTAATCAAGAAAGGGGTAATTTAATAATTCATTTTATCTTATTAAAAGATAATCATTTTGATGAAAAATTATTACGTTTCTTTGGTTAATTTATATAGTATTATATAATTATAGAATTATAAAAGAGATGAATTTTAATAAAGATATTAATAAAGATATTAATAAAGATATTAATAAAGAAATAAAAATTAAAAAATATTTATTTGAAAATCTTACAGAAGATGATGATATATCTACTGAATATATTGAAAGAAATTGTAAAAATGATAAAACATTTTATAAATTTATAAAGATTTGTATGAAATATAAAATTTATTTATTTCATAAAGTAAATGATTCATATTCATTAAGAAATACAAAGAGTTTGATAAGGTTAATAACTATTAAAAAATCAGAGATAACGTTAGAATTAGGAAAGATGATATTAAAATTACATAATTTTGACAAATATTTAGAGACATCGACAAGTGATAACTTTTCAGATGTATATGACACTAAAAATAAAATTGATCAATTATATGAAGAATATAATAGAAATTATCGTTACCTCGATGAGTTAGTAAAACTATTAACTGATAGATTTTCAGATGAAATATTAATAAATTTTATATCTAAAGAATTTAGTTTAGTGAATAATAATAATAATAATAATAATATAATAGAAGAATATTCTAATTAAATATATGATGAACTTTGTATATTTTTTTACAATTCTATTAATAATTGGAACTGTATATTTAATTACACATGGTAAGATATTTTTTAAAGACTATTATTTCTATGATACATCGAGTCTTATAGTCTTAGCATCTTTTGCAAAAAAATTATTAAAATATAATAGAATTGATAATGTTATTGATGTTCGAACTCCACAAGAATTTGCAGCAGGACACTATAAGGATGCTACAAATATACCACTTGATAATATAAATTTGGTTACTAAATATATACCGAATAGAAAAAACTCAATATTAATATATTCCACACCCGATGATAGAGCACTACGTGCAGTTGAACAATTAGTTATATTAGATTATTTAAATGTTAGATATATAAATGAACCTTATAGAAATTTATTATGATAGAATTAATTAAACTATATAAAAGATACAACCATATATAGTTGCAGTAATTGCTACAAATACAGATAGGAAATGTATATATGTATACATCATTTCAATATCATTTGTTTTTTGAATATTAAATTTAATTTTATTAGTAAATTTAGTGTATTCATTTGTTAACTCATTCCTTTTATTATTAATCAAAATGGTGAATAATGGTTGATTTAACTTTATCAAACTCTCTTCAATATTAATTGTATTAACTTCTGTTGTTCCGTTTCTAGCGAGTACAGTCTCAATTGGTAAAACTGGTGTATTAAGTAGTGTAACTAATTTATGTTTTCTAACTGAAAGTGATGATTCATTTAATATATTATTAAATTGATTTATTTTATCAATAAATTGAAGTTCATTTGTTTGAATATCTTTTAATATCTTTTCAAATGTTTTATACCTATTTTCAATTTGTTGTAGATCAATAACTTTAAGATTTAGATTTGATATATCTAGAATTTGATATCTAGCACGATCTTCTAATTTTTCTATTTCATTCTTAAGTTTTTGAACCATAACTGCATTTTCAACTAGACCAGTTTTAATTTTTTTTTGTCTCTTATGTTTTTTCTTTTCATTTTTATTTCTTGCTCCAGAAATTGCAGAAATAAGTTTGTTTGTACTACTAGATGTAGATGAATCATCCATACTAATTGATTCATCTTCACTTGTACTTTCAATTAGAAAGTCTTCAACAAGTTCATCATTTGGAGTCGTTCTTAGATATCCTCCTTTTGATGATACTTTAGATGATGCTTTAGATAAATGCATTCTTGCTAATTCTTCTAATCCTTTTCTTGTAGCTTCAAGCATTTCTGTATTTGCTGTTTCAACACTTTGCCAAGTTCTAAATTGTGGAGGAGTAGGTAGTTCATCAGTTTGACTCATATGATTTAAATTATAAAAATATATCATATTTTAATAGAACTATTAGAAATCAATTTTTTGATAATAGCATAAAGTACCGTAATAAAAGTTAGTTTTCCTTCGGTTGAGTATCTAACTTTAGTTTCTGACAGTACTTAATTTATGGGTATATAAAAATATGATTATTATTATATTTATTATAATGCCCAAAATTAAAAAAGATAGTGATAGTGAAACTAGTAATTCAGAATCACCCGAATTTATTAATGAAATTACAAATTATGTACAAAAAATAGATAGTTCAATATCTTCTGGATCGTCTGAATCAAAAGATAGTTTAGATAGTTCATCATCTAATTCAGATAATAATTCAGGTGATGATTCGGAGGATGATTCTGATGATGAATTTTTTGATGATTCTGATTCATCAAAATCAAATGTATCAGAAACAAAATATGCAAGAGATGCCTTATTTGGCAATCAAGTATGGAAGAATAAATTATTTGAAAATAAATTTAGTCATATATTAAAGTTTTTAGAATTCAGTCGAGAAAATAGAGGAGTTTCACAAAAACATGTAGATGATATATATAATCATTATCTTGAAAACCCTGATGAATTTATTAAACCATTAGATATTATGTGTTATTTTGAAGATGGTTTAGATAGTGATCACTTTTATATTGCAGATGGCCAACACAGAACATTAGCATTAAAGAAATTATATGAAGAAAAATTAATTGATAAAGAAGTCTTATATTTTATACATGATGTACATAGTCAGGAAGATATTCGTAGAACAATTAAATATTTAAATAGTTCTAATCCAGTAACAAGTATTTATTCTTTTGAAAAAATACCAGATTTATTAAAGAAAATAGGATCAAAATATACAAATATATATTCAGATAACTTAAATCACAATAATGATAAAATGAATGAAATAAAATTAAGAGATCATATAGAAGAAATTAAATTATTTAAAGACACCGATTTAGGTGTTGATGAAATATTTAACTTCTTATTAGATTTTAATAAGAAAGTTAGAGATGATTATTTAAAAAGAGAAAATAAAGCTGCTGCAGATAAGAAGCTATTTGATCGTATTGCACAAACACATCAATTTTATGGATTAATTTATAGAAACTATACATGGTTAAATGACTTTTATAATTATGCTAAAGAGATGAAAGAAAAGAGAGATGTACAAAATATGTTAAATATGCAATATCAAAACCAAACAAATCAAACAAATGAAACAAATCAAACAAATGAAACAAATCAAACAAATGAAACAAATGAAACAAATGAAACAAATGAAACAAATGAAACAAAAATATATAATAATTCTAATAATTCAAACAATTTACTAAACGCTTTATAAAAATACAACATTTGCTCCTAGAATACCAATCATCAAATTATACCAGTATGGTATAATACGTTCAATACCTTTGTTGTCAATAAAATAACTTAATAATAATAGGAATAAACTACTAAACATCATAAATATATTTTTAGGAGGATTATATAGATACATTGGGAATAATAATAATATTATATGTGCACTTAAATCAAATATGCTTAGATTTTCAGTCCATGTTGATACATATCCATTTTTGTATACAGTTTTAAAATCACCTAATAATTTATAATTTTTAAATAACATATAACATGCAAATGTAACAGCTAGAATCATCGGCTCAAAAAACATATTATCTTTATGTTCTGTATATGCTCCTAACATATTTAGTAATGGGTGTATTAAAAATAATACAAAAGAGACAATTGTAAGATAATTATTAATATTTACATTATCTAAAGTTAAACTGTGTATTGCATCAATTAATTGATTTGCAACAATTGTTGCAAAAAATATAACAATCCAGCGATCACTCATATCATTGCGAATCCATATATAGGCCGATGCTAAAAGACCAAATAAAAATGAAACTAATGGTTTAAAGAAACTAGACATATAATTATTATATAAAATAATATATTTTATATATAATTTTTAAATTAATTTTTATAATATTTTATATTAACATATTATATTATAAATATTATGGGAGATCCAACTATATATATTACTGATAGAAATCCATATAGATATAGTGCTGCTACATATAGTAGTTCAGCTCCTGGTATAACTGGCCCAACTGGACCTCCAGGAACAAATGGTATTTCTTTAACTGCTGATCAAATACTTAATACAGTTACACAAATTAATGGTGTTAATCAAACATTGTCATATTATATAAGTAATTTAAAAGATGGAGTTACTGGAGCTACTGGATTAAGTGGTCTAACAGGAGCAACAGGTCCAATGGGTAATAGTTATACTGGACCAACTGGGCCAATAGGAACGGGATTTCAATTTAAAGGTACTACGCCGAATACAACTACTTTAAATAGTTTAGTAGGTCCTCATGCAGTTGGTGATACTTATATAACTGAAGATAATTCTCATATACATATATGGAATGGTACAAGGTTTGTAGATTCAGGTGCTATAACTGCACCTACAGGACCCACTGGAGCACCAGGAATTAATGGTATTAATGGTACAAATGGAAGAGATGGTGTTACTGGACCAACTGGATTAGGTCTAACATTTAGAGAAATGTTACATTCTACTGGTGATATTGGTTCAAAAATTAATATAACTTTAAATGAATATTTAACTCTATTAGAATCAGATAGAAGAAGCTCTGGAGTAACTGGTCCTACAGGATCATCTGGAGAAAGAGGATTTACTGGATCTACTGGTTCAGATGGTGCAACTGGACCAATTGGTACTGGTATCCAATTTAAAGGAGTCTTAGATAATTCTTTAGCACTCGGTCCAATTGCAACAGCGACTATTAAACCAGATCGTGGTGATGCATATTTAACAATAAATGACAATCGTTTTCATATTTGGAATGGAACTAAATTCGATGAAAGTGGAACTATCGTAGGACCAACAGGTGCGACTGGTATAGCTGGTGTAACTGGTATGGTTGGTGTTACTGGCCCAACAGGAGAAGGATATACTGGTTCAATAGGTGCAACTGGTATAGCTGGACCAACTGGTTCTACTGGACCAATTGGAGAAGGATATACTGGTGCAACTGGTACAATCGGTCCAACTGGATATACTGGACCAATGGGTGATGGTTCAACTGGTGCAACTGGTTCAACTGGTGCAACTGGTGTAACTGGATATACTGGACCAATGGGTGATGGATATACTGGACCGATCGGTATGACTGGTGTAACTGGTCCAACTGGATATACTGGACCAATGGGTGATGGATATACTGGACCGATAGGTATGACTGGTGTAACTGGTCCAACTGGATATACTGGACCAATGGGTGATGGATATACTGG
>Ga0114978_10003470_pt1 | contig 12882 bp, 9 predicted proteins | sample S_140212_EF_Meta_FD_87027 | JGI IMG/M metagenome (GOLD analysis project Ga0114978, IMG submission 87027) | Freshwater microbial communities from Lake Simoncouche, Canada to study carbon cycling - S_140212_EF_MetaG | ecosystem: Environmental > Aquatic > Freshwater > Lake | place: Lake...
GTCAGGTTACGCGCGGTGACCCCCGTGCGCTGCTCCAAGGCGCGCGCCCAGGCCGCGCCCTGTCCGGCGTAGTTGGCCGGACCGATGAGCAAGTGCTGGGAGCCCCCCGAAGGAGCGACAGCACTCTGCACTGCGGCCGCCGTAACGATCCGCCCCGAGTCGAGGACTTCGTCGGCGCCGAGCACCCGCAGCGCCGATGGCCGACCCTCGCCGACGACATCCTCGATCGTCGTCGTGACCATGACTGCCGACGCGCCCGCGAGCAGTGCGACACCGTGCATGGATCCGGCGCGTAGGCCCACGACGTCTGCATCTGCGCGCGAGTCGGACACTGCGCGCAGGTCAGCCTCGGTCAGATCCGGGGCCAGAACGACGATGCGCCGCCGACGCGACTCGCGCTCGACGAGCGCGGGATACAGCGACTCCGGCGCATCCAGGATGGCCGCACGCTCGCCGAGGTCGATCGACGACGCGAGCGATCCGGTGAGAAACCGAACGGCAGCCTCGGAGCCATCGACCGCAATAACTCCGGGGCGCGAGCGGGCCACATGCCATGCCACCGTCGACGCTTGACCATCAAGGGAAACCAGCATATCGATCTTGCCATGTGAGTCGAGCTCGCGCTCGACATCAGCGATGGCCCTGCGCAACCTCAGCAGCGCAATGCCTGAGAGGCCTGACGCGAAGGTCACGAGCGGCGGCTCACGGTCCGAGCCATCGCCGGCCGATGCCGCGGAAGGCGCCTCAGGCTTGGGCCTCATCCGGATCGAGAGTCGCGCAAGCTCGCGCTGGAGTCGCCGTAGCACCCGTCGCCCTCGCTTGAACTGGCGCCAGGCGAAAGAACGTGCCCGCCGCACCTTCGCGGATTGCCGCAGCCGGGTCAACGCTCGCACCCACAGGCCTGGCGCCGGATGGACGACGCACACCACGATCTCCGCGTCGCACGCGCGAAGTGCTGCTAGGTCACCCGCAGTGGGTGCGACACCAGTTGCCAGGACGAGGACGGCGCTCATCACGTCACCCTCGCTATCACGCGATCGAGCGCGGGGCCGAGTATGCGGTCGCGACGGAACGCCCCACCCGCTTCGATGGCCCGCTCGACAACTCCGGGAGTGGTGTCAGCCGCATCGCGGGCACCGGCCAGCAGAACATCTCGCCAGGTCTCCGCTGAGGATCCGGTCCCCAGATGCACGCGCGGGTACTGCGCCAGCACGCGCCTGGCGTCGTGTTCGGCTTCGACAACGCCCGCGATGGGCTTGCCGGTCGCCACGTACTCGTACACCTTGCCCGAGGTGACCATCCGCCCACCCTCCTTGGCGAAGATCAACACGTCGATCTCCCGGTAGGCCTCGTCAATCCGCGCCTTGGGCCACCGGCCCATGTGAACGACGTTGTCCCGCACCGCGGACTGAAGCAGGAGTTCTTGGCTGCGGCTTCCTCGCACGTGTCCGAGACCGCCGTAGAGGCGAAGTTGTGAACCGCTGGGGAGGCCCGACCTCCGGGCCGCACGCCAGCCATCGATGATCTGTTGGAGTGGCAAGCCTTCGTTGATCGTGCCGAGAAACCCGAACACCGGAGCCGCGGGCACTCGGTGGCCAAGGCTTGCGGGATCGATGAACGAGATGTCCCAGCCGTTCTCGACTACGACGATCTTGTCACGATGGCTCGGGTACCGGCTCAGGTGCCACTCGGCGATGGGAGGGTTAACAAACCACATCTCCAGGCAGCCGTCGAGCAGGTGATCGAGCCACTCCTGCTGCACGTCTGATCCCGGATACGGCTCTCCCGTATAGACATTGAGGACCCACGAGTCGCGATCATCGAGCACGTAGGGCGTTCCGAATTCAGCGCTCATCATCATCGGCACCACGAAGTCGACGTACGGATTGCCCGTCGCGATGACGAGATCGACGGGCCGCTCACGCTGAAGTCGATAGGCAGCTGCCTCGACCCGGGGACGCCACGAGGCGTACTGATTCTCCGGGAAGATCTTGCGCTCACGCTCGATCGTCTCATCGCGCCAGAGTCGCGGGAACTCGGCGCGTCGTTGCGGCCAGCGGTTGATCACGGGCTCGCGATGTACCGGAGCGAAGGGAATGCGCACGACCCGCACACGTGGGTCGATGCGCTGTATCAGTGACTCATCCGAGCCCGCGACGAAGCGAAAGTAGTCCAGGCCAGCTGTGAGCACCGTAACGTCGTGGCCCTGTGCGACGAGGTGGTTCACGGAAGCGAGAGCTCGGTACGTCCCCGGGCCCCTGTGCGGCGGGAATCCCCACGCCACATAGAGGATGTGCATCGTCAGCCGACTCCAAGCTCACGACGCACCACGCCGACCCAGCGGGCCGGATCGGTCACCCGGCGACCGTCGACGAGAACCCGCGCTCCCGGGATGTCCGTGGCCGCCAGGGCGCGGTACTCCGCGTGGTCTGCCTGAACGACCACCGCATCGGCCTGCTCGCCGAGGTGGTATGCAGTGAGTCCGAGGGCAGCCAGTTCGTCGTCGGTGTACATCGGATCGTGGACGAGCACGATCGCTCCGCGCGACTCAAGGGCAGCCACGGTGGGAAAGACACCAGAGAATGCGGTCTCTTTCACACCTCCGCGATAGGCAGCGCCAAGCACCACGACAGTGGCACCAGACAGGTCGCCATACACGCCTTCGAGCACACCCACGGCGTACTCCGGCATCGCCGCATTGGCCTCACGTGCCGCACGCACCACCGTGGCAGAGGGGTCGTTCCAGAGGTACATCCGCGGGTAGATCGGGATGCAGTGCCCACCCACCGCGATTCCGGGCAGGTGGATGTGGCTGAACGGCTGGCTGTTACTTGCGGCGATGACCGCGAACACGTCGATGCCGTTATCGGCGGCGAATCGCGCGAACTGATTGGCCAGGCCGATGTTCACGTCGCGGTATGTGGTCTCCGCGAGTTTGGCGAGCTCGGAAGCCTCAGCGCTTCCCAGATCCCAGACCCCATTGGGGCGGTCGAGGTCGGGTCGCTCATCGAACTCGAGCACCGCTTCGTAGAAAGCAACCGCGCGCTTGGCGCTTTCGTCGTCGATGCCGCCGACGAGCTTGGGGTACTTGCGAAGATCAGCGAAGACGCGGCCTGTGAACACGCGCTCGGGCGAGAAGGCGAGGAAGAAGTCGCGACCCGCAACGAGGCCAGAGCCGGCTTCGAGCATCGACAGGAAGCGATTGCGGGTCGTGCCGACGGGCAGGGTGGTCTCGTACGACACGAGGGTTCCCGGCTTGAGTCCGCGGGCGATGTCGCGCGTGGCTGCGTCCATCCAGCCGAAGTCCGGGACACCATCAGCGTCGACGAACAGGGGAACAACCACCACGACGGCCTCGCTCGCCGCCACCGCAGCGGCGGTATCGGTGGTGGCCCGCAGGAGCCCCGCCGACACCACCTCACCGAGCTTCTCAGCCAGGTAAGCCTCGCCGGGGAATGGCTCGATTCCGGAGTTGACCTGGTCGACAGTGGTGGAGTTCACGTCGGCGCCGAGAACGTTGTGGCCGAGGGAAGCGAATTGGACTGCGAGCGGGAGGCCGATCTTGCCGAGGGCCACCACCGTGATGTTCACAAGAATGCCTTGGGGTCGGGGACAGCGGGCACCGTCATGCTACCGGGCGTGGGCGGGAGTGCCCGGCAGGCGCAGGCGCGGGCACAGCACACGACGTCTAGGCTCGACTCGCCCCTGTCAGAGTCGAAGGAGAAGTCATGCGCGTCCTGTCGATCGTCGGCGCCCGCCCGCAATTCGTGAAGCTGGCCCCGGTCGCCGAGTCCTTCGGTCGCGCCGGGATCGATCACGTCATCGTGCACACCGGGCAGCACTACGACGCCCGGATGTCCGACGTCTTCTTCGCCGACCTCTCGATCCCCGCACCCGACGTCCACCTTGGCGTCGGGTCCGGAAGCCACGGAGTTCAGACGGGCTCGATGCTCTCGGCACTCGACGCCGTCCTCGACGAGCACAGGCCCGACTGGGTGCTCGTCTACGGCGACACCAACTCCACACTCGCTGGAGCGGTCGCCGCGGTGAAACTGCACATTCCCGTCGCGCATCTTGAGGCCGGCCTGCGCTCGTTCAACCGTCGCATGCCCGAGGAGCACAATCGCGTGCTGACCGACCACGCGGCCGACTTGTTGCTAGCCCCCACCGAGGTGGCCGTCACACACCTTGCGGCAGAGGGGCTCGCGGACCGTACGGTTCTGCTCGGAGACGTCATGACGGACGTGTGCTTCCGGGTTCGCGATGCAGTGCTCGCCAGTGAACCCGCACTGCCGCCGGGTGTCGACGCTGGCTCTGGCTATCTCGTCAGCACGATCCACCGGGCCGACAACACCGACGATCCTGACCTGCTCGCTGCCATCATCGATTCACTCGCCGACCTCTCACTCCCCGTGCTGCTACTGGCCCACCCACGCCTGGTGGCGCGCTGCGCCGAGTTTGGTATCAGCCTCGACCGCCCGGGCCTGATCCGCGCCGAGCCGCTGCCCTACCCAGAGATGGTCGCCGCCGTGTTGCGCTCACGCGGTGTGGTGACCGACTCCGGCGGGCTGCAGAAGGAGGCCTACCTCCTCGGGGTGCCGTGCACGACATTGCGCACCGAGACCGAGTGGGTCGAGACGCTCGTCGACGGCTGGAACGTGCTCGACCCCGACCTCTCACTCGTGCGCGCCGTCGCAGTGCGCGACAAGCCGCAAGCGGCTCAATCACAGCCCTATGGCGACGGGCACGCTGCCGACCGGATCGCCCCAACATTGGCGCGTTGACTAGAGAGCGATCGAGGTCACGCCAGGGGCTGAAGGCTGAGGAATCCTTCGAGAGCCTCGGCCGAGGCCCGACCGTCGTGCCAGCGCGCGGCATAGCCGGGGCCCTCCGCGGCGACCGCCGCGAAGTGATCGAGTTGCGAAAGCACCTCGTCCATCACCTCGGCGAACCTGCCGCCCGGCGCATCGATGATCGGGAGTTCGCCGGGGAGTAGGGCTCGCACATCCGTGGCGACCGAGCCCACCACAAGTCGGCCCGCGCACATAGCCTCGATAGCAGCAACGCCATAAGAGCCCGTCAAGATCTGATCGACCACAATGTCGGCTCCGGCGACGAGCGCCGGCATCTGCGCATGCGGGATGTTCTCTCCCGAGACATATCGGATCCGGCCACTGGCGTGGAGTGATTCAAGAACGGGCGCGATCACAGCCGTGCCCTTGATGGGCGGCACCGCCCGGCTGGCTGCGTGGAGCACGACCGGCGGCCGACCTGACGTCAGAGCCGGAGCCGGGGCCTGCCAGAGAGTCGGGTCGACAACCAGGGGTAGCCAGCGAGCCTGCGGAGCATCAAGGAGCAGGTCTGGCGTCGACACGAAAACCTGCCCATCGAAGCCTGAGAGGATCTCGTGGTTTCGCTCGACAACTCGATCAAACGCGGCGCGCCAGTCACCCGGGGCGTCATGGAAGTACGACTCAGGGAGCCGGTCCATGTGCTGGACCGCACGTCGAATCTCGCTCCCATGCGCTGCCAGGGCGACCCTGATCGATCGACGGGCCAGTAGGGCGAGCTCGTCACCGATATCCGCTCCAGCAACGGTCATGATCACCGGTCGGAAAGCGTCGACGATCAGGTGCGAATGGGCCGACAGGAGCCACTGTGCGTCCGAGGCGATGCGGCGAGGCTCTACTTGGTACTCCCGATCGACCGTGTAGGAAAACTTCCCTCCGGTGCCGAAACTAGCCGCCCGACAGCCTAAGAATCGTGAGGCGGCCCCCGCCCACGCGGTGGCCTGACCAGCGTAGTTAGCCGGGCCGATGGCCACCTCGACGAAGTTGAGACCAGGGTTGCGCACCGCCCCTTCGAACGCTCCTGCACCCGCCGCCGAGACCAACCGAGAACGAGCAATGTCGGCATCGTCTCCACCTCGCCACCGGGCAATGACTCCCGCGACATCGGCAATATCCGCGTGGAGTGCCGGCGCAGAACAACCAGCCTCGGGCACGCGCACGCCTGCCCGCGCATGGGCGGCAAGGAGAACAGGAACCTGCGCTTCCCAGGACTGGAGCCGAAGGTAAGCAGAGGTGATGGCCCCGCGGTAACGCTGCGAATCCGAGAGCACGCGTCGAACCGCGCGCGCAAGATCGGCGGCATCCGCCGCGGAGAAGACCTCACCCACCCCCGTGGCGAGGACCTCGGCTTGCATGCCTTTGTTGTCGCTCACAACGCACGGCAGACCCGCGTGAACGTACTCACGGAACTTGGTGGGCAGCGACACGTCGAGGTGCTCACCGGATGTTCGCGGGATGAGCCCGAGGTCAGCCGAGGAGAGGTACTGCGTCACCTGAGAGGGCGGGACGTAACCGGCGAGGTGAACGCGTCCCCTCACACCAAGTGCCGTGGCCGCCGCCAGCGCGGCGACGAGTCCGGCACTTCGACGGCCCGCGACGATCGCGAGATGTACCTCAGGCAATTCCACGAGCGCCTTCATCACGAATTCGAGACCCCGCTCAGGGTCGACCCATCCCGAGTACACGAGCAAAGGCGTCGCAGAATCGATGCCGATCACATCGCGCAAGTCAGGCGCATCCGACGATCGCACACCGCTCGGTGCGTTCAGGACCACGAAGGGGCGAGCCGAAAGATTGAGTCGCGCCTGGATGAGGTCGGCCATCTGCTCGGACACGGTGATCACCGCATCAGCCTCGGAGGCGAATGTGTCTTCGATCCCTTCGAGCACACGGAAACTCTGATGCGCGTCGGGCTTCTTGACCAACCCGCCCACCCACTCATGCGCGTCGTAGATGACGGGCACGCAGACACCGTCGGCGGCTAGGCGCTCTCGCGCATGGTTGATCGCGGCCGGGAGCGGAACGGCATCGTGCGAGTGGATCGCGATCGGTGCGAGTCGGCGGAGGGCGGCGCTCAATGCCTCGACCGTACGCATCATGCCAGGCATCGGCTGCACCCACGTGGCGGATTTGGTGCCGTCCGGTCCCAGCGCGGAGAGCTCCGTCCAGGGAACGGCTGGCCGGACCACCGGACGAATCTGAACTGGGCCCACGAGATGGACGGCCCTCGCGACCTTCAGCGCGGCCGCCCGAGCCCGAGGATGGCCCTCAGTGACACCGACCATCCACGATCTGAGTCCGCGACGCGCTTGATCCTCCGCGACCGTCACCGTCGGCACTGTGGCTGGTGCAACCGCAACCGGTGGATCGACCGGCACTGCGGGAGGCACCCCTATAGGCGCCAGAAGTACGGGGATCCCGTCAAGTAAGAATCCGTCGGGCTCATGGCCGAGGCCAACCCCGAGGATGACGGCGGGAATCCCGGCGTCGCGACTAGCGATAGCACTCTTGAGAACCCGAGAGTCACCGCGCACCCCATTGGCCACGACGTGCACGATCACGTTCGCCGCGGTTCCCGAGAAGAACACGTCGAGTGATGGGGTCTCCCCATCGGCGGTCGCGTCCGGCGCAGACTCGCTCAACGATGACACCGCGCCCCACACCCATCCCGTTGGAGATCCCCTGGGCCATCGCAAACCGATCATGCCAGCCAGGCAAACAGTGCTTGCCCCAGGCCAGGAAATCCCCGATAAGAAGGCAGCCGGTCCGCGAAGAGATCACAAAGCTTCGACTAGAAGGAACTATATAGCAGGCATCTGCGTGGGCAGGGCCGCCGCACTTTCCGAGGTCGCGCACCCGAGCGGGTGGTGGTGGGCGCCACGGGCACCCTCTCAACTCAGACCATCCGGCGCAGCCACGGCACTCGCGACATTGCCCACGCGATCGCCCACGCCCCCACCAGCACGATCCCTGACACCGCGAGAAGCCCTCGCACATGAATGCTGCCCGTTGCAAGGCCGCGGGCGATCGTCTGTTCGACGAAGTACAGCACGATCAGGTGCACGGCGAATACGCCAAGAGTGAGCGAGCCCAGCAACTCACCAAGACGCCCCACCAGCCCGCGGGATGCCCACGTGCCTGACCGCCAGAACCACGCGGCCGCGAGCCAGAGCCCCACCGTCACCATCGCCACGAGCCAACCCCAGTAGCTGGGCGGGGTGAAGATCTTCAAGGCCGTGGGGGCACCGCCGTAGGCCTGCCACGTAGTGACACACATCCCCAGAGCGGCCATCCCCAGGCCCACCAATCCGGTCCGCAACGACGGCGTGAGGTCGCGCAACGCGCCCCCCAGGACGAAGTAGCCGACGTAGGGGATCCACAACGTCCAGATCGTCTGTGCCCCCGGTCCACCGGCGATGGCCTGCCAAGCAAAGATTCCGAGAGTGCTCTGCCATGTGCAGGTCAGCGCGACGAGAATGAGTCCGAGAATAAGTCGCTGCCGAGAACTGAAGTCGCGCATGGCATTCCAGAGCAGTGGGGCCACAAGATAGAGCCCGAGGATGAGCCAGAAGAAGTAAAGGGCCGTGTACACCTTCCCGCTGAGCAGCTCAGTGGCGACATGGCCGGCCGTGATGTGCTGACCGCGCACGAACTCGCGGAAGGCGAGATAGACCAGGTGCCACAACACGAGCGCGGGCACGAGCCGTGTGAGGCGTTTACGGTAGAACGCCCCCATACCAGCCTTCATGGCCGAGGGCCGCAGCAACAGCGAACCGCTCACGAGAACAAAGAGCGGCACGCAGAAGCGAGTGGCGCCGTTCATCACCGTTGCCAGGATGAAGACCGGTGTGCCGCTCAGGTCGTGTCGCAGGGTCACCGAGCCAGACACGTGGATCATGACGACACCAGCGATAGCGAGGACTCTGAGCCACGCGATGAACGACGATCGCGCCAGCGTGTCGGGTGCAGCCACCGGCACGAACGTCGTCTCGGCCACCTATCAGAGTCCGATGCCAGACACAGAAATCGTGATTCCCTCTGCGGCAGAACGGATCGCAGCCTCGGCCACCGCAACAGTTGCTAGCCCCTGGCGCATCGTGACAATGTCGGCCGCTTTGCCGAGAACCGCATCGCGGAACTGCTCGTGCTCGGTGCGGAGCGGTTCCGGCTTGGCGATCGCGTAGCGAATGACGTCGCCCTCGGATACACCTCGGAACTCCGCGATGGCGTCCCACTCGGTGGCCACGGTGCCATTGGCGTAGAAGGTGAGATCAGCGGTGAGGGTGTCGGCGACGAACGCACCCCGCTCACCCGTGATGATCGTGACTCGCTCCTTGAGCGGTGAGAGCCAGTTCACGAGATGGCTGGTGACGGTGCCATCAGCGAGCTGCCCGACAATCGCGACGAGATCCTCGTGCTCACGTCCAGACCTGTGCGCCACCTGGGCGGAAACCGAGACGAACGGCTGTCCAGCGACCCAGGCGGTGAGGTCGATGTCATGCGTGGCGAGGTCCTTGACGACCCCGACGTCAGCGATGCGCGCAGGGAACGGACCCTGCCGACGGGTCGCGATCTGGTACACAGCACCAAGATCCCCGGCCGCCAGACGGCGGCGCGCTTCCTGCAGCGCGGGGTTGTAACGCTCGATGTGGCCTACGGCGCCCACGAGACCGCGTGACTCGAACGCTTCCGCAAGACGCGTGGCCGACGCGACATCGGGGGCCAGCGGCTTCTCGACCATGGCGTGCACACCGGCCTCGGCCAAGGCCAGGCCGGCAGCTTCGTGATAGGCCGTGGGCACGGCGACCATGCAGTAGTCGATGCCCAACTTGATCAGCTCGTCGACGCTGCTGACGACGGGGCGACCGCCCGCGACACCATGGGCGTCACCCGCCGGGTCGGCAACCGCAACGAGCTCGACGCCATCGAGCGAACCCAGCACCCGAGCGTGGTGACGCCCCATCATGCCGAGGCCGAGCAGGCCCGCGCGCAAGGTCATCAGGCGCCCGCAGCCGCAACGTCGTTGACCACGGACACGATCGTCTCGAGATCCTGCTGGGAGAGCGAGGGGTGAACCGGCAGCGAGAGTGCCTGTCGCGCAGCAAGTTCGGTCTCAGGCAGATCGAGAGTAAGCCCGAATGACGGAAGTCTGTGATTGGGGATCGGGTAGTAGACGCCGTTGCCGACCCCGCGCTCGGTGAGCGCAGCGGCGAACGCGTCGCGATCCTGGTCGACGACGCGGATCGTGTACTGGTGGTAGACGTGCGTGGCACCCGGGGCGACCGGAGGCACCACGACGCCGCGCAGGTTGGCGTCGAGGAATGCGCCGTTGTCCTGGCGCTGTTTGGTCCAACCGGCAAGCTTGCCGAGTTGCACGCGGCCGATCGCCGCGTGCACGTCGGTCATCCGCGCATTGAAGCCGACGACCTCGTTCTCGTAGCGCTTTTCCATGCCCTGGTTGCGCAGCAGCCGGACTCGACGAGCAAACGCCTCGTCGACACACGACACCATTCCACCCTCACCGGAGGTCATGTTCTTCGTCGGGTAGAGCGAGAACATCGCGAACTCACCGAACGTACCTACGGGCTGCCCCTGCCAGGCCGACGAGTGCGCCTGCGCGGCGTCCTCGTAGATCGCGAGGCCATGCTTGTCGGCGATCGCGCGCAAGGCCGTCATATCGGCCGGGTGGCCATAGAGATGCACGGGCATGATGCCCTTGGTTCGAGGCGTGACTGCGGCCTCGACGGCCGCGGGGTCGAGGCAGAAGTAATGCGGCTCGATGTCGGCGAACACGGGCGTCGCGCCGGTGAGTGCCACCGAGTTGGCCGTGGCCGCGAAGGTGAATGAGGGAACGATCACCTCGTCACCCGGCCCGACACCCGCGGCGAGCAAACCGAGGTGGGAGCCCGCGGTTCCCGAGTTGACGGCCACACATGTCCAACCGCCAGCGACCTGGGCACCGAACTCGGTCTCGAACGCCGCTACCTCAGGGCCTCCGGCAATCATCCCGGAGCGCAGAACGCGGTCGACCGCAGCGCGTTCCTCGTCGCCGATGATCGGCTTGGCAGCGGGGATCATGCCTGGACCTCCGTGAGGGTCTCGTCGTTCTGGACGTAGCGAGTGCCAGTCTGAGGGCAGAGCCACTGACCGTCATCCGAGAGCTCGAGCGGCACGCCTGCGCGGCCCACCCAGCGAATCCGCTTGGCCGGCACACCTGCGACGAGGGCGAAATCGGGGACATCGCGGGTGACGACCGACCCGGCCGCGACTAGGGCCCAACGCCCGATGACTACCGGCGCGACACACACGCTGCGCGCACCGATGGACGCACCCTCGCGGACGGTGACTCCGACCGGAACCCAGTCGTGGCCTGACTTTTGGGTACCGTCCGGGTTCACCGCGCGCGGGAAGTGATCATTGGTGAGCACCACAGCCGGCCCGATGAACACGCCAGATTCGAGAACCGCGGGCTCGTATACCAGCGCATAGTTCTGGATCTTGGAATTGGCGCCGACGGTGACGCCAGTGCCGACATAGGCCCCGCGACCCACCACGACGTTCTCACCGAGCACGGCACCTTCGCGGACCTGGGCAAGATGCCAGACCGAGGAGCCCTCGCCGAGGATTGCCCGGTCGTCGACGTCGGCGCTGGGCACGATGCGCGCGGGCACGGGACTCCTCGGAATGCTGTCATGAGCCAGGGTCAGAACCGGCTCGGCAGGAGCCACTCTACCGGCCGAGATCCGTTGGCCCCGCACCGTTGCGCGTGGCGTGGGTCTCTCCGACGATCATCCCGGAGCGGCCCTCTGCCGGTGATCCGGCCGTTGCGGCCTACGAAGTCGCGGGTCAACGGCCACGCGTGCGGGCCAGCGCCATCACCGCGCCCGCGAAGCGTGAATACTCCTCGTCCTCCACCGGGGCCCACTCGCGGGCCGCTGCTCGCTGCATCTCGAGCAGCGCTGGCTCTGCGACATAGGCCCGAAGCGCGGCGGTCGCGGCATCGGGTCCGTCGACGACCGTCCCGGCGGCCGACGCCGTCAGGAGTTCGGCCTGGCGTGGGAGTGGCGATGCCACGACCGCGAGGCCCGCCGTGAGGTACTCGAATACCTTGGAGGGCATGGCATCGCGGAAGGCGGGCGTGTCGTGCAGCAGAGAGAAGCCGACCCATGCTCCGCGGGCGAGTTCCCATGCCTCGCGAGGCGGACGCCGTCCATGTAGGCGCACGCGTCCGCGGACGTCATCGCAGGCCAACCGCGAGGTGAGCGCGGACTCCTCAGTGCTCGAGACCGGGCCAACAAGGTCGAGGGTCCACCCCGGCGCAGCGGCGACGGCCTCGATCATGTCGAACAGCCCGCGCGAGATCCGGAGGTCGCCGATGTAGAGGGCCCGGGGCTCGGGATCAGGCGCCGTCGGAGGCGGCAGGTAGTCGCCATAAGGGAGATTGCGAAGGACTACTCGGTTGCGCGCCGCCATCGGAGGAACGTGCGTGTCGGCGACGACCGTGAGATCAGCGCGGCCCGCGAGCGCGGTCGAGGCGCGGGCACCCCAGCGCGAGAGTGCACCGACGAGGCCGTGCGCCCACGCGCGGTCGTTCAGCAGCGCCGCGTAGTCCTCCGAGAGGTCGACCACCAGTGGGTGGCCAGCGAGGCGGCGAACCCACGCGCTGGGCACGGCGTCGGGATCCAGGACGAGCACAACGCGTCCGCGAGCGCGCCACGGGCTCGCGAGTGAACTCGCGATCCGCCCGACAGCCCCGCGACGCGGTGCGATCCTGACGGCGGAGGCCTGCGGCGGAGCGCCCTCCGCAGTTCCGAAACCGAGGACCTCGACCGTGAGCCCGACATCCGCGAGCGCGCCGACTATGCGGTGGAGTCTCGCGTCAGCGACATCGCGCACCGTCGTGACCACACTGACGTCGTATGTGGGTCGCGACACGTGGGTCAGACGTCCTCGAGGGTGTACGCGGACTCACCAACGTTGACGAACCGCGTGTACTCGTTGATCACATGCTGGGGCTCGCTGCGGATCATGA
>Ga0114978_10003471_pt1 | contig 12878 bp, 12 predicted proteins | sample S_140212_EF_Meta_FD_87027 | JGI IMG/M metagenome (GOLD analysis project Ga0114978, IMG submission 87027) | Freshwater microbial communities from Lake Simoncouche, Canada to study carbon cycling - S_140212_EF_MetaG | ecosystem: Environmental > Aquatic > Freshwater > Lake | place: Lake...
ATCCGCATTTTATGTTGCGCCTATTCGTAGCGATACAAATCCTGTCAACCCAGTGTTATGCTATGATCTATCTACGAATGAAGTAGTGTATAATACAAGTGTAAGTTCTGCGGGACCAACAGGTGCAACAGGTGCAACAGGCGCAACAGGCGCAACAGGCGCAACAGGCGCAACAGGACCAACAGGCGCAACAGGTGACACGGGACCAACCGGTGCAACAGGTGCAACAGGCGCAACAGGCGCAACAGGCGCAACAGGTGCAACAGGTGCAACAGGTGCAACAGGTGACACGGGACCAACCGGTGCAACAGGCGCAACAGGCGCAACAGGTGCAACAGGCGCAACAGGCGCAACAGGTGCAACAGGCGCAACAGGTGCAACAGGCGCAACAGGTGACACGGGACCAACCGGTGCAACAGGCGCAACAGGCGCAACAGGTTACACGGGTTACACGGGTTACACGGGTTACACGGGTTACACGGGTTACACGGGAGCAAATTCTCCTACAACAATTAGTTATTTACATTCAACTTGGATAGCGGGATTTACTAATCCTATTCTGGGTGGTCTTGAAATTACGATTCAAATGAATCAAAATGGACAACAGTGGATACGTCCAACGACTAGCCAATTTAGTGCTTTTTTTTCACTAATAAGGGCAGTTGCATGGAATGGATCCTATTGGATAGTTGGTGGAATAAATGGTAATAACTCGAAAAACATTTATATTAGCAGAACTAATGGATATACATGGACAGCTTGTAATAATAATCCAGCACTATCCCTTGTACAGACATTAGGTTGGAATGGATCTCTTTGGATCGCGGGTGGTACGAATGGGTTTAGTACTAGCTCAAATGGATTAGATTGGTCAACTCCTGTTACTAATCCATTCACTGGGACTAGTCCACAGGTAAGTGCAGCCGTATGGAATGGGTTTTATTGGTTAGTTGGAGGTACATGTACTGGCGGAGTTAATGTTGCTAGAAGCCCAGATGCTGTCACATGGACACCTTCAAATGCTAATGTGGGTCCTAATGGGACATTTGTAAGAACCTTTGGTTGGAGTGGTTCATATTGGGTAGCTGGAGCAAATGGTATTTATACTAGCACAAATGATGGGGCAGACTGGACACTTCGAACTAGCTCACTTACAGTTGTATACTCAGTTGCATGGAATGGTTCTTATTGGGTAGCTGTAGGAGATGGGGGTATAATTACTAGCACAGATGGAATAGCATGGTCACCTACTAATATTTCAAGCGGTCTTATGTACGACGTAGCATGGAATGGAGTTTATTGGGTAGCGGTAGGACCCAGCAGCGGTACTTACACTAGTACGAATGGGTCTGTTTGGACAAATTGGACTGCGAACCCCTACACTAACACTGATTGCTGGTGTATTGCAGTAAGAAATGTGATTCCAGGTATTGAGTCTTAAATATATTTTTAGTGAAATGTAAACAAGTATAAAGTTTGATTTAGATCAGCTAAGATCTCATCACGAATATTTAGTAAATCCGTATCATCTTTATTTAAAAGTTTGGGAAGACCTTTTGTTAGCCATTGAGTTGCTGATTTTAGAAATGCAGGACCATCCTTATCATCAAAGTTATGAATTTTGATAGATGCTGTTTTTCTAAAATTTGGACGGCCGTATTTTCCAACAAATACTTCTACAAACTTATCAAGCGCATCATCTAATTTTCCAACTAAGTCATCCGTTGCTTTATGACGAGGATAACTCATCGTTTGCCAATGATATATTTTAACTTGATTTCTCAAAGTCAACATAATAGTAACAATCTCGGCAGACATTTTATTTACTATTATCAATGTATCTTAATTTACTTGGGTTAGGATGTATAACATTGTTTCTAAGTTATTTAACTTACAATTTTTCTAGACCAGTTCTTACTAAAAAGGTAGAAAGAAGTGGTTTATTAGTCGCACAGGATGCAGGAAAATCAAAACAAATTGTTTCAAAAACAGGCGATGCGTCTATGCGTACAGAATTGTATAGAAGACAAACAATTCAAAAAGTTGGAAGAGCAGATCCTTTGTCTATAAAAGAAACTATGTATCAAAAAGGGTCAACAACAGGAGCTTTAGAAACATTTATGTTATCATCCATATGCCCTCGTCAATTTACGATTGATGAAAATATATTTTATGATGCAGGTGGAGCTAATGACAACTACTGTAATATATTAGATGACATTGGAGTAGGAATTAATTATGATGGAGGGATAGCTGGAACAAGAGTATGTGGTAAATAGATAAATGTCGTGCACGACAAAAAACATTAAGTTTCAGTTACGTCGCGATACTGCCATAAATTGGTCAAGTAATCCAATTTTATTGTCTGGCGAGCCCGGATATGATACTACGAATAATCAATTGAGAATTGGTAATGGTGCGACCGGTTGGAATTATTTACCAGTTATCTCGTCAAGCTCTCTTGGTATAACAGGACCAACAGGCGCAATTTTTTATTCAAACGGAAATGGAGGAATCACAGGAAATACTGGATTTAAATACACTCCATTAGGCACTGTCGATTATTTTGGTACAACTGCATGTGACTTAATAAATGTAAATGGTTCAATTGTTCCACTTAAAGATAACGCATACACTCTAGGATCAACCGGACTTCGGTTTGCCCACTTGTTTGTTGGTCCTGGTTCAGTAACGATTGGAAATATGGAAATATCAGATGTATCAGGTGAATTATCCATAACATCGCCTGACACTCAGACCACTATAGGTAGCGCAGGAATGGCTGTCACAGATGTATCAACCGGAACTGTAACTGCTAGTTTGGGTTCTACAGGAATTACATTTACAACACTATCTGCGGGTACAACGGGTGCTATAATCATTACTAGCACAAATAACTCAATTACATTTACAACAAATGATACGAATGTAACTTTGGGTACAACTGGAATGGCAGTAACAGATGTTGCATCAGGAATTGTGACAGCTAGTATTGGATCTGCAGGTGTATCATTCGCAAGTACTGCAACAGGAACTGCTCCTGTAAACATTAATGCTCCTAAATCTCAATTAGTATTGTATTCATCTTGGATAGCCGTAGGTAGAAATTATCTTGGGGACAGCACAATCGCCCGAAGTTCTGATTCTATACATTGGTCATCTATAACAACGCCCGATCCATTCGCGGGTGGAGAAGCAAATTTTCTCGACTGGAATGGTTCTATGTGGATATCTGTTGGTCATAATTTGGATCGCTCAAAAACAATTGCTGCAAGTCTAGATGGTGGAGTAAGCTGGGACACATTACCTACGGATCCATTCGTAGGAGGAGAAGGACGCGGTATAGTTTGGAACGGATCTTCATGGGTAGCAGTTGGTCAAACTGGAGATAGAAGTAAAACAATTGCTAGAAGTTTTGATGGATATGCGTGGGAAATATTAAGTTCATCTGATCCTTTTGAGGGAGGTGAAGGAAATGCTGTATCTTGGAACGGTTATGTGTGGGTTGCAACTGGGTTTAATGGAGCTAGAGATAAAACAATAAGTGTAAGTAGTGGCGAAAATTTTATATGGAATTCCATATCTGGTGCAGATCCATTTGATGGTGGCCAAGGGAATGGAATAGATTGGAATGGCTCTTTATGGATCATTCTTGGTACAAATGGACAAAACACAAAAACAATTGCTACAAGTCGTGATGGATATGTATGGGAGACATTAAGTTCCCCAGATCCATTTGTTGGAGGATACGGAAATGATGTAACATGGAATGGGTCTTTATGGGTAGCAGGTGGTAAAAATGGCAATAGCACTAAAACAATCGCTACAAGTCTTGATGGTCTTACTTGGACACCTGTAGCTGAAAGTCCGTTTATTGGTGGAGAGTGTAGTGGTATTGAATGGAATGGAACAGTATGGGTTGCGACCGGAACTGGAACAAACGGAAAAACAATTTGTACAAGCCCGGATGGATTTATTTGGACAGATATAGTCGAGGATCCATTTCATAATGGTATCTGCTATCGCGCAGTCGTACACAATATTTTGTCCGGATTTCCAGGTTATAATAATCCTAATACAAGTCCTTTAGTTGGCCCTACAGGACCACGTGGTGTTGCGTTTTTTTATGGAACTGATCCTTATACAGGTTCAACAGGTCCAGTTGGGCCTTCACAAGTTGGAGACTTATTTATAAATTCTCTAACAGGAGAACTTTACATACGGCAATCATAAAGAATAGAAATGCTATGGGTTAATTCAAATTTACTTTCTTATCAGATATTTCGTGACCAGTTTCGCCAAATACATAATACTTTAGACTTCATAGATTTATCGAGAGTTCCTTCATCCGAATTAGTTTTAGAAGTTGAATCAATTTTGCAACACCATACAAAATGTTGCATATTTTTAGGTTATTTAGAACCCGGTTGGATGTTAGAACCTAGCCATCAGACACGTATGCGAAAACTTATTCGGAAATTCTCTGTAGGATTGGTTACACAGTTTGTTGAAAGTATACCCTTTTCGTGGAAAAACGAAATACATACCTTTTACACGGACAGAGCTTTAAATCAGAATGGAAACTCCAGTTCTCTCAACAATGGTAGTTCTATACAAAAGTAATCTACAATTTGATACAACTTTGTTAGCAAATATTCTTCCTTTGAACGATGATATAATTAAAGTTGAAAAACGAGGAATTGTAAAGCGGGGCGAAAGCAAACGAGATAGAATTAAACGTCGATCAAAAAAAACACCTTCTTCGAATTCAACTGGATTTTGTCATAATTCTTTAACACTTGTTATGATGAATGATGGCGATAATACTTTACTAAGAAAAGAAATTACAATCAAGATCTTTCAAAATGGTGTCTTTCATATGACAGGCATTTTGGATGATAGGTATGATATATCTTCAGTTCGAATTTTGATAAAAACTCTTTGGGATCATTGTAAGTCAGCAATTAAAAACATTCCTGAAAAAGCTGAGATTTTGAGCCGTCGTGTTGTCCTCATGAATTACACAACAAAACTCTCTTCCAACCTAACTATTGCTCGTGAATTGCTACATACAAATATCAAAAATGCAAAACTAGAAAACATTTTATCACATTACGATCCTGATGTATACCCTGGTGTCAAAATTTGTATTGGAAAAGCCAATTGGACAGCAAAGATCTTTCGAACTGGTAAAATTATTTTGACAGGGATTGTAAGTCCAGCAGAATGTACGGAGCTTATTTTACAGTTGCTTTGCTTGTTTGAGAAGGTGCTTCCGCAAACGCCGACACTATCATATATGTCAGAAAAAGCTGTCCCACTTGCAATGCGCTAAGCAAACATAACCAAACAAAGACAATATAAGGACTACTTACGCTTTGCCATAGATTTGAGTAAAGAGCTACGGCTCCTCCGACTATGATTAGAAGACTTGCGGTTCCCCCGCCTATAAGTCCTGTTACTACGGCGTCCATTTGTTTTACGATGACGTTTTGTTCTTCGCCCTCCTGTCGTAGGGGTAGGATCATACGGTTGTGCGTTTCCTAGTTTATCATACATTGCTCCAGCACGAATTTGATTAAAATTATTTACACCACGTAAATGAACATTTGCTGCAGATACACCAGGAATTGTCCCTGCTTCGGGTAGATTTGGAAGATGAGCATTCAAGTTTAAGGCAGCTCCTCCTCTTTTTACTTTACGTCTTCCAGACCCTTTTTGTCCTGCTCCTAACTTAGCAGCTGTTTCTGCTAATTGAGCGTTTGAAGCTATTGTTCGTTCAGACGCAGCAGTTAACGCACTTCCTTGTATATTTTGTAGTGGAGGTATCACCATTGCGGGCGCAGGTAGTATCATTTGTCCATTCGGTTGAACCGGCATCTTAATGTATTACACAGAAATAAGAGAAATGTCTAGCATGAATTCTATTCAGATTCAAGCACTTGTTCGTGATATGGACACGAGTTTACGGCGTCATCGTAAACTGAAAGAATCTGATCCTCCTAAATTTTATGAGAAAGTAAAAAAAGAAAATGAAAAACTATATGAAGAATTCCCCAGCATTTTTGAAATGCATTTGGAGGGAAAACTTGATGGTACATTTTTCGAAATGCTAAAACTTCGTCATAAGATTGAAAAAGGAGAAATCACAGAAGATGATGCGTCAAAACTAATTGGTCAAAAATTATTCGATCGATATGTAGCTCCTGTAATTGAAAATAAGCCAACTTCTGAGAAGCCGTTAACATATACAGAATTTTATAAACAGTTTGAAACAAATGCCAGTGACACTGAGAAAACTTCTAATTGCTAAGGTATCAGGAGCAGGCAAAAAAGCTCCTACAAATTTACGATTTGATCCTTCTATTGGAAAAGTTATAAACATAGATTGTTATTGTAAGCCTGTTGCGCCTGTATGTTGTGATGTAAAATTTGACGCAGGTATTGCTTCATCAAATTTTACAGATGTAGTTTACGATGATGGTACGGGCATTGCAGTTGATGCTGGTAATGCATCCACTCAAGCATGTTCTTGATCATTAAACTCTTTTCGTAAATCCATTAAAATCTTTCCAATACGATTTTGTCCTCTCCACTTTGTAGGATGTTTTGCTTTTTCAGATGTCATGGACGTTCCGATTCCCCAATATGTATTACGAGCATCCGCTTCACCAATCATACGATCTCCTGTTTCCTGTAACTGCTTACGTAGCTCAGGATGTTGGACAAACTTTGTACGAATTCCCACTTGCATAATCCCATCCTTTTTAGCATCCCATACTTCCTTCTCAAACCCCTTTACCTTTTTACCTAATGCTTTTGCAGCCTTTGCGCTTTTGGCTTTTAGTAATTTTTCATAAATTTCATCATCTTTGAATTCTTTGGCTTTCATAGCTTGAAAGTAATGCTCTACTGAGGGATACGTGCTACCGTCAATATCAATCCGGTGTTCGGACATATTGCTGAAATTCCGATAGTCGCCTTTGCTTTCATCAGCTCCGTGAAATAAGACTGGAGGCGGTCCATCGAGTTCAGTAGGTTTGCGTAACTTTCGTTTCTTAGGTTTCGTCTCGGTGTCTTCCTCAGGCTTTGGAGTCTCTGCCACCTCAGCTGGGTTAGGTCCATCATTACTTTCTTCGTTAGGCTCTTTGTCATCTTCCTTACTTTGTTTCTTTGAACTACGTTTAAACACGAATGTGCGGTTCAAGAATGAGAATACTTGTTGCTCTTCTGTCAACGTAATTCCAGTTTGGTTCGCATACAATTCCGAAAATAGCTTTGTTTCAACTAAGTCCCACCCATGCTCTTCAAGAATTGAAGTAACCTTTTCAAATGGAACTAAATATTCAACAGCAGGACGATCAAAGCTTTCAAGAAACACCTTTACTGGCATACCAAATTCTTCTGTCCATGTTTCACGATCATCATACTCTTTCGTATACTCACCACTTACCTGCTTTTCAGTTCCAAACAAGTAAGACTTTCTGCCTGCTAATAAAGAATATATAGATTTGCCATCCGAACATGTTCCAAATAAGACATCATTTCCATACGTTTGAAGATTCTTTGCGAATGCTCTAAACACTTCTTCTGTCTCACATGCATAATGTAATGCAAACTGACATGATATAACATCAAACTTTGATAAGTTCTCAAAATGCGTTAAGTATTCGGTCGGCGCAGTTTCTTTTCCCAATAAAATAGGCATGTACTTGTCTTCTTGCTCAAGCAAAGGGTAAGCAGTCATATCACCTTCCAAGAACAAACAGGGTGGCATGAAGTCATGAGGATGTTTGCGTTTGTCCATTATGTATCGAACTGCCGATCCTTGCGTTGGTGATGTAATGTTTGAAAGCGATATGTCAATACCAACCACCTTTGAAGGCTTTACGCGTTTCCATTTATTTAGGTCACCACCTCTTCCTACAGCTAGTTCTAGTAACGTATCATCTTTTTTAATGTTATGTTTATACAGATCATCTTTAATACGATTATGAAAGTCATAGACGTCATTAAACACACGTGTTGAACGCTTTAGGTCATCTCTGTAATACATGTCATCTTCATATGTTGTATCAGGAGGATCACTTGCAAACGCGCGAATCATAGTTTCAGTCACAGGAACATGCATGGATGTCCATATTGAATTTGCAGTCGCAATATCATTTCCATACTGAGGTTCACGTAACACTCTATATTGATAGGTTTTATCATACCGAGTTCTCAAAATAGTCCAACGTCTAGTCTCTGTATCAAACGCACACTCTACAATCGTATTATCTTCCACTCGGTTTCCAACTGAGTCAACTGTTAAATTCTTATCATTTGTTGGAACTAAGATTTGGTAGGCATCTGGATCACGTGGAACTGTAGGCTGAAATACAGAAGGAACCCGTGTGTTGGAATCAGCTACTTTTTGAAGATCATCTGGAAGTTTACGAGGAACATATTCTCCCGTCATCGTTTCGCGAGGATACACAATATCTTCTCCGGGCGTTCTTGAAACATAGAGTTCCGCTCTCTTTGCTTTTGCTTTTATGATTGGATCAAATGTATCGTCTGGTGAAATTTTTATTAAGAAATCTATGGTATTCAAATGAGGAGGCTTCCATTTATAGACACGCAACCATGTCTTGCCTTTTCGATCCGCAGGTGGAGCTACCGAAGTATTACGTGGCGTGAAAATTAATCCATCGGTTTCATACTCAAACTTCGTATCCAACAAACTTTGGATACACTCTTCCATCGCAAGTCCATCTCCTGCAAGAAATAGTTTTGTTTCAATACGAAATTGTGTTAGAGAAGGAGTCATTCGAAATTTGGTGCGAACATCATCTACAAAGGTACGCGCACATCCAATACGAGAATTTAGAGGATTCTTTAGTGTATCTTCATCGCTCTTCATTAAAGGAAGACCACGCGTATCACGTCCACGAAATCTGTAAATATCAAAGATACAAAATAACTGCTTTTCAGCAATGTATTCTCCGTCAATGAAATCACCTGAATGACTATCATCCGTCGCAGTCATTCCTGTCCAAATAACTTGTAAACTTGGCGTGATCATAATAACTCTGCGATCACGAGCAACATACAGTCCTGACCGTTGGCCATCTGCTTTGTTTGTAACCGTATATCCTTTCAGAATATTATGGGGATTTTCTGGATTTAAGTGACGACGTGACATAGTCACTGGATTTATGAATGTATTGGATGTCATCTTGAATTCCTGTTGGTATCTATGAATGTCTGAGACTGGAAGTAGAAAGGGTGTTTGATAATATGCTTGTGAAATTGTTGTCATCATATGTAAGAGATTTTCAACAATTAGCTTATCATCCACTTTCGTTTCTTTGTTTACAAATTCTATTTCAAGTTCATATGTGTGAGGTTGTTTCAACATATCCCGAATGCTTTGCTTAGAATTCATAGGGCGTGTTTTTACCATCGAGAAGTCAATGCGAAACAAATTTGACTGAGTTGAAAATGATTTACGATGAATAATACGAATATGACCTTTAGGATCACTCGGGTTTCCTTCCCAGTCTTTTCGTATAATATCTTCAGATCTTAGTGTAATTCGAGCAGATGCTTCGGGGATATCAATTAGATCTTTCTTTCCTAAATTTCCTTCAAAGTATCTCTGCTTCTTTTCCACAAGCAGCGGAACTTCTTTAAATGAATTTTGAATACATACTTTTTGTATATTTTGAAGATCGTTTATGATTACACGACTTCCATCAGCATATGCGATTGAAAGGCGGTGTTCTTCTACTTGAGCTCCAATTGATAGAGTTTGAATTGCTTTTACTATACGATCAGCAACATCTTTTGTCTGAATTTTTCCAGACAACAATTTGCATTCCACTTCTGCTTTGGGGTCTTTCCTTGCGATATCGACAAAGGACCGAACCTCGTCAATCACTTGCGGAGTGACTATTGTATCCATACTACTGTTATATTTTTACTTGGATTAAAACCAGTCCATTTTACACCATCCGTTCATAAGTTTTTCGAGTTTTCATATCTTCTTCCATACGCTTTCGCTGATCTATGCAAAAAAGAATGTATCGCTCTACTTCGACTAGAACTTCATTAGTCAATGTATCAGCTGAAACTAGCACACCATTCTGCGTCTTTGTTACATGAAGTTCATTCTTTTTCATAATATTATAAATTTGTTTATGTTCATTTGGATCAAGCTTATCAATTTGGTCTTTTAGTTGCTCAAGCTTCGAGCGTGAAAAGGGGCTTGTCATTTCCTTCACTACCTGCACTCTGTCTAAGCTTTCTTGTTTTTGGCTTTTTTGTTAATTCTTCAGGAGTTGTGACAATTTGTTTGACATCACTATTTTCAGGTAAGATTGCAGGTAGTAATTGTTGTTCTTCAGGTTGCATAGATAACAAGGGTTGCTCAACGGGTGGAGCTACTTTTGTCAAAAGCTTTGCAACAACAATAATATCCTTATCTTGTTGCTTAAATTTTGATCCAATGACTTCGAATTCAATATCGTCACCCACCTTTACACCCTCAAAATCTTCATTCCCAATATGTAGATCTCGTGGAATCAAAATTTTTATCGGTGGAGTTTCTGCATGTATTCCAATCTTACTTCGAACGGTTACAGGTGCTTTGAATCTTTGTCCAGCGTGTGGCATACATACATCCGCTTGAAACTGAACATCATAATCTACACCTCCCTTAATATAATTTGTTCTGCCTAATGAATAGTTTGTAATCGTAATACTGTTTCGCTGAATAAATCCTTCAGCCGAACACTTGCCTTCTAAATTCATTTTGAGTTGAGCAAGGATTGATGCTTGCATATTTTTCTGAAGAAACTTTGAGTAAATGTGAACCATCTTAGACAATTGGCGTCTTTCAAATAAAGGATCCATCTTGTTATTTACACTTGTGGAATTCCTTTGATTGGTTTTCCACAAAGCAAAAAAGTTTTTTATTTTGGAGTTTGGAATTTTCTAGTTCAGACTTAATCCATGAACCTATCGTAGTCATCGCCGTAGTCTCGGTCATACTCCCATAGCTCCTCTTGGCGCTCCTGACACCAATTCCAGTGTTCATCTAGTGCTTCCCACTCCTCCTTGCAATGATACGTAAATCTTGGACCCCATACTAACTCTGTGTCATCAAACAGGATAGCATTACAGAAATTGCAGGCCTTGAATTCTTTGCCTTTGAACACTGGACCTACTGTAAAGTTCTTGCCCCAAATGTAGCACATGCCATCGACGCGTTGCTCGACCGATCCATCTGGATAAAATCGAGTGTAAATCCCGTCGTTGAACGGGTATATGGAGGTCGCGAGTGTAGGTTTAGGGTAGTAGTGGTAGATATCATCATTTACTTCTTTTACAACGATGTTTCCATTTGGGAACCAATAGGCTTCTCGGCCATCATCGGCTACCATCATTATTTCTTCATGTTTCATCTCGAAGGGGCATGCTGGCGGTTGCCCTAGTGCGAATGCCGTAGTGTTGTTGTTCTTGCGTGCGATCTCAACCGTTTGTAGAGAGTCCATTTGAACCTCTGTGTGCTATACTTAGAGATCGCACCTATACAATCCGTTTTCTACTCATGTATGTATAAAAGGAATGGAGATTTCTAAGTGTATTAAATGCGGATTTAAAGATCACAATACAGTACGTTGTTTTCTTAGAATCAGAATACCAAAAGAAATCTCCAAATCAACCCCAATTCCAACGCCGTATTATGATTTGTTAACGCCACTCAGTCTTTTAGACGCTTTAACAAATCAGAGCGGTTCTCGTCTTCAGAGAAGATATCGTACTCCTCAGGAGTCACCCAAATTATACCCGATTTCCCAGACAACACAGCTTGACGAACAAGTAAGTCCAAAAATAAACAACGGTCTTTCTTAATTTTTACGTTCTCTGGAAAGCCGGTTCCTGCTAACCATTCTGCAAACTTTTCTAATAAAGGTAACTTAAATGTACCACACTGGCGTCCGCCAATATTTTTTGCGCGGTCAGCTCGTCTTACACTCTCAGCTTTCTCATCCATATTAAAAATAATTCCACCATCTTTTATTGAGGCAAATAAATCGGCTTTACTCGCAACGAATCTATCCTTTGCATTCTTTAACCAATTTCTATATGCATCTTCTTCTAGTCCAACTGGAACAATCTTTTCCTTTGCGTTATTGTAAATCTCTTTTGAGCCTAAAATATATAAGTTTTTCCCATCGGATGTTTTTGCTAACAACGGTCTGGCATAGGGTGGAGGATTCGACCAATTTAAGCTTAAGAGATGATCACGTTTTTCTTTAGTTGTTAACACTATATCTGCAATATACCAATCTAATACAGCTGTATCAAACCGATCGCCAACAAATGCTGGCCATGCGTATGCCTCTCTCTTTGCAGATAGATCTGTAGGTCCTGTAAAAATAGCTACAGGTGTCTCAATAACCGCTGGTATAACCGGAGCATGTACTGGTAAATCAATAAACGTACCCGTATCTCTCACAAGAAGTTTATCTAACATCGTATCATTCTCTGCAAATGTGAATGCAAACGTCTTCTCTTTTGCTTGTAAATGTCCTATACGTCCATTCTTATCTTTTAATTGAAAGCCTGAATCAATCGCGTTTTGAAGAATATAGGATAAGACCTTGCTTGTATACTGCTTTAGAGATGGATGACTAAATAGATCTGTTTTCTTCCACACAGGTTTCTTCATAAAGAGTTGTAGGACTTTATCCAGGACTTCATCTTTTACATCTAGAATTGCAGACAAAGGCCGTTCACGTTCAGGAATCTCTACGGGTTGTTCTACATTACATTTAATTTCATGTGATCCTTCTTCGAACGTAGGTGCAGACATTTCAATCAATGAA
>Ga0114978_10003472_pt1 | contig 12877 bp, 7 predicted proteins | sample S_140212_EF_Meta_FD_87027 | JGI IMG/M metagenome (GOLD analysis project Ga0114978, IMG submission 87027) | Freshwater microbial communities from Lake Simoncouche, Canada to study carbon cycling - S_140212_EF_MetaG | ecosystem: Environmental > Aquatic > Freshwater > Lake | place: Lake...
GCGACCGTCAGGCCGAAAGGTTCGTAGCGTGATAGTTGGAGTAGCGCCAGACCGCTCTGGAGCGCCTCAAACACCTCGGACCGGCTCTTATGACCAAGCAGGTTGGTCACCGAGGGATTACACCTACCAACAGTGTCGCGATAGTCGCTCCAAAGTGAGTGGTTACCAATTACTTGAAACCTGACGTCGCTCTCGCTCTCGCTACGGTCATCAGCCCAACGATGGGTTACCTCTGCAACAGCCTCGAGTCCCTTTCGAACAGCGAGTCGTCCGACGACCAACACATTGTTGCCACCAGCGCCAACCGAAATCTCCTCAACATTGATGCAATTTGGCACCACGCGCACACGATCTGATTTGACGCGGTAGTCCTCGATGACGGCATCACCGAAGTGGCGGCTAATGGCCAGCACACCCGCAGCGCGACGCGCGTCACGAGCTTGTCTAACACTTCGTAGCTGCAGCCATCGTGAAACTATTTGATGCTTGAGGGCTGGCTGGGTGCTTACTCCAGCTCGATACTCCCTATCGAACCAAGTTCGCTCCCCTTGCGCGTGGACCGATGGATGCATGATGATCGGAATGTGGAGATTCCTTGGTATACCCACGCTCTCCATTGCCGAGAACTGATAGATGAAGTCATACGGCGTAGCCCGGTGGAGTGCTCGGAGTCGCTTCGCCAGCCTCTGGCGACCTCGAGCAGCAAACAGCTGACTGGACATCATCTTGGTGAGAGGATTTCGCGAATACCACTTCTCAAACGCGAAATTCGAACGCTCAACGACGTAACTCAGTCCTTCTCGGATGCCCAGGCCGTACGGGTCATCATCCTCTTTCGAGGCAACGACAAAAACGTCGATACTGTGCCCTCTCTGCAACAGCTGATCGAGTAGTAGTCCAGCAACGCCCGGTGCACCGCCGGCCTCGGGATGGGGCGACGGCCCCACGTACGCAATGCGCCAACCTGGAAAACGTAGACCCGGTACGGCTCTCGAATCGCGCTCTTGCAGGAGTCGCCACTTCGACAAAACGGTCCACGCATTGACGGCCAACTGACCACCAGCAACCCAGACCCATCGATAGAACTTCCTCGGGGAGCGAAATGCACCGGTCTCACGACCAATCGATCGCCAACGATAGGCAGCGCCAGTCAACGGCGCCCAGCGCAAGGGGCGACGTGATGCCTTCCGTTCGGGGTGTCGGGCTAGCACCAACCAGTCATCGATTGCGATGACTCCCCGCCGGTGCCACTGCTTCGCCGAAAAAGGGCGACCGGGATGCGTAACGCGCATCCGTGGCTCAAAGCCCACCGGGCCAACTTCCTTTTGAATACGCCACGCCAAATCGCGGTCTTCGTGAGCCGCGTGCGGGAATAGTCGATCAAATCCTCCGACAGCGACGAAGGCTTCACGTCGGTATGCGACATTGCATGTCAGAAAGCTTCCGCCATCGTGATCCTCGACCGAGTGTTCGTAGATGGCCGAGAATGGTGGTGATGTCGTGTCACCCGTAACCCCGGCAAACGCTTCGTTGGCATCGAGAAATCCCCGAGCTGCGGAAACCCAGCCTGGTTGCAACGCGACATCATCATCGGTGAAAAGAATGATCGCACCAGTGGAGGACTGAACACCGAAGTTGCGTGCCCGCGCCGGCCCGATACCAGAAGTTCGCATGAGGGTGACGCCAGGCATCGTGCCTGGGTCGTAGGGCGGCGTGGAACCATCGTCCACGACGATGATCTCCCCTTCCCCTCGCAGCTCCTCAATTTGAGGGCGAAGTGCGGCGAGGACGACTCCCAGGAATTCCGGGCGGTTCCTCGATGCAATGACGACGGAAATCTGCACGGCGCTATTTCAGCACGGATTCATAGACCGCTTCAACCAATGCGGCCATTCGGGGTGCCCCGTATCGCGCTGCCGTCGCACGAGCCTGGTCTCCCATGTGTGTTCGATCGATTGCTCCGCTACTTAGGTTGCGTAGCACCTCCGCCAACGAGCCCGCATCGTTTGGTTCGTAAAAGAGTCCATTCTCTCCATCGACTATGAAGTCCAGCGCTCCCCCCTGACGAGGCACCACCACCACTCGTCCGGCGGCCATTGATTCGGTGACCACGTTGCCAAAGGGCTCAGGCGATCGTGAGGTGAGAACGGTGACATCGAAGTTGGCCACCACCGAGGGAACATCCTCAACGGCTCCAAGGAAGCGCACTCGAGCACCAAAGGATTGCGCCTGATCATGTAGGACTTCCTCGAAATCGCGTTCGTCAAAGAGGGCGCCACCGACAAAGGTCACCGTAACGGGGACATCGGCGAGCAAGGTCAGGGCCTCCAGCATGAGGTCTTGACCCTTCCACATCGCAATCCGACCAATCACGCCTACGCGCAGTTCTGGCTGTTCGACGGGTGCCGCCAAATTAAAGAAGGCTCCATCGACTGGACTGTGAATGACATACGCGTCATCACTCGAAGCCTGAGCCGTTACGTGAGAGTTGGCGATAACGGCATCTGCACGCGCGGCCAACAGTTTCCTAAGCAAGCGAGCCGTAGGTTCTGAGAGGTAGGGCGAAGACCAGAGATCACGCACGTGGGTCACTAGTCGCCACGGACGACCCATCGACGCGGCCGCACCGAGGACTAGAGCCTTGAGGGAGTTCGTGTGTACCAGTCGAACTCCGCGAAGTCGCAGAAGCCGGCCGAGTCGAAGGGCGAAGATCAACGAATCCCACAAAGACACTAAAAAGCCACCCCAAAGGTGGTCACGGCGACGCGACTGTGTTCTTTCGTTCATCGGCATGACTTCATAGGTAATTCGCCGGCTCCGTAGTTCTCGTTCGAATGGACCGTGCTCAAAAAGAACTACGTGAGGAATGAATCGCCCCCTGTTTGCGAGCGCTTCGGCAGTACGACCAATGGCGAGCTCGCCGCCGCTGAGTCGCGCCGTGTGATCCAAGACGACCACACCATCAGGCTCTTCTATTCGAGTAAGCATCAGCTCGTAGTGCTGGGCAAAGTATCGAGCCACGGCCGTCCATGACAGGCCGGCAATGCTCTGGCGAACCACATCACTAAGCCAATCTTGCTCCACCAAAACGTCGGCCATTCTTAGGGCTAGCTCGTCGCAATCACCAGCCGAAAATGATGTCACGAACGGCGACATCTCGGCCACCTCAACGAGACCATCTACGTCGCTCACAACTACGGGGGTGCCCGCAGCCAGTGACTCCAAGACCACGAGGCCGAAACCTTCATGTGCCAGCGTGGGCACGACCGTGAGCGAGGCGGCACTCATCCAGTCGTTACGGACGGTTTCGGGAACTAAACCCACGAGTCGGACTCGGCCAGAGAGTTGCCGCGAGACAATCCGAGCCTCCAGGGAGGCTCGTTCGGGCCCCTCGCCAACAATCACTAGCTCCACATTGGGCATCTGCTCTATTGCGCACAGCAACGTGTCTAAACCCATCCGAGCGACAAGGCGTCGCACGGCGACAACAAGCTGAGCATCAGGCTGCACGCCAAGTCGCGCCCTCGCTTCCAAACGCGAAGTTGCACCGTCTAGATGAACACCGGGAGGCACAACCGTTACTCGCTCCGGACGCACACCGTATTTAACAATCGCCACTTGGGCAAATGCGTGCGATAGCACTACGACTGATTCTGCACGTCGAAGGACGAAACGTTCCAACCGTCGCTTGACCACTGACGCTAAAAACGATCCGCCCGTCCATCGACTCTCATCGGCCCATGGACCTTGAAAGTGAATCACCATCGGTCGATGGCGGAGCGCGCCTGTTGCCACTGCCACTACGGCGTGGGGCGCAAAGTGGATATCGACGAGGTCGGCATCGGCGCCACGTACCGCTCGGGCTACCGCAAGATTTCTCCGCCAGAGGGAACCTGGTGCTAGCGCTACGCCGTACGACTCATCGCCGCCAACCCACGTGGCGGTGGCGTTGACACCATCGACGCGCAGCGCCTCCACAAGATTGGTGCAGTAGGTATTGAGTCCACCAACTCGCACGGCCAAAGACTCCAATCCAACGTGGAGCACCGAGAGCGTCATGCGCGACCTGCGGCGATTTCACGATAGAGCGCTTCGTAGCTCGCGATCATGCGTGAGAGTGAAAACTCTCGCGCTCTGGCGGATGCCACCTGGCCCATTAAAGGAACACTATGGCGATCGCTCGACCAGTGATCAAGAAGTTCAGCTAGCTGCGTGGAACTACCGTCAAACAGCGCGCCACCTTCGTTATCCCCCACCAGTCGACGCGCCACCCCCACATCGGTTGAAAGCACCACGCAACCGGTCAGGGCTGCCTCGACGAGAAACAGTCCAAACGATTCGTAGGTTGAGTTACACAAAATGATGTCGTGCTTCACATACTCCGGAACAACGTCATCGAGAGGTCCGGTAAAGGTGACTCGCTCCGCTACGCCCAGTGATTGTGCGAGCCTGATGTAGGGATCAGGGTCGCCCTTACCCACGACGGTGAGCGTTAAGGCCTGATCTCGAGCAATGGCCAATGCCCGTATCGCTCCGCCGACACCCTTGAGGGCGAAATCACCCGTCACCATCAGAATCCGCATGGCGTGATCGCGGGAACGTTGGGCGTAGGGATAGCGATGTTCATCCACGCCGTTGAATATCACCCGGACCTCCATCGCGGGATAGTGCAGTCGGAGTTGATCGGCCACCGAATCAGAGACGGCGACCAAAAGACCGGTTCGGTTCGGTGCAAAGTTTCTACGCTCCAAAATCCTTCCGAGTGTGCGTGCAACTCTGGCATTGAGGTAGCGCCAGGCGCGGTTCTCCCCCCGCACTACGGTGGCGGCTGCTTGACAGAGGTGAACTGTGGCGATGTCAGAGCCTCCCCGACTAATCGCACCGCACGTGTGAGAGATACCACCGGACCGCGAGACGTTCCTCTTTGATGGTGCTCGAAAATAGAAACCCGCAATTCGAGCAAAGGCCGGCTTCTTAGCCAATTCAATCGGGATGCGCTCTGCTGGATGATGTAGCTCCGTCAGGCCCTCACCCGCAGCGACGTGGGTCTGAAACTGTTCGTCGAGGCCATTGAGCAGTGCGATGTTCATGCGCTCCATGCCCCCTCCGTTGGCGCTCACGGAGTGCGCCATAAACCAGATAGCAATGGCCTCTTGGTGCATTAGAGGCGAACCACTCTTCGTGGTTCGCCAGGTTTGCGCCAAGCGAAAGTCGGCTCCGACTCTTCAGCGGGTGCGCCAACGGCAACCTCGGCCTCTTGACGGCTCAAGAGGCCATCACCGGCTCCAACGACAAACCAGAGGAGCCAACATACTGAGTACAAATTTCCGTTGGTCCACTGCAGGAGGGTCGCCATAATTACACCGAGCACCATGAGCCCCAGGGGGTCACGCCGAACCATAGCCAAGCGATAACCCATCGCGGTCATGCGCCACAGCAACAGGAAGTAGACGGCGAGACCGAATACACCAAAGGCAATTCCCATGTTGCCAGGATCAAATTCCGTTCCTGAGGTTTTGCTATTGGTGCTGTAGCGACTTGCGGCCAAGTTGGTCGAACCAGAGCCGTAGCCGAACGGGTGTTTAAAAGCCGAGAACATACCGACTCGGGTCGCCTTGATGTGTCCCGGCAATGACGATTGGGCGCCAGTCGGGTCGGTAATTCCGCTCAGCTGATGATCGACGAGAATCGCCGCTGTGGAGTCGGGTCCCTGCAGTGCCGCGGAACCGCCCCCACCGCCAATCGCCCCAGCGAAACCAACGAGCGCCACGATCGATAAGGCGCCAAAGATAGCCACATTGATGGGACGCATTCTTAGCCGAGCGGCCGCTAAGACGCCGAGCGCTAGAGCGGAGAGGAAGATGGAAGTCCGTTGAGATTCATAGAACAATGCGAGTGCGACGATGGTCATTGCAGCGAGGTGAAGTGGCAGCGGAAGTCGAACTGCCTTGGCCGCCAGCGCGGTCCAGACAATTAGTCCCACGCTCAAAAAGACTGCATACTCTTGCGCTGACGAGAAGGTACTGAAAGCCCGGATGATGCCGGAACCTAAGTTCAAGGCGGTGTACCCCTTCGAGTCAATCCACTCAACATCCCACGAAGGAAACTGCACAAACTGCTGGTAGAGGCCATAAAGCGAAGCGACCAGCGACAAAATGGCCACGTTCCACGTCACGCGCCAGAGAACGTCGACTGTACCGAAGCGGCGACCGATCCAAAAAGCCAACGTTGGTACGAAGACGAACAGTAGGCCACCCACACCGGCCATTAGGCCACCTTGCTTGGGATTAGCTACTTCGAGGATTGCCAGAATATTGAAGGCGAGAACGACTCGGGCCAGTTTTGAGAGCGGTGGTGCACCCCGACTATTAACGGTAACCAGCATGAGAACTATCAAGGCGATAGGGCCAACCAGCAAAACGGGGTCACCGGAGAACGTGACATTGCCACCGCCTGGTGTGAAGCGGCGAACAAAACCCAAAAAGACCATCCACACCGGCATGATGGTGATGAGCAGTTGAGGACTCGACCAAGCAAGTGAAATAACGAGGGGAATGGTGATCAGCGCAAAGATCAGGTGTGTTTCGGCGACCATCGAGATAAGCAGCGAACTGAGCGTGGCCACCAGAACGATGAGCCAAGAACGCCCACCTCGGGAGCTACTCAACACACCCTGGGAGGCCACGGAAGTACTCGTTGGTGCCGTCACATGTTCATTTTGACACAAGGACCCAAATTTTCCACCCTCACGCCTCCTTGGTCATACTTTTCAAGGGGTAGAATTAACAGGTGGAGACAAATACCGAGGTCCGCCGGACACCAATGGATTACCTCCAGACCGTTTGGCGGCGTCGTGTCATCGTCTTGGTCTGCACGCTGACCTCGCTGGGCCTGATGATTGCCGTTGACACGGTTCGTCCCTCGAAGTACGCATCCACCGCCAAGGTCTCATTCGGCACCAAGACTCTTTCGGTCACGGCCATGGGGACAAACCTCATCCGCTTGAACTCGGCACCGGTGCGCGTCGCTGCCCGAGGGATTCTGGGCGTCGGACTCCCTTCTTGCTCGATCAAACAAGAAGGCACGACCGCCATCGCGGATATCACGTGTAACGCGAATGATCCGTCATTGGCTGCTCGAGCCGCAAATGCTTACGCCGACGGCTACAACCAGGTAATGCGGTCTCAAAGCGTGCAGCGAGCCCTCGGTGCCGCTCAATACATTCGCAGCACAATCGAGGCGCAAAATTCGTCCATTGCCACATTAAGTGCCGCTGCTGCGTCTGTTAACAAGAACTCGATTCTCGGCAAGCTCTACGCCAAGCAACTCAGCGAGGCGTACGGCAAACTGCAAGGCCTTCAATCTCAGCTCAACGCGGTCGAACTGGCCTCGCTGAACCCTCGCAACGCCATTTCCATCCTCCAGTTGGCCGCTCCGAATCGCACGCCGCTCTCCCCCAAGCCCACCTCAGACGCAATCTTGGCGTTTATCGCTGGCTTAGCGCTCGGAGTAGGTATTGCGGTCGTTCGTGACACCATGGACGACAAGCTCCGCACTCGGGCGGAGTTGGAACAGATCAGCCTTGGCCGTCCTGCCATCGGCTTAATTCCGGCCATACGTGAATGGGAAGATCGGAAAACCCCACTGCTCATTAGCGCCGAACAGCCAAAGAGCCCTCCCGCGGAAGCATTCCGGTCGTTGCGAACTTCCCTACAGTTCATGTCCCTCGACGACCCCATCAAGACGTTGCTTATTACTTCGCCAGCCGCAGCAGATGGTAAGACCACAATTACGTCCAACCTCGCCTACGCCATCGCTTCGGCGGGCCAAGAAGTCATCATCGTTGGTTGTGACCTCCGTAAGCCTCGAATTCACGAATTCTTCGGGGTGAGTAACGAAGTGGGCTTCACTTCAGTCCTGCTGGGCGAGGCGGATCTTGATGATGCCATTGTCGAGGTACCCGGTTCGGCCTACCTCCGAATTCTTCCCGCCGGTCCGATTCCACCAAACCCCGCCGAACTTCTCTCGGGCCGTCGAGCCCAATTGTTGATGGAGCAGCTGAAGGAGCGGTGCGACGTTGTCATTATCGACTCGCCACCAATGCTGCCGGTTTCAGACGCCCAAGTACTCGCGGCCAAGGCCGATGCGGTAATTCTCGTCGCTGCCGCCGGCATCTCGGCAAAGCGCGATGTTGCCCGCTCGATCGAGCTTCTAATGCAGGTTGACGCCGCGCTGATCGGAGTCGTACTGAACCGTGCGCCGTCGAGCGATGGCTATTCGTACTACCGCTACGGATATGGCTACGGGTACGGTTATGGATACGGCTATGGCTATGGCTATGGCGGAACCAGCACCTACGGTGGCGCTTCGACATCCGTACCCGAGAACTTGGCGATGCCCGAGCCCACAACCACCACGCCCTAGGTCAATCGAACCCCACCGTGAGCCCTCGATACCGACACCGCAGGTCGCGTCCACTGCATATCTTTCGTTACGGATGGATCCACTTCACTCAACATCGTGAGGGTATTCGTCACAAGCACTCACGCCGTGGAGAACAGATACCAGGCCCATCGCGACGAAGCCCATGGCGCGGCGTTCCTCGCCCAGTACTGTTCCGCGAGTTGCGCTGGCAATTGCTCCGTGGAATCTTTGGAGCGGTAATTCTGCTGGTGGTCTGGGCGATTGGCTTTGGCACATGGGACATCTTGCGAGCTAAAGCCGATATCGCAACGGCCAAGACTGTCGCCACTCAAATTATTGACAGTCGTGATCTCTTGTTGACTTCAGAGGGACGCTCTACCGCTTCCGTTCAACTCCACACCATGCACACCGCCGCATTCGATGCCGACCAACGACTTCGTGGTTCAGCACCGCTAACCGTGCTGACGTGGATCCCCTTCGTTAATCGCCAAGTGACCGGGCTACGTGATGCCGTTGGCGATGTCGACGAAACGGCGGCACAGGGTCAGCGCCTCCTAACCGCGGCCACTGCTGCCGCCAATGCCAGCCACGGGACATACATCGACCTGCCAACACTGAAGCGCCTCAATGAGCAAGTGCACGAGTCTCGACTCGCCCTGCAGGGCCGAGTCCGTTCAGCTGACGGGCTCTTTGGTCCCATCAAGTCGGCTCGACTGTCAATTAATCGCCAGCTCCAAACTTTGAATGGACTTCTAAAAAACGCTGACAGTGCTCTGACATTCGCACAGCCATTCCTCGGGAGCAACGGACCACGCAAGTACTTCGTGGCCGGTTTGAACAACTCTGAAATGCGCGATCAGGGGATGGTCCTGAGTTGGGCAATCCTGAAGGTAGATGGTGGACACTTTGAGATGAGTAAGGCCTCAACGGTGGGAACCATTTCGCTTCGCAAGCCGGCGGTCGCCCTCACCGATGAGGGGACCAAGACGGTCTTTGGACCCCTCGAACCAACTCGGATTTGGCAATCAGTGAATGCCGTTGCAGATTTCCGCACGTCCTCTCAGTGGATGATGGCCATGTATGCCGCCGCGCGAGGCGAGCGCGTAGACGGTGTGCTGGGCATTGACGTCGTTACCCTCCAAAATATTTTGCGGGTCACCGGCTCCGTCCGCATCCCCAACACCAAGCCGGCTATCAATTCCACCAATGTCGCTCGTTTGATTTTGCATGATCTCTACGTGAAGTATCCCGCCGGCTCGCAGCAGCAAGGTCGTCGCGATGAGATTTCGTCAATCGCGCAGGCGGCCGTTACCAAGATGAAGAGCGGCGGCTTCGACTCGGCCCGACTCATCAAGGCGCTCGCGCAGTCCACTGGTGGGCGTCACCTACTCTTCTACGATTCCGACCCAACCAACGAAGCCAACATCATTAAGTTCGGGGCGTCTGGTGCGCTTGTGAGCCCTAATGGCAACATTATCCACACTTCGATTCAGTCGGGTGTTGCGGCCAAGCTCGACTGGTACATGCATGAAACGCTCAAGTACGACATCAGTGTGACAAGTGATGGCACGGCCTTCATCACAACGACAATTTCGCTCCAGAACACGGCACCCCGGAACGCCAAGCCTTCCTACGCATTCGGTCCCGACAACACCAATACGCGCATCGCCGGTGAGTACGTCGCTCGTATCTATCAGTGGCTTCCAGCCAACGCTGCATCCCCTACATCCGTGAAGCAGGATGGTCTTGTCTTAACGCGCACGGTCGTCCGCGTACCAGCTGCTCAAACTAACGTTGCCGTGCTTCAGGCTGTCGTCAAGAATGCCGTCAAGAACGGGGCGCTCTCATTCACCTTTATCCCCCAGGGGACGATCCGATCGATTCCAGTCACACTCACGCTACGTAGCGACGTAGCGCTAAACGGACCAGGGACAATCACCTGGTCCGGCGAAAAGACCAAGACAGTTACCTGGACGGCCAGCCGGTAAGGAAGCCAGCCACTTTGTTGCTGAGAATTTCAAGATCGCTAATCATCGCATCGAACGCCTCCACGTCACCGCCGAGGCCAGGATCTCGGACATCGTCCTCGCGATTAGTACCCAACAATTCCTCTCGGCGGCGTGTGCCGTGTAGAACGGTCAGCCATTCAGAAAATGATTCACCATCACGCTGTGGTGGATTGAGCTGCGCTCGGCGAGCGAACTCCCTCATTGTGAAACTACGTGGCCATAACGAAGGATTGCGAACCACAGCTTCTCTCAAGATGGCGCGTTCCATAAATAGATAGAGGTCGGCATCAAGGTCACCGCTTCCCAGTAGCTCTCCACTTGCACTAACGAGTGAGAGGTCACGTTGAGCGAGTGCTTGGGCCATTGAGGCTGGAGTACTGCCGGGTCCGCCAGCGACCCCGCGAGAGAATATTTCAATACCGTGCTCTCCGGCTAGGAATCGAACAAGGAACGACTCAGCGACCGGACTGCGGCAGGTATTGGCGAAGCAGATGACCCCAACGCGCACGGCTATCGACCCTCTTGACCAGCGAACTGCGTCTGATAGAGGTCGTTATAAAGACCATCCATCGCAATCAATTCTTCGTGAGTGCCTCGTTGCACGATGCGACCCGCATCGATAACCAAAATCTGATCAGCGTTACGGATCGTCGAAAGACGGTGTGCGATCACAATCGATGTGCACTTCGCCATTGTTTCGTCGAGGGCTCGCTGTACCGCCGCTTCACTCTCCGCATCAAGGTGAGCAGTGGCTTCGTCGAGGACCACTACGCGAGGAGATTTCAGCAAGAGGCGAGCCAATGCCACGCGTTGCTTCTCGCCGCCCGAAAGACGGTAGCCTCGCTCCCCCACCACGGTGTCAAGGCCGAGCGGGAGAGTCCTCACCATGTCGTAAATCTGAGCCGAGCGCAAAGCAGTTTCCATTTCAGCCACTGTGGCCTCAGGTCGCGCATACAGCAAATTGGCCCGCAAAGTGTCGTGGAAGAGATGAGGATCTTGAGCCACCACTCCGACGGTGTCAGATAGGGAGAGTTGTGTGGCAGAGCGGACATCAACGTTCCCAATGCTGACGGAACCACGATCCACGTCGTACAGACGCGAGACCAGCATGGACATGGTTGTCTTCCCGGCACCCGACGGACCTACGAGGGCGGTCACCGTTCCGGCGGACACCGTAAAACTAACGTCGTGGAGCACTTCGGTGCGTGGCGTGTCATCCAAGACGGCCACCGCTTCTAATGAAGCTAGCGATACCTCAGCTGCCGCCGGGTAGGCGAAGTCCACATGATCAAAGACCACCGCAACTGGACCTTCGGGTATGGCCATGGCGTCAGGTGACTCTTTAATGGTGGGCTCCAGATCGAGCACTTCAAAAAGTCGCTCGAAAGTCACAAGAGCAGTCATGAAGTCCAAATGCAGACTGGAGAGCTGCGTCAAAGGACCGTAGAGCCGCGTCAGATAGAGCGTGAGGGCAACAATTGTCCCCTTGCTGATGGTGCCCCAGGTAACAGCAAGGCCGCCGAAACCGTACGCAAAGGCTGTCGCCAATGAGGCAGTGAGCGAGAGCGTGACGAAGAAAATGCGCGAGTAGGTGGCCTGCTCAATTCCAATGTCTCGCACCTGAAGCGCTCGTTGTTCGAAGTAGGCCACTTCCTTGGCGGGACTACCGAACAGCTTCACAATCATGGCGCCCGCTACATTGAACCGTTCGGTCATGACGTTATTCATCTGAGCATTTAGCTCCATCGAACGGCGGTACAGCCCCCCGAGACGCCGTCCTACCAAACGTGCTGGGACGAGAAATAGAGGAAGTAATACGAGGGCCACGATGGTGATCTGCCAACTCAAGAAAAACATGGCAGAGAGAATCAATACGACCATCACCACGTTGCCTATGGCGTTGGAGAACAGTTCCGTGAATGCCTGCTGGGCACCAATTACGTCATTGTTGAGACGGGTGATTAATGCGCCGGTCTGGGTCCGAGAGAAGAAGGCAATCGGCATCGACTGAATATGGCGATACACGCGCTGCCGGAGGTCAAAGATAAGGCTTTCCCCGAGCCAAGCGGAGATTCTCCGTTCGGCCAGAGAGACAATGGCCTCAAAAATTGCCAAGAGGCCAGTCATCACGGCAAGGAAAACTATGAGTCCACGGTTGTTGTCGTCTATTCCGTGGTCCAAAATCCCGCGCAGGAGGAGCGGTGAAACTGAAGATATCGCTGCATCCAGCAGCACGGCTCCAATAAAAATCGCGATCAAGCTTCGATAGGGCCGTGCGAACTCGAGAATTCGTGGGAGTGTGCCCTTCTTAACCTTGTGCGCCAGTACGTCTCGACTGCGCTGCATCGAGCGCATATTGGCCCAGTGTCCCATGCTCACAATCGAACTCCCCTATCGAACTACAAGTGTAGGGATGCGAGCTTGGCGTTTCGTGCCTCGTGATA
>Ga0114978_10003473_pt1 | contig 12873 bp, 14 predicted proteins | sample S_140212_EF_Meta_FD_87027 | JGI IMG/M metagenome (GOLD analysis project Ga0114978, IMG submission 87027) | Freshwater microbial communities from Lake Simoncouche, Canada to study carbon cycling - S_140212_EF_MetaG | ecosystem: Environmental > Aquatic > Freshwater > Lake | place: Lake...
AGGCATGCTGGACGCTGCGAAAAAAAGGGGGCTGTTTCATGGATTAGGCTGGATTCTTCAAGTGTTCATGTTCTCGTGGTTCAGGTTTTGGTGGATGTTCCACTCGGTCTGGCCAGATTCCCCTTGTCGCTCTTGTCGCTATCATAGATCCGAGCCCGACGGCTGTCGAATTTTCCGGCCACGAAATCAGAGTCCTCTGGTTCACTCACAAATTCTGTAATTATACCCGCCGGAACGAATTGTTCCTCCCGTCGTCTGTTGGCCGGGAATGGTCGTCTCGTCGTCTGGTAGCCGAATCGCTGCGATGTGACTAACATGCTGGAAGCAGGGGCTTCAAAAACATCGTACAAAAATGGTTAGCAAGATCACGATGACGGACAACACTTTATCACAGATCGAACGAAAAATTCACAATGGCGAGCGGATTACGTTCGATGAGGGGATTTTCCTCGACGAACGGGTCGATCTGCTGACTCTGGGGCGACTCGCCAATCAGATTCGCGAACGGAAAAATGGTAACATCGCTTACTACAACACGAACGTGCATTTGAATCCGACCAATGTTTGTGTGTATCGCTGCCGATTCTGTGCCTTCCGAGCCGATTTAAAAGCTGAAAAAGCGTATGTTTTCAGCGACGACATGCTGCGCGAGCGTGTTCTGGAAGCGCGGGCCAACGGGGCAACAGAAATCCACGTGGTCGGTGGTTTGCATCATCAGAAGAAATTCGATTGGTATCTGAATATTGTAAAGGTCTTGCACGAAACGTGTCCGGAGATTCACGTGAAGGCCTGGACCGCTGTGGAAATTGGCTGGTTCAGCTTTATTACCAAGCAATCGGTCGAATGGGTTTTGAAAGAACTGGTCGACGCGGGGCTCGGGAGTATGCCGGGCGGGGGTGCGGAAATTTTCCACCCGGAAATTCGCGATCAACTTTGCGAACACAAAGCCGATTCGGTGAACTGGATCAACGTCCATCGCGCAGCACATCGACAGGGACTCAGGTCGAATGCCACGATGCTGTACGGTCACATCGAACAGGCCCGGCATCGCATCGATCATCTCTGTCAATTGCGGGCATTGCAGGATGAGACCCATGGATTCCAAACGTTCATTCCGCTTGCCTTCCACCCTGAAAACACGGGACTCGACCAGATCGTCAAACCGACGGCAACGATGGATCTGCGAATGATTGCCCTATCACGGATCATGCTCGACAACTTCGATCATATTAAGGCGTACTGGATCATGCTGGGAGAACAAACGGCCCAGGTGGCCCTCGGTTTCGGAGCAGACGATCTGGATGGAACGGTCGTTCATGAAATTATTTATCATGATGCCGGGGCCAAAACACCTGAGGGACTCAGTGTCGAGCATCTGCATCGGTTGATCCGTGAAGCGGGCCGGGACCCGGTTGAACGAGATACATTGTATCGGCGGGTGATTCGCGACGGTGCAAGTTGGAGTGTTGGCGATCCGTTGCTTGCGAGTTAGACTGAATTCCTTTCCAAGGAGACTCGTATGACCAGTCCGATTCGCGTCAAATCGCTCGACCATGTCACCATTGTTGTGAAGGACCTGAAGGCAACGCGTCGGTTCTATGTCGAGGCACTCGGTATGGACGAAGTCTCCCGTCCCAATTTCAGTTTCGCTGGACAATGGTTTCAGGCGGGTGCAACTTTGATTCATACGATCCTGGAATTTGAAGGCTCCGGGCGTGCTGGTGCTGCGGCATGTGCCAATTCACGTGGGCATCACTTTGCTTTCCTCGTTGATGATTGTCACGCCGCCGCACAACGGATTGCCGCATTTCAAATTCCCTTTGTTTCCCCACCAAAGCAACGGCCTGATGGGGCCACACAATTGTTCATCAATGATCCGGACGGGCATCTTGTCGAACTCTGTTCACTCCCCTCGTCGAACTAATCAAACGTGCTCATGACTGCCAAGTACGATTTGCCGACCATCGGTGGCATGTTTGCCACATCAGATCATGATCGATTTCTGACTGCCAATGATCGCAGTCAGTTCGATACGCTGTTTCCGCTGAAAGTTGGTGGGAAAACTCGGAATCTTTACGAGACCGGTATCGATGCTCTGGCGGCGATCCTTCGCGATCAGGGGGCGCCAAGCGTCCCAATTCGGCTGTGGACTCCGGAAAACTTTTGCCAGGAATCGCTGCAACGACTGAATCTGAAGCTCGATCAGCGGGTTCAGTTTCTACCGTACCGCGCGACAAGTGACTTGTGGGCGATTCAGGAGAAAGAAGTACTGCTCTACTTGCACTTTAACCGCTTTGATCCTTCGTCCAAATCGACGATTGAAGCACTGAAAGAGCGAGTCGGGGTCATTGTGATCGAGGACTTTGTTCAGGCACCCCTCGAAATTTCTCGCTTCTCGGGTGATTTTGCGTTGAATAGTTTGCGCAAATTCAGCAGCCTGGATGTCTCGGTCGCGTATCAAGACGCTGTCGCGCCGGCGGAAAGCGAAACCGAGTATGCCAAAGAGACGCGTTACCGCGTCTTGAAAAAGGAGGCAGAACAGATCAAATCCGCGTTTCTCCAAGGCCCCTCCGAGGTGTTGGAGCGGCAGTTTTTGTCGTACTGTCGAGAGGCGGATCAGGCACTTTTCGTTCGTGAGATCGCTCACTGCCATCCCCGCGAAGAAGAACGTGCCGCCCACTTTGACTTCAGGACCGTACGGCAACGGCGAACGGCCAATTACCGTTGGTTAGCGGCACAGTTTGATCAGAACTTCGATGAGATGACGATCCTTCCCGGCGACCTGATGTACCTGATGGTGACCACTGCGGATCGTGATCTCTATCGTGCCGACTTGATGGCCCAACGAGTTTTTCCGGTGATCCATTGGGCGGATTCTGGGTGCGCATTGGCGAAGTCGCTGCTCAGTTTTCATGTCGATCAACGATATACCGTCGATGATTTCCAGCGGATGATTTCGGTGTTAAAAGCGACCCAAGATGATTTGCGGAGGCTTAGGCAAGTCCGCCAGTGATCCCCTGTTGCAGACGATTACTTGGCAGGCCCTGGTCTTTGAGACTCGTTTTCCGGAACCTGTTGCAGAAGTTCGGCCACGACCTCTGGGTGCTGGGAGGCGACATTATCCACATCCCACAGATCTTCAGGTTTCACATACAATGCGTTTGCGGAACCCCCGGTCGGTTGCTCGTTATCGATAGTTGGTGTGTCCCCGTTTTCACGAATACACAACCCACGAATACACAACCAGCGTCGAGTTCGCACCGCTTTAGTACCAGCCCCATCCCCGTAGTGCAATGACGATCGTGCCGGAATTTCTTCGGTTAATTCCCGCAACCAGCTTCGGGGGGGAGCGACAAACGGACTTGCCTGCGTGGCGAACCAATCGATCAATGTTGGTACCAGATCCGTGGTCTGTACGAGTCGATCGGACCGCAGTGAAACAACGTGCTCGAAACGTTGATCGTGATAGATTTTTAAGACCAGTGGTGTTCTGGCCAACTGATCGCACACCGGGGACGAAGGACTTTGAAGTGTCCCCGGTCTTCCCGTTTTAATCTGTTGCCAAAGATGTCCATTTGCCGCCATGACAATCACGAGCGTTGGCTCACTCGCAAGACTTGCTTCGAGGTTAGCGACAAGTTCCCCAATCCAGTGATCCAACAATGAGACCGCACCGGCATAAACGGCAGGATGTTGTGAACGGGTTTCCTCATCCAATTCGGCGATCTCTTGGCCCCGCTCTTGAAAATCCTCGAAATACAATGACTCGAATCCAATTGGCGGAATTCCAGGTCCGGATGCGTGCAGCCATAGCAGCCGAGGCTGGCGCTGAAATACGCTGTCATTCCACGTCTCAATTCCGGCTTTCACGAGATTGGCAAAGGGGGTTTCCTGCGGTGCCGCATCCAACCCTTCGTTTCCCTGAACCGAGCGAATCTCGTCAAAAGGGATCACCCGCTGCCAGGGTTGAATCTCTCCCGTGACGATCATTCGGGCTGCGACCGCTTGCGACTTGAGCAAGGCTGCCAAGCCATCGGAATCTCGGGATTCAAGTTCCGATCGCCAATGGGTCCCCAAGGCCCAAGCCATTCCGGAATGGAGGCCAACGGTCTCGGCAAAGTGCAGATCAAAGACGGCTCCATCGGCCGCCAATCGATCCCAATGAGGGGTCTCTATCCATTCGTTGCCATAGCAGCCAATCGAATTCGCGGCGAGTGAGTCAAAGGAAATGATTAAGGCCTGCATCGGATTTCGACTTTCTCTCAATTTGGACATCGTCGATGAGCAGGGAAAAGGAGAGTGATCCAAGTTATGGATGCTACGCATGAGTTAAAAACAAAGAGAGCAGGTTCGGCGCATTAGAAATCAGCGCTGACCTGCTCTCTCAGTTTCACGAGTCACAAACAATCCAAAGAGGCTTCAGATCGCATGTTCGCATTATCGGTTCAAGGCATTCGCAAAGCTCGACGCCATTGTGGGCTTTCGAGAATTCGCTGGATTTGTAATTCGTGAAGTTGATCGAACCAAGTCCCGTCAAACTCGAAAACCTCGTACATCCGCTGAGACTCGTCGAATTGAGGATCGGTCGTCCCCCCCCCTTCGTCAGTTCCAGCGAATCGACTTGGTACAATGAGTACCCAAGTCCGATCTCCTGTTCGCTCCCAAGTTGGCTTGGTCCAACGAAACCCGACGTCTTGCAACTCTGCCTGTCGCATACAATGGCCTCCCTGCCAATCAACACGGCTCCATCCTGACGTCGGATTATTCAAAGAGTGGCGCAGTTGGTCAAGCGACTTCCGGCAAGTTATTGAAACACTTCATGGACTTTGACCACTTGCAATCCTTGTCGCGGAACTTGCTCTGGGAGGGTTTGGTGAATTAGGCTAGGGGCAATGAACCATCATGGTTTAAAAGTCCCGACGCTGAGTTGATTGAACGAGGTGGCAGATTGCATCACAAACCTTTCGATCAAGCCAAAACGGCGTTGTTCCCAGCCCACGAACAACGGGATGCATCGACGACCATCAATACAAAAGTGCTGGCATCGCTTGCAGTGTTAGCGCCGGAATCGTGTAGCGATTGCGGGCTGTGTTGCGAAGGGATTGGATCACCCATGTTAATCTATGCGTCGCGACCTGGGTTTCCCACCCCGCATCCCTTTCGGCCAGCAACGCTTCCAGAAGAACTCATCCAGGAAATTGATTGCGCCTTCTCAGGACTATTACGTGGCCAAGAGCCACAACAACGCTGTCTCTGGTTCGATGAACAGCAGCGCGGCTGCCGACACTATGAATTTCGACCGCCGATTTGTCGTGAGTATGAACTGGGGGGAACCGCTTGCCAACAGCGTCGTCGAGCAGAGCGACGTACGATCAATTTGTACAACCTCGTCCACGAAAACGGTCCCGCAGAAACCTCGGATCCCGTTGGCTAGTCAGCTCGATTTAGTCATCCAGCCTGGGGGGTCTGCGTCGCTCTTTGATTTCGGTTCGGTCCCGTTTCGCGGCGATCCGCCGCCGCTTCGAGGCCTGCGTCGGCTTCACGACGCGCCGTGGCTTTGGTGCTGTCGCAACGGCTCCAATGAGTGCTTTCAGTTTTTCCAGGCAGTCGTTGACGTTTTTGGGCTGATCCCGGAAACGCTCGCTGCTTAAAACAAGCTCTCCTTCCAACGTAATCCGCCGCCGATAGGCCGCAACAAACCGCTCGCGAACATCGCCCGGTAACGATTCCGAATGGACAAGATCCCAGCGAAGAATCACCTTCGAATTCACCTTATTGACGTTCTGTCCACCGGGGCCAGAGCTGCGCGCCGTCGACCAGGTGAATTCGCGACAGGGGATGCGAATCCGACGTGAGACATCGAGCATTGTCGAATCATCGGGGAACATGGTCGTACGGGAATCTTTGAAAATCAATAAAACCTGACCGGAACTCGATCTCGAAGCCATCAGCCAATCACAGCAAATTGGTCAGACACGCCGGTTGAGACACCAAAAAAAGTTCAAGGTTCAGGGCCACACCACCCCATGATACCCATTCCTGGCGTCAACCGTTTGCTCAATCGGGTCATTCGGTTTATCAGGCAGCGATATTCGAATGATGGATCTCGCCATGCACATTTTCGATTTGATTCGCCAGAATCCGCTCGGACTGGTTTGCAAACCCGACCAATAAAGCAAAGTCACACAAACGATTGATGCGTCGCGGAATGCCTGCAGTCAATTCAAAGATCACTTTCATTGCGGCCCGATCAAAAATCGGCTCTGTTCTCCCCGCAGATTTCAGGCGGTGCGTTACGTACTCGGAGGTCTCAATGGCTGTCAATGACTTCAGCAGGCAGTGAAAGGCGATCCGATCGGCGAACGGCGCAGAGGATTGGAGCTTCTCCATCAATTCGGGTTGTCCGGCAAGAATCAATGAAAAGTTGGTTCGTCCAGGCTGCTGGAAATTCATCAACTGATGGAGCATTTGGAAGACCCGGCGGTCTTCAATCAAATGAGCATCGTCAAGCAAAATCACCGGGGGACATCCCGCGGCGGTGAATTCGCGTAATCTCGCAGCAAACGTTCGTAGTAACACATCAAAACCGGCTGACGGGCTGTCGAATTCGGGGGAACCGTCGCAGAGTTCATGAATGAGATAGGCCGCCATTTCTTGAGGGGACAGCTGAGGATAGACCAGATGAACCACAGGTCGCATTGGGGCAGATTCCTGCCGAATCATTTCGAGAACATGGGTCTTTCCTGTACCACTTGCGCCGATCAGCACGGCGGCCCCTTTGCCATGTTCGATCAAATACCCAAGCTTGACGACCGCTTCTCCATGCAGCGAGCCCGAGTAAAACGATTCGGCACGAAAGTCCTGGTCGAACGGTGCACGTTCCAGATTCCAATGAGTTTCATACATAGTGGCCTCCTTGCCGCAGTCTCGTTGGTGGAACACGTCTGTGGGAAAATTTTCAAGGTCGAGAGGCACCGTCAGTCGCGACCGCCCCGAGGATGCAATTGCAGCGAAGGACCCACGCGACTCTTATCGAGAAATCGTTGAGTCTTTCGGACCATGGGAAACTTGAATGGGTAAATTTCTGGCTTCATTCGGTTCATCGTCTTCAATGATCCCCGTTAACCAGACGCTTGAGCGAAAAGCCTGCTCCGCAGTGTTGGGTGATGACGAAGCGGGTATTCGCTGGGAACTCCCCTCGTTTTTTATTTGGTTTGTGCTGGAAGAGGTCGATCGTGGCCGATCCAGTGTGATCAAGGATGTTTTTTCGCTCGTCGCCGGCTCGAACAAAGGTGTGACGGAATCAATCTCGTCGAGTTCGGCCGGTGAATCCGTTTCCTCGGCCAGGTTGAAGGAATTCATTAACCGCCACGAACCCCAAATGGTGAAGAGCGTGAAAACGCCCAACAGGGCAATGATGGATGGACGAATGGCCTGCCGTCTTGAAGAACTCTTCGCAGGGGGCTGCGGTTCTGAATCCATTCGATTCGCAGGAGCAAGCGGGAAAGAAAGCGTTGGCGGATTGGGATCGTTCATCACAGCTTTCCTTTCGCATCCCCTCAACGGGTGGAGACTCAAAATCAGAATGACACCATTGAGTGGGTATGCAGCAACGCACACGAACCACACAGAGATCGCTCGTTCTGTCTATCGTCGAAAATCCGCAGCCACTTGAACAGATTTGACGATTACGCCGACTTTTCGGGAGCAACGAGCATGATCGGGCCAATTAAAAAACGGCACATCCCTCGGTGCCGAGCCGATGTGTTCCTTCCGTGCGGATGTTGTTGGCGGGGATTCTTCGCGGTCGCCAATTTTCCGAGAGGCTGATTCAGACCGCTGGGATACCCTCAACTTTTCGCCGCAAGACGCGGCTTTAACGAGGCGGTTTGAACATACGTCACCATGACAAGTATCCCTGCCAAGGCCACGATTTGGACCATGCTGATCGATTCACCCTCGGCACTTCCCCACAAGACTGCACCAATCGGCACCATATTTGTCGTCATGCCGGCAAACAGCGGCCCATGTTCTTGAACTAGTCGATTGAACAGAAAGGTGGCAATTCCGGTTCCGATGATCCCCAGCGTTGATACAGCGAGCAATGCCGAGCCGATTTGATCCGGTTTGGCAACACGGTGATTCTGAACGAACAATGAGAGTGGCAACAGGAACGTGGCGGCGGCAATCAGACAGACCATAGTCAGCTCCAGCGGTGGCAAGTGCTGCAGTGAGCGACGAATGATACTGTTTGCCACGGAATAAGTGAGTGGCACACTGAACGCCAGCAGGATGTCGACCAGAGGAACGGACTGACGACCATAATCCAGCATCAACGCCATCAGGCAGGCGAGGGCGCCGATGACACCCACCACTTGCCGGTTCGTCGGCCAGATTCCCAGAATGGGAATGGAAACCAGAATCGTAAGTAGGGGGGTAAAACCAACGGTCATGCCGACGAAGGCGCCGCTGTGTCGAGCAACCATCTCGGGTTGCAATGAGTGTGGCCAGACAAAACCCAGCAGCACAACCAGTAAAAGTGGTACCAAGTCGTTGCGGCGAATCGTGATTCGCTGCTTGAGTAGCAGAAAAATCAACCCGAGAACCAGCGCTCCCCCCATGGCGCGTCCCGCACCCACGCCAATTGGAGAAAAACACGCCATCGCGCGCTTCATCAACACAAAACTACTGCCCCAGATCAGGCAGATGACCGAGAACCAAATATAAGGCATGTTCCACCAACGACATCAAACGGAGTCCCAGCTGCGGCCGTCCCAAGCAATCACGGTTTCGAGGAACTCCGTCACCCCCCGCGAAAAAACCTCGAATAATGCCTCACCCTTCTCGGCTGTCGCAGCACTCGGTTGACCAATATGACCCGCAACGGTTCGGTCGTTCGTCGTCCAACCCCGGTAGGCTGGCTCAAACGCAAAACCAAAATCCACTGTTTCGACTTGGCGCACATCTTTGACCAGATGCGGTGCCAACCGCAAAATCATCGAGGTCTCCCATTCACAGGCATGTCCCATCTGTGATTGGACAAGATCGGTCCTGATCTGGTTCGGTCTTCCATGATCCCAGTAAGTCGCGAATAACAACAGTAAGTCCTGACGCAGCCGGTGTCGTTGCCGCACCTCAAAAACCGCCTGTTTTCCCGGAATCGAATTTCCACCATGGCCGTTTAACAGGACAATCCGCCGAAAACCGTGAGTCAACATATTTTCGATCAGGTCATTCAGCAGATCAAGATAGAGCCGTGGGCTGGCGGACATGGTGCCCGGAAAATCGAGATGATGGTGCGAGTTTCCCAGCCACATCAATGGCGTGAATAGAACGCGAGTCTTCATGACTTCGCTGGTGCGTCGTACAACTTCGCCTAACAGCATGCTATCTGTGAATACGGGAAGATGATGGCCATGTTGTTCGAGTGCCGCAACAGGAATGACGACCGGTAAATCGCGAGAGAGTCCGTTGACTTCCGGCCAGGTGAGTTCACTCAGGTTCATAGACTCCCTTTTCATCAAAACAGGGTACAAAATCGGCTCACGGTCGAGTCGGGGGGGGGGAGGAAAATCAGTCGGATTGAGGCGGTTCGGATTCACGCGGCAAGGTGCAATCTTGCTGTTGAGAAAGTTTGGGAAAACGCTCTCGATAAAACCAACGCTCCCACCAACTCGCTCGCCTTAGCCGCAAATCATCCTTCGAGACTGAGCGTTGCTTTCCCCGGCGCGTGATGATCTGCAGCGTTCCGTTGGGATCGACCTCTTTGACGGTCCAAAATTTATCGACTTGATACGAATACGTATCACCCCCCGCTGCGGGGAAAATATCGACAGCACGCGGACCTGGATCAGTACTTTGCTTGGTGATCCGAAAGACCACGGCATCTCCCGGCTGATAGTCAGTCCTCATCTTGTGCCACCCACACCAGGTTCTCAGGACAAATGGAAAAGCGAATATCCTCACACCTTAGGGGCAGCAGCCTTTTGCGACAAGTTGAAACAGGGGAAATATCGGGGTTTTGCGTGATTTCTAGCCGTTTTGCACACAACCGTTCGCTAAAACGATCGCTGTTCAGCTGTTGGACGAAGTCTGTTCCCGGGCCCGATTTTTCGTTCCGTGTTCAGCACGTGTCAATCGATCGTTGAGTGCCCGACCCAAGCCCTGCGAGGAAAATCGAACCGCCACAATTCCATCCAGTCCCGCCGCATCCAGTCGGTGCAATCCTTGAAAAAAGTTCGCCGCAGCAATCACCAAGTCGCCCTCACCAGACAGCACCTCCACGCCCGAATACGCAGCGACCTCTGCGGGCATTTGGAAACAGAGCAATCCCGTCCGGGGCCAGGGGGGCGTCGAGGGAATCGCGTCGACGACAATCAGGGGCGTTCTGGGAGAATAATGACTTGCCAACATCCCCGGTGCAACGGGGGACTCAGCAGGGGTGACTGCGGGATGTTCGACTTTTCCCACCAGCCGTTCGATCTCTTCCAATGCGACCCCGCCAGGACGTAGCATCGTCACACGGTTCCCTTCCACTTGAAGTATGGTCGATTCGATCCCAACTCGACAGGTTCCACCTTCCAAGATCCCGTCAATTCGATGACCAATTTGGCTTCTTACGTGTTCGGCCGTGGTTGGGCTGAGTCTCCCAAAGGGATTAGCACTGGGAGCGGCAACAGGAATACCAGCCTTACGCAGCACTTGCCGCATCAATTCGTGATCGGGTAAACGAACACCGACATTCGATAACCCCGAAGTCACTAAATCGGGGATGGCATCGTTTTTGGGGACGACCAGCGTCAAAGGGCCGGGCCAGAATCGTTTTGCCAGTTGTGCGGCCAGCGGAGGAAATTCGCGAACAACTCGTGGCAACCAATCAAAATCGGCAATGTGCACAATCAACGGATCGAAAAATGGCCGGTCCTTCGCCGCAAAAATTTTTGCCACGGCAATCGGGTCAAACGCATTTGCCGCTAATCCGTAAACGGTTTCGGTGGGCAATGCGACCAGTCTGCCTGCCTTGAGAAGAATCGCCGCTTGCTCGACCGTCAGGACTTGATTGAGGGACATCGAATTTCAGATCTTTATTTTCGTGGTCTCAGGTACTGAATCAATATGCCGATGAAGGCGATCGCAATTCCCGTCAGAAGCCCAATACTATGGCACCAGTTGGCGACGTTGGGGATGACGCCCATAACACAAAGCAGATAAACAACGAACATCTGGAATACCGATTGATGCGGAATATCAAAACCGCTTTCGGAATCTAATCTCGCTTTGATCCAGACATAGCCAAACAACCCGTACACAACACCGGACATTCCTCCAAAGTAGGGGTTGCCAAGCAGATGTCCTGGGATTTTTTGCCCAGGAAACCAGAAATGGGTCGCATTGGGAAACCAAAATTGTTCTGCGTTTTTCAGCCAGAACGGAATCGCATTGGGAAACCAGAACTGTGCGGTATTGGAAAGTGCTGCGATCACAAGCACCATGCTGAGAAACCGGAATGAACCCCGACGTCCTTCGATTTCCAGACCAAACTGATAAAGACAAAGCATATTGAAGGCAAAATGCATTAAGCCCTGATGGAGGAACATCGGGGTAACGAGCCGCCAGTATTCACCCTGAAGAATTGGAGCGAACGTTCCATTTGTCGAAAAAAATAAGCGACTGGCAAATGGATCCTGAAAATTGAGTTCTAACTGAGTCAAATACGCAAAAAGCGTGGTAAGGGCAATCAGCGCATAGGTGATCGGAGCCACCTGGCTGCGGGGGCGATGCCATTCTTCCGACACATTGACCGTTAAGGATTTCTGGGCCTGCAGGCGTTGCTGTTCTTGCAGCAAACGGGATCGAGCTCGTTCTGGCGCACTCCGAAACCGCTCGTGGCTTGGATCTCGGTGAAATTGCGCCAATTCCATTTTTGCCGCAGCCACTTGATCGTCGTCAAGAACCCAGATTTGATATCCCCCTTGACCCTGATCAACGCGGCATCCGATCCCATCCGCTCGCAAATGGTCCGCAAAATAGTTGGCATCCTCGACTCGTAACAGAGTTCCGATTTGTCGCATGGATGATTCGCTCGCTTTCAAAACAACGCGGACTTTGCCGAAGAATTATCGATTGTAACCGATCTCTGGCTTCAACGGAAACTCTTGGTGGATTGCTTCTTGACACTCAAGAGCCCATACAAGGCGAAGATCATGGCCGTTCCAAGTCAAATTCACGACAGATTTTCACTCAAACAATAACAACTACCATTCAAATTCTTCCAAGAACAGACATTTGTCGAGTCGTCTTATTGACGGCTTTGCTGAATTTTTCTGCCCAAGTCCCGATAATGCTGACTTTTTGCGGAATCACCCCGATGCCGATAGGCGTTCGACAGGAACTCGTACGTCTGTAAAACCGACGGATCCAATTCTCTCGACTTCTGTGCAGCCTCAATCCCTAACTCCCATTCCCCTTCCTGAACCAAAACGCCAGCATATCGCCCCCATAACGAGGCTTTCCAGGGGTTTGATTCCAGTGCGCGTTTCAAGTAGGGGCGCGCTTCAGTACGAAGTCCTGACTGAAGCAGCAAGTTTGCCATGGTTTCCAGAGAATGTTCACCCGCAGGATCAAGGTCGAGTGATTGCCTCAAGATCGATACCGCTTCGTCAATCCGACCACTCATTGCAGTCGTGGTTCCCAACGCATTCAGAATCACCACATCCTCGGGAAAATCCTTGCGGACTTGACCTAAAAGTAATCTGGCACGACCAGCCATTTCTCGGTCGTTTCGTTTTTCTGCCTGCTCGGCCAACCAGAGTCCTCGGGCATAATCAATCGCCGACGAGGGCAAACGCGACTCGCCCCCATCGTAGATCTCGG
>Ga0114978_10003475_pt1 | contig 12872 bp, 12 predicted proteins | sample S_140212_EF_Meta_FD_87027 | JGI IMG/M metagenome (GOLD analysis project Ga0114978, IMG submission 87027) | Freshwater microbial communities from Lake Simoncouche, Canada to study carbon cycling - S_140212_EF_MetaG | ecosystem: Environmental > Aquatic > Freshwater > Lake | place: Lake...
AGAAGCGCTATGACTGAAGAGAACAAGAAAGCTAAAAAAGTTAAAGTTACCAAGACGGTAGCAAAGCGCGGCGAAAAAAAGGGGGCCACAAAAGCTGTTGGTATTTTCCGCGGTCTTCTTTTTTGGATTATCTTTGCGATAATTGCCGTTTCCGTCTTCGGTCAAATTTCTGGTGCCGGAAGCGCGTACACCAAAGTCAATACCTCTCAGATTCTTGACGCAATTGCGCAATCTGAAGTTAAGAGCGCGGTAGTTGTTGATAAAGATCAACTAATTCGGATCGAATTAAAGCCAGGGCGCAGCATTAATGGCGCATCAAAAGTGGAGGCGTCATATGTGGTTCGCCAAGAACCAACGATTATTGATGCTTTAAGTGCAAATCCACCGCTAAATGGCTGGAATATTGATGTCCCCAAAACTTCGCTGATTTTAAGCTTTCTATTTTCGATAGCGCCTATTTTGCTCATTGGTCTGCTCTTCTTCTTCATGATGAGTCAGTCACAAGGCGGAAATAAAGTATTTACCTTTGGTAAATCACGCGCAAAGCTGCAAAGTGATGAAGTTCCTAAAACTACATTTGCAGATGTAGCTGGTGCAGACGAGGCGATTGCAGAGCTACATGAGATTAAGGATTTCTTAGCGAACTCGGCTAAGTACGCCGAACTCGGGGCCAAGATTCCAAAAGGTGTTTTACTTTATGGGCCACCTGGAACCGGTAAAACTCTTTTAGCTCGCGCAGTTGCTGGCGAAGCTGGAGTTCCGTTCTATTCAATTTCTGGTTCTGACTTTGTTGAAATGTTTGTTGGAGTTGGTGCAGCACGTGTTCGTGACTTATTCACTCAAGCTAAGGCAAATGCTCCAGCGATAATTTTCGTAGATGAAATTGACGCTGTCGGTCGTCAACGTGGAACTGGTATGGGTGGCGGTCATGATGAGCGCGAACAAACTCTTAACCAACTATTAGTTGAAATGGATGGCTTCGAGGCAAATGGTCAAGTAATTTTGATCGCAGCAACAAACCGACCAGATGTACTTGATCCTGCTCTACTTCGCCCAGGTCGGTTTGATCGACAGATCGCAGTTGATCGACCTGACCTCAAAGGTCGCGAAGCAATCTTGCAAGTGCATGCCAAAGGTAAGCCAATTGCCAAAGATTTAGCACTTCTTGAATACGCACGTCGCACGCCAGGATTTACTGGTGCGGATTTAGCAAATGTGCTTAACGAAGCAGCACTTCTTGCGGCTCGCGAACAGAAGAAAGAGATTGGTAATCACGAACTAGATGAAGCTATCGATCGCGTAATGGCTGGACCACAGCGTAAATCGCGCTTAATGTCAGACTCTGAGCGCCTAGTTACTGCCTATCACGAGGCTGGTCACGCATTAGTTGCGCACGCTTTGCCACACACAGATCCGGTTCACAAAATAACCATCATGCCGCGCGGTCGTGCACTTGGTTACACCATGGTCTTACCCGATGATGATAAATATTCAACAACACGTAATCAATTACTTGATCAATTAGCTTATTCACTAGGAGGTCGTGCAGCTGAAGAATTAATCTTCCATGATCCAACCACTGGTGCCTCGAATGATATTGAGAAAGCAACTGCACTTGCGAAAGCAATGGTTACTCAATACGGAATGACCGAAGCAATTGGTGCGATCAAGCTTGGCACCGATGGCTCTGAACCATTTATGGGTCGTAGCTATGGCCATGAACGCGACTACTCTGAGAGCGTTGCAGCAACTATTGATGCCGAAGTACGCAAATTGATTGAAAATGCACATCAAGAGGCATTTGATATTTTAGTTGCAAATCGCAAAACTTTAGATGAAATGGTTCTTGAGTTACTTGATCGTGAAACTATTAATAAAGATGACATCGCCAAGATCTTTAAGAAAGTTAAATCTTGGGCAGAGCGTCCAGCCTGGACGGGTTCAGCAACTCGCATTCCATCCAATCTTCCACCAGTGGAAGTTCCAGCGCGGGCCAAAGTCGAAGAGGTAGTTGAGAAAAAACCACGCACTCGAAAGAAATCTAGTGAGTGAGATAAATTCAGTCTCAATTCCAGAAGGAGATGGTCGAGCAAAGCATCCATATGACTCTGCTCGTGCTGAAGCTGCAGTTCGTGAGTTGTTGCTAGCACTTGGTGAAGATCCAGAACGCGATGGTTTGAAAGATACGCCAGCTCGTGTTGCTCGGGCGATGGCCGAAAACTATGCCGGGCTTTATCAATCACCGGAAGATGTTTTAACCACGACTTTTGATATTGGCCATGAGGAACTTGTGATTATTAGGGATATTGACCTATTTTCACAGTGTGAGCATCACTTAACGCCTTTTCATGGCGTAGCCCATGTTGGCTATATTCCAAATGGCAAAATCACTGGGCTTTCGAAAATTGCTCGCTTAGTCGATGTTTTTGCTAAGCGTCCGCAGGTACAAGAGCGCATGACTTCACAGATCGCAGATGCCATGATGGAGATTTTAAAACCAATGGGCGTTATTGTGATTATCGATTGCGAACATTTATGTATGTCAATGCGCGGAGTTCGTAAATCTGAAGCACGCACGATAACTAGTGCTGTGCGTGGAGTCTTGCGTGATCCGGCTACTCGTGCCGAAGCAATGTCACTTATTACAGCTCGGTAGATAAACCATGTTAGTAATGGGAATTCTAAATACAACACCAGATTCGTTTGCTGATGGCGGGCAACACTTTACTTTCCCAGATGCAGTTGAGCACGGTCTCAAACTTATTGCCGAAGGTGCCGACATAATCGATGTCGGGGGAGAATCAACTAGACCTGGTGCTGAGCGCGTAACTTCATTTGAAGAAGAGCGTCGGGTTGTCAATGTAATATCTAAGTTAGCTGATGCTGGCAAACCAATTAGTATCGACACAATGCGGGCATCAACTGCGCGAGCTGCTGTTCTTGCCGGAGCATCAATTATCAATGATGTCAGTGGTGGACTAGCAGATGAAGCAATGCTTGATACTGCTGCTGAATTAAATGTGCCATACATAGCAATGCATTGGCGCGGTCACTCAAAGGAAATGAACAGTTTAGCTAGTTACAAGAATGTGGTCGAAGAAGTAACAGCAGAATTGGGTTTACGAATTGACGCAGCACTTTCTGCAGGTATAAGTAAATCAAATTTAATCATTGATCCAGGCATTGGTTTTGCTAAGGAAGCTGCCGATAACTGGGCAATTATCGAGGAAATTGAGCAATTTGTGGCACTTGGTTACCCGGTACTTGTTGGGGCATCTCGGAAGCGTTTCTTAGGGGGAGATGATCCAACTGCGCGCGAAGCGGCAACTGTTGAACTTACTAAACGGCTTAGCCAAAGTAGCATCTGGGCGGTTAGAGTTCATGGAGTAGCAGCTAACAAGGCGGTCTTGCAATGAACGATTCAATTCGCATAAATGGCATCAAAGCGTTTGGTTATCACGGGGTATTAGCCGAGGAAACTAAGAATGGTCAAGAATTTTTAGTTGATATTGAGTTGATACTTGATCTGGATAAAGCTTCTAGAAGTGATGATTTAGCCGATACTGTCGATTACGGTGCAATCTGCAACCTAGTAGTAGAAGCAATAACTGGTACGCCGTACAAATTAATTGAGAAATTAGCTGGCGTCATTGCTGATGAAATTTTGGCTTCACAAAGCCTGGTCGAGATAGCACTAGTAACCGTGCATAAGCCAAGCGCACCGGTAGACGCAATCACCAGCGATATAAATGTGATGGTTATTCGCCCGCGATGAAAGCGGTAATTTCGTTAGGTGCGAATATTGGTGAACCAAGAACAAACTTGGATTTAGCGATCGGTTTATTGCAGGAAGCCACAGAAGTGATTGCGGTATCTAATTATTTGCAAACTAAACCAGTCGGCGGCCCTGAGCAGCCAGATTATCTAAATGCAGTTGCAATTGTGGAATCTGAATTACCAGCACAAGATTTATTGGCAGTATTACACGGGATAGAAACTGCGATGGGTCGTACCCGCGAAATTCACTGGGGGCCACGAGTGATTGATTTGGATTTGATTCAATTTGGCGGGTTAATAGTTAACGATGAGAAGCTAACGTTGCCTCATCCACGAGCCCATGAACGCCATTTTGTGCTCGCTCCTTGGTTTGAGATTGAGCCTGATGCCGTGCTACTAACTCATGGGCGGATTTCAGATCTATTAAATACTGATTTACAATAAGAACACATCGCCCGGTACCTGAAAGGACTGGAGCCAAAAGATGACCGTACTAGTTCCGACAATGGGCGCCCTACACAAGGGTCACCAAGCGTTGATTAAGCGCGCTCGCGAACTAGATAAAGAAGTAGTTGTCAGCATTTTTGTAAATCCATTGCAGTTTTCTGAAAGCCAAGAGTTAGAAAAATACCCGCGCACTCCAGAAGCAGATATTCAGATTGCAACTTTGGCTGGAGCCACCGAAGTCTGGTTTCCTAACTTTGAAGAGATCTATCCAAGCGAACCAGTTCAAATTTCAGCCGGCGCAGTTGGCGAGCTTTATGAAGGCGCGTCACGACCTGGACATTTCGCTGGAGTTTTAACTGTGGTAAATCGTTTATTTGAAATTGTAAAGCCGAGCGCTGCGGTATTTGGTGAAAAAGATTTTCAGCAGCTCTGGTTGGTAAAAAAGCATTTTAAAAAATTAGAGATTTATTCGGTTCCCACCGTGCGTGAATATGATGGCTTGGCGCTCTCTTCCCGAAATGTGCAGTTATCTGAATCAGATCGAAAAGCAGCTTTGATTATTTCGAAAGCACTCAAAGAGCCAACTCGGATGCTCGACATCTTGGCAACTGAACCTGCATTCAAATTGGACTATGCCGAAATAATTGATGAGAGTTCATTTGAGTTGGCCAGTATAACCACTCAAAACAAGCGGGCCATCATCGCTGGTTGGGTAAATGGGGTTCGATTGTTAGATAATGCAGTTGTGGAAACTAACTCATGAAACTATTAGCCCCTAAACCAGGTTGGACTTCACGCGCGGATGTAATTGTGGTCGGCTCAGGAATTGCGGGCATGACTACCGCGTTACAGCTTCGTACTTTTGGTTTATCAGTTTTGATAGTTACTAAAGCAAAAGTGGACGAAGGTTCAACTAAGTGGGCGCAAGGCGGTATCGCAGCAGCACTTGGCGATGGGGACTCACCGGAGGCCCATTTAATAGATACTTTGACGGCCGGAGCCGGGCTCTGCGACATTGAAGCAGTTCGGGTTTTAGTTACCGAAGGACCCGAAGCGGTGCGGAAATTAATTGAGCGCGGTGCAAAATTTGATACTGAGGCCGATGGTGAAATTGCACTAACTCGCGAAGGTGGCCATTTACGTAATCGCATCTTGCATGCAGGCGGCGACGCGACAGGTGCCGAAGTATCACGGGCACTTTTGGCTGCAGTTCGCCATGATCCGCAGATCGAAGTTGTTGAAGATGCTCTGGTACTTGATGCACTTAAAGATAAAACCGGTCGAGTTTGTGGTGTTACTTTGCACGTAATTGGTGCTGGTTCGCGCGATGGCGTCGGCCAAGCACTTGGTAAAGCGGTAGTTCTTGGAACTGGTGGGCTAGGTCAGGTTTTTGCTAGTACGACTAATCCATCTGTATCAACTGGTGATGGTGTTGCATTGGCACTTCGAGCAGGGGCAAAGATTGCCGATGTGGAATTTATTCAGTTCCATCCCACTGTACTTTGGCTTGGCGGGAAATCACGCGGACAACAACCGTTAATTTCGGAAGCCGTGCGCGGCGAAGGTGCCTATTTAGTAGATGACCACGGTTATCGTTTTATGCAAAACGTGCACCCTCTTGCCGAATTAGCGCCGCGCGATGTAGTTGCGATTGCGCTAATGCGTAAAATGAAAGAGACCGGCAAAGATCATGTTTGGCTTGATGTTCGCCACTTAACTGGTTTCACCGAGCGATTCCCAACTATCAACGCATCATGCTTATCTCACGGTATTGATCCGACAAAAGATTTAATTCCGGTTGCGCCGGCATCGCACTATGCCTCCGGTGGAGTGCGAGTAGATCTAAATGGTCACAGCAGTATTCCGGGCCTTTATGCATGCGGCGAGACAGCTTGCTCTGGTGTTCATGGTGCCAACCGATTAGCTTCAAATTCACTGCTCGAAGGCTTAGTTTTTAGCGCTCGGATCGCCGCTGATATCGCAGCGAATCTACCTACTGAATCTGAACCAGTAGAAAATATGAGTCAACCTTTCTTATTAGATCCAGCAGTTCGCAAAGATTTACAAACTGCGATGAGTCGTGGCGCAGGTGTACTGCGATCAGCGGATTCATTAATAGAAACAAGTAACACGCTTTCGCGGTTAGAGACTCGAGTGAGCGATGCCCCGCAAGTTGATGCCTGGGAAACTACTAATCTTTTTCAGCTTGCCCAAACTATTCTGCGAGCAGCATTAATCAGACAAGAAACTCGTGGCTCGCATTGGCGCGAAGATTTTCCAGATACCAGTGCAACCTGGGAGAAACGAATTGTGCAACAAATTGATGAAGTCGGAAACTGGGCAACCGAATATGCACAGGTGGTGAATAAATGATCGATCTAGATTTAATCAAAGCAGCTTTGGCTGAAGATTTAGCTGGAGGTACAGATGTAACTTCAGTTTCGACAATTTCTGCCGATGCCGAACTCAGTGCTGATTTTGTTTCTCGTGATTTCGGTGTAGTTGCTGGAATTGAAATGGCGCACGGTGTGTTAACCGAAGTTGGCATAACAAATATCGAAGTTTTAGTTCAAGACGGTGCTTCGATAAATGTCGGTGATGTGTTGATTCGGGTTACTGGTAATGCCCGCGCCATTTTGCTGGCTGAACGCACGGCACTTAACTTCCTGGGCCACTTATCTGGAATTGCCACTTTGACTAGCCACTGGGTAAGTGCGATCGCTGGCACTGATTGCGAAGTTCGCGATACTCGCAAGACCACTCCCGGTTGGCGCGAGTTAGAGAAGTTCGCGGTGCGTATGGGTGGCGGGACCAACCATCGGATGTCACTTAGTGATGCTGCTTTAATTAAAGACAATCACATTGCGGCAGCAGGAGGCGTAAAAGAGGCGTTTAACGCCGTCCGCAGCTCTTTTCCAACTGCGCCAATTGAGATCGAAGTCGATACTTTGGATCAGTTGTCTGAGGTGCTTCCGTTGAAACCTGATTTAGTGCTGCTCGACAACATGACACCTGAGCAATGCCGCATAGCTGTCTCGCTGGTTGCGGGACAAACCAAACTTGAAGCATCTGGTGGCATCACCTTAGAACTAGCGCGTGCTTATGCCGAAACCGGTGTTGATTACATAGCGATCGGTGCACTTACTCACTCTGCTAAGAATTTTGATATCGGCCTAGATGTTAGGAGAAATTAAAGATGTTATTAACTGTAGATGTCGGTAACACCAATACTGTTCTAGGGATTTTTGACGGCGAGAATTTAACCCAGTCATGGCGAGTCAAGACCGACCCTCGCAATACCGCCGATGAGCTTTGGTTGCAATATGAAGCTTTAGTTTCTGAATATGAACTTACTGGACTTGCGGTGTGTAGCACTGTTCCAGCAACTTTGCGGGAATTGCGTCGCATGATCGCTGACTACTTTGAAGATGTTCCGGTAACTATCGTTGAACCTGGCATTAAAACAGGGGTGCCATTACTAGTTGATAACCCGAAAGAAATTGGTGCCGACCGCATCGTAAATACTTTGGCTGCTCATACTTTATTTGGCGGGCCAGCCATTGTGGTGGATTTTGGTACTTCAACTAACTTCGATGTAGTTTCGCCAACTGGCGAATTTCTCGGTGGCGCGCTTGCACCAGGTATTGAAATTTCCGTCGAAGCACTTTCGGCCAGAGCTGCACAATTGCGTAAAGTCGAATTAGTTCTGCCGAAATCGGTAATTGGTAAAAATACAGTTGAAGCTTTGCAATCCGGCACCATCTATGGATTTGCGGGCCAAGTTGATGGTTTGGTAAATCGAATTTCTGAAGAACTTGCTTTGAGCTACAGCGCTACGCCAACAGTTATCGCAACTGGTGGCTTGGCACCCTTGATTTTGGGGGTTTCAGAGACAATTGATGAACACGAACCAGATCTGACTTTGATCGGCTTGCGCCTAATTCACGAGCGCAATCAGTAGCAGTTAGACTGCACTTCTTATGAGCGAGCAGACTCCAAATATCGGTGATGATTTACCCGAGCAATTACGTATCCGCCGCGAGAAGCGGGCCGAACTTATTGCCCAGGGTATTGAGCCATACCCAGTTGCAGTTGCTCGCACCAAAACCCTGGGCGAGGTTCGCACTAAATACAAAGGCCTGGAAATAGATGTTGCAACAGGGGATATTGAGAGCCTAACTGGGCGAATTATTTTCAAGCGCGATACTGGAAAATTATGTTTTGCGACTTTGCGTGAAGGTGATGGAACCGAATTACAGGCCATGTTCTCGCTCGATAAAATTGGCGAGGATTCAATCACCGCTTGGAAATCACAAGTTGACCTAGGTGACATTGTTAGCGTAACTGGCGAAATTATTACCTCAAAACGAGGCGAGCTTTCAATTCTGGCTGACTCATGGCAACTAGCCTCTAAATCTTTGCGGCCGCTGCCAAATGAACATAATCCGCTCTCTGAGGAAACTCGAGTCCGTATGAGATATGTAGATTTAATTGTGCGACCCGAGGCACGCATAACTGCTCGAATGCGCCCAACCGTAATGCGTTCACTACGTGAAACTTTCCACCAACGCGATTTCATTGAAGTTGAAACGCCAATGTTGCAAGTTCAACATGGTGGTGCGGCAGCTCGCCCATTTAAATCTTTTAGTAATGCCTACGACATGGATCTATTCCTGCGCATCGCACCCGAACTATTTCTAAAGCGTTGCGTTGTTGGTGGCATTGAGCGAGTTTTTGAAATCAATCGCAATTTCCGTAATGAAGGCGCTGACTCTTCGCACTCACCAGAGTTTGCCATGATCGAGAGTTATCAGGCATATGGCGATTGGCGTTCAATTGCCGAGCTAACTCAGTCGCTTATTCAGAACGCTGCTATGGCTGTCGCAGGCTCATTAGTGGTTACCCATCAAGATGGTCGCCAAATTGATTTCGGCGGAAAATGGCGCGAGATATCGCTTTATGACGCGATTTCTGAAGGTGCTGGTGAAAGTGTTACTGCGCTAACTCCGATGGAAGATTTGAAGCGAATTGCCACGAAATTAGGAATGAAAGTTGATCCGGCTTGGATCCCAGGCAAATTAGCTGAAGAAATATTTGAGCATGTTGCAAAAGATAATTTGATGGAACCTACTTTTGTGATGGGATTTCCAGTTGATACTTCGCCACTCGTTCGCGCTCATCGTGAAATTCCGGGGGTTGCCGAAAAGTGGGACCTCTACGTTGAAGGTTTTGAATTAGCAACTGGCTACTCGGAATTAATCGATCCGGTTATTCAACGCGATCGGTTAGTTGAGCAAGCTCGCCTTGGTGCTAAAGGTGATATCGAAGCGATGCAAGTAGATGAAGATTTCTTGCGAGCAATGGAGTTTGGTATGCCACCGATGGGCGGAATGGGTATGGGCGTAGATCGTTTGCTCATGGCGCTAACCGGACTCGGAATTCGTGAAACTATTCTCTTCCCATTAGTTAAGCCGGAGATTGAATAGTGATTGAAGTAAGACCGGCTCGCACATCTGATATCAAAGGCATCCATAAATTAATTGTGGAATTCGCCTCAGGTGGCCGCATGCTGCAAAAAGAAACGGTAACTCTCTACGAAAGCGTCCAAGAATTTGTTGTGGCAGTTGATAATGGAAAAGTAATTGGTTGCGGTGCACTTCATGTGCTCTGGGAAGATTTAGCTGAAGTTCGCTCAGTTGCAATTTCGGAAGAGCTCCGAGGCAAAGGCATCGGAAATCAAATTCTTGAACGAATCATTGAACGGGCCCACGAGCTTGGTCTATCTAGAATTTTCTGCTTAACTTTTGAAACTAAATTCTTCGGGCGTCATGGTTTTCAAGAAATTCATGGCACTCCCGTTGAGCCCGCTATTTATGCTGAATTGCTTAAGTCTTACGACTCAGGTGTGGCTGAATTCCTCGATCTGGAATCAGTTAAGCCAAACACCTTGGGCAACACCCGAATGCTTAAAATTCTCTAATTTCCTGCCAAATCAGCAGTCAGCAGGGCATAAATTGGGGTCAGCCACGGTTATAACTGGCATATCTTGTGGATAAAACCCACCTCGCGAGCCTACCCCCTCGGGTATTAGGCTTAGCGAGATACGAATAAAGGAGTTCCGCCCATGTTTGAGCGTTTTACAGACCGTGCCCGTCGGGTCGTAGTTCTTGCCCAAGAAGAAGCACGCATGCTCAATCACAACTACATCGGCACTGAGCACATTCTGCTTGGACTGATTCACGAAGGCGAAGGCGTCGCTGCTAAAGCAATGGAAGGCATGGGCATCTCTCTCGAAGCCGTGCGCGCGCAAGTTGAGGAAATTATTGGTCAAGGTCAGCAAGCTCCAAGTGGACACATTCCATTTACGCCACGAGCTAAGAAAGTCCTAGAACTTTCACTTCGTGAAGCGCTTCAACTTGGTCACAATTACATTGGTACTGAACATATTTTGCTCGGCCTAATTCGCGAGGGCGAAGGTGTAGCTGCACAAGTATTAGTAAAACTTGGTGCTGATTTAAATCGCGTCCGTCAACAAGTTATTCAATTACTTTCTGGTTACCAAGGAAAAGAAGCAGTTGCTGCAAATGGTCCAGCTGAAGGAACCCCATCAACATCCTTAGTGCTTGATCAATTTGGCGCAACCTAACTCAAGCTGCGCGCGAAGGAAAACTTGATCCAGTTATAGGTCGCGAACTTGAAATCGAACGTGTTATGCAAGTTCTCTCACGCCGTACGAAAAATAACCCAGTATTAATTGGCGAGCCAGGAGTTGGCAAGACAGCAGTTGTCGAAGGTTTAGCTCAAGCAATTGTAAAAAATGATGTGCCTGAAACCCTTAAAGATAAGCAGCTTTACTCACTTGATTTAGGTGCACTTGTTGCCGGTTCGCGTTATCGCGGAGATTTCGAAGAGCGCTTAAAGAAGGTTCTTAAAGAGATTAAAACTCGCGGCGACATCATTCTTTTCATTGATGAAATTCATACTTTGGTTGGTGCCGGTGCAGCTGAAGGCGCAATTGATGCAGCTAGCATCTTGAAGCCAATGTTGGCTCGTGGCGAACTACAGACAATCGGTGCAACTACTCTTGATGAATATCGCAAGCACCTTGAAAAAGATGCTGCTCTCGAACGTCGTTTCCAACCAATTCAAGTTAAAGAGCCATCAGTTGCTCACACCATTGAAATTCTTAAGGGCTTGCGCGATCGCTACGAAACCCACCACCGAGTTTCAATCACCGATGGCGCGTTAGCTGCTGCAGCGAATATGGCTGATCGCTATGTGTCCGATCGTTTCTTGCCAGATAAGGCAATCGATTTAATCGATGAGGCTGGTTCACGCTTGCGTATCAAGCGCATGACTGCACCTGCCGAACTTCGCGAATTCGATGACAAGATCGCTGCTGCTCGCAAAGATAAAGAGTCAGCGATCGATGGCCAAGATTTCGAGAAGGCAGCATCTTTCCGTGACCTGGAAAAAACGCTCTCAACTGAGAAAGCTGAAGCAGAGAAGAATTGGAAAGCTACCGATCTCGATAAAGTAACTGAGGTTGATGAAGAACTCATCGCACAAGTTCTCTCGATTGCAACTGGTATTCCAGTATTTAAATTAACTGAAGAAGAAACTGCTCGATTGCTACGAATGGAAGATGAACTTCACAAGCGTGTTATTGGTCAAGATCAAGCGATCAAGGCGCTATCACAAGCAATTCGTCGTACTCGCGCGGGCTTGAAAGATCCAAAGCGCCCAGGCGGTTCATTTATTTTTGCCGGCCCATCAGGTGTTGGTAAGACGGAACTTTCACGCACTCTTGCTTCATTCTTATTCGGCGATGCCGACGCATTGATTCAGCTTGATATGTCCGAGTACTCGGAGCGTCACACCGCATCACGTTTATTCGGTGCGCCTCCAGGGTATGTTGGCTATGACGAAGGCGGTCAGTTGACTGAGAAAGTTCGTCGTCGCCCATTCTCTGTTGTGCTCTTTGATGAAATCGAAAAAGCTCACCCAGATATTTTCAACTCGCTATTGCAAGTTCTTGAAGATGGTCGCCTAACCGACTCACAAGGTCGGGTAGTTGATTTCAAGAACACGGTCATCATTATGACTACCAACTTAGGCACCAAAGATATTTCTAAGGGTGCTGGCTTGGGATTTGCCAACTCATCTGATGAACTCTCAAATTACGAGCGCATGAAGGCAAAAGTTGGCGATGAACTGAAGTCGCACTTCCGCCCAGAATTCCTAAATCGTATTGATGACATTGTGGTATTCCATCAACTACACAAGGATGAAATTATTCAGATCGTTGATCTAATGATTGCATCCCTTGATGAGCGCCTAAAGGCGAAAGATATGGGCATTGAGCTAACTCAAGCTGCTAAGGATCTCCTTGCTGCACGTGGTTATGACCCACTACTTGGCGCGCGACCATTGCGTCGCACCATTCAACGCGAAATCGAAGATTCACTTTCAGAGCGCATCTTGTTTAGCGAATTAAAGGCTGGCGAAATTATTGTGGTTGATGTTGAAGGCGAAGGCGCTGATGCGAAATTTACTTTCGTTGGTTCGCCAAAAGCGATTACTCCAGATTCACCAGAAGATTTAGCGCAAACACCTACTGTTTAACTACTTTTAGTTGCCCAGTTCCG
>Ga0114978_10003480_pt1 | contig 12868 bp, 18 predicted proteins | sample S_140212_EF_Meta_FD_87027 | JGI IMG/M metagenome (GOLD analysis project Ga0114978, IMG submission 87027) | Freshwater microbial communities from Lake Simoncouche, Canada to study carbon cycling - S_140212_EF_MetaG | ecosystem: Environmental > Aquatic > Freshwater > Lake | place: Lake...
TAGTCGTCGTGCTCACCCGCAGGGAACTCAGCGACTTCGTTAACCACCTCTTCAGCCCAGTGGGTGTTGGGGCACCATACCCTACCACTAGCAAATAAGTCACTAACTGCGTTCAGTCGGCTGATCTTATCATTACCCTTACTCGGTGTGAACTCCTGCACCGGGATGCCCATGGCCCGCATCTCATATATAAGTGGGGCACCGCTGGCCTTCTTTTCGATGATGATACTGTCGGGCTTCCACGACTTGTACTGGTCCACCGCCACCTGCTTGAGCTGGGGAAACTCCATTCTTTCCCTGAAGGCGTTCAGCAGGATGATGTTTGCCTGCTCCTTACCCGTCGCATCGGGGTGGTAGAACACCCCCCACGTGGTTAGGGCCGAATAGTCGGCACGCTGGCTCTTTTCAAAGGCCGTATCCCACGCCATTAGGGTGAAATTACACTTGGGGGGCTTCTCGTCCTCCCAAATCTGCCACCAGTCTCTTTTAACAATCGCGCTAGTTTCACTAGTCGGGTTCTGCTGGTACTGAGCCATCCATTTTGCGTTGGGTAGCTCTTCTTTAAGGGCCGTCAGCTCCTCAAGTGACCAAAACTCGGGCCATAGGGGGTTCCCAGAGGGCAAAAGGGCAGGAAATTCAATGACTTCCCACTCCTCACCGCCCCGTTGGAGCGCCGCCTTGACGACTTGCCCTGTTAAATCCCTTTTCGACCACCGCGTCATCACTATGACGATGGCACCACCGGGCTGGAGTCGCTGCCGGGGCCCTGAAGTGTACCATTCGTACACCTTATCATAGACTTCCGGGCTGGTTTCCGCGATTGCCGCTTCCTGTTCACTGTGCGGGTCGTCGATTATGAGCAGGTCGGCACCCTTACCAGTCACCGCACCCCCCACACCGATGGCGAAGTAGTCACCACCCTTGCTGGTGTTCCACCGGCCAGCCGCCTTGGAGTCCGCTTGCAGGACTAAGTCAGGGAAAATCTTATGGTAGACCTCTGTGTCTACTAGATTTCTCACTTTACGCCCGAAGCCAACGGCCAGCTCGGCAGTGTGGCTGGTCTGGATGACCTTCTTGCCCGGTTCCTTACCCAAGAACCAAGCCGGGAGCAGGTATGACGCGAACTCGGACTTAGTATGCCGTGGTGGCATGTTGATTATCAGGCGCTTGCACTCACCCTTGGCTACCCGTTCAAAGGCATCGGCCATGCGGGCATGGTGCCTACCCCCGATGAATGACGGCCACATCTGGGCCACGAAGGCCAAGAATTTGTTCTTGGCTAGCTTCTGTTTTTTCAGGGCTTCGAGGTGGTCCAGCTCAGCTAGGAGCTTCTCCTGCTCTGGTACGGACAGGGCCGAGAGTATGGTCGGTATGTCTTTAAGTGAGATGTTGTCGAGCAGGGTGGGCTGGGTCATTCGGGGGTTTCTTCCTCCCCAGTACCCGTATCGTCCGCACTTTCTTCGTTTACGTTGGCTATCCCCAGCTCGTCGTCCAAGTCATTGTTCAGCGGGGTGATATCTATAATGTCTGCGTTGAGCAGGCGCTTGACCCGTTCCTTGATGGCATTCTCAAGGTCCTCAGGGTTCTTGTAGTTTATGGTGATCTCGCTGCGCTCGGTGAATATCCCGATGTCGCTGTGCTTACCCAGCAGTTCCAAGGCCTTAAGTTCAAACTTAGGGTCGCCGCAGTTGGCGATCTCCATCAGCTTGTTCGTTATGGCAGCACGTGCGCTGGCTGCGTCTAGTGCCAGCTGTTGGCCGTAGGTTTTCAGGAACGCAGCGGCTGCGAATGCCGTGTTCACATTAGTAAGATTCTTGGATTTTTGCTTGCTTATAACGGCTTTAAGTAGGCTTTCCTGCCGTGCAGCGTCATCCGGGTCCAGCTCCAGTGAAGCGCCTAAGTCTACCTGAAGCTCCGCAGTTGCTCCTGCTACCGCCATTTCCTCAAGGAAAGTCGGGGATACCTCTGGTGAAGTATCGTAGGGAACCGGGTGTTCGTCGGTAGGCTCTACGTGGACTATAGGCATAGATGTGGTGTCTGCACGCCGTTTGGGGCCTCAGTTAATGAAGTAGTAGGAGAAACAAGTTGCGAAGTAAACCCCGGTAAAAACTTCCCAAAAAAATATACCCCCCGGGGGGTGTGAGAACAAAAAGGGTACGGGGGGGTTTCTGTGGTACAGTGTAAGATAGAGTATGAGGAAAGGTGATTTAACGAGCGAATTAGTAAGTAAGGGGGGTACCTTCTTGTTGTTCTGGTTTTGGGGGGTCCGGGCCCGGTAGGGTCGCCATGACCTAACATTGTTAGGCTTTCCCTAGGTTTTTGGGCGTTTTTGTCGAATTTGCTTGCTTATCCCGACTAGAAGAGGCATAAACCTATCACTGGTTCAAACGAATCAGACAGCGAACAGGCCCGCTTCCCGGCCTGACATAAGGAAGCCTACACTATGACTAAGACCATCATCAAGAATGAAATGTCGCCGGTTGTGCCCGGTTCGAATAGGGGCCTGATCGACTTGCGCAATGACCTAATGAATACCCTCGACGCCGCGAAGGAAATGGTTGACCTCAAGGTCTCCGATTATGTCACGGGCCTGAACCTCGCCTTTACCTTCCCTTGGTTCGATATCAAGCACGCCGACCTCGGTAAGACCCCTGAGGGTAAGACACTGCGGACTGAGAAGACGGCGCTGTTCGATGCACTCAAGGCCCGCGATCACTCTAACCCTTCGGTCTTCTGGGCCCGCCTGTGTGACAAGGCCCGCGATGATCGTCACCCGGAACTGGCTATCGCCGCTGCCGCTGCTGCTGCCGCTGCTGCTGCTACTGAAGAGGGCGAAGGCAAGGGCGCTGGTTCTCGCAACCGGACCCCTCTGGTCCGCAATGGCGAAGAGATCACGGCGCTTATCAAGTTCAATGAGAACTTGGACCTTGAGGGCGAGTTCGCTTCGCTCAAGGAAGTGACCTCCCTGCTGAAGCAGGCACTGACCCTGATCTACTCGGCCAAGGTCACGAACTAAACCTAGGGGGGGCTGGCGCAAGCCAGCCCCTTCCCCCTCACCTAACAATGTTAGATCGGACCCCAGATGACACAGTTCGTAGACGCCATGCTTCTCACCCTGTTCGCCGTGTTCTGCTTTGTTTTCTCCATGCTGTTCCTACACATCCAGCAATCCACCGAAGCGATCATTCTGCTTTTCCTGAGTGTCGGAAGTTTTGGTGCAGCTGGCTACCGCGCAACCCACTAGCACCACGTTTCCCAGATGGACAAAGGCCCGCCGCAAGGCGGGCCTTTTCTTTTGTCTGCTTCTGCCTGCCTAACAATGTTAGGTGCTTGGGAAAATCCTGCGGACCGCGATGACAGTTCCCAAATAGGTGGTAGCCCGTCGTCTTGCGAAGTCCAGCCTGCGTCATAGCAGGTAGCATGACTGTGGTTTCGTGTCAACCTAACAAAGTTAGGTCGTCGCCAGAACTTGGCGACCCGCGATGACAGTTTCCAAATAGGTGGTAGCCCGAGCGACTTGGTTTTCACCGTCTGCTGCGTAAGCACAACTAGCAGATAACAAATTAATTCGGCCTTGTCAACTCCCCTACAATGTTAAAAAAACAGGCTTTTGTGCAAAAAAGAGTTTCCAATGTTAGAAGCTAAGTCATTGATATAAAAGCAATGTTCGCAATGTTAGAATGTGCGAGGTTTTTTAGGTCATTTCCAGAAACCGGGAAAGATTCCGGGGCTCTCCGCGCATGCACCCAACACAGCGAGCAAAAAGCCCCCCCGTCTCTTATAATATATAAATACTCTTACTTTCTAACATTCCATTTTTTTTCCCTCTTTTTCTCAGCAATTTCAGGCACTTATATTGTTCAAAAAGTTTTGAACATTCTCTTACACGTTTTGAACATTTGAACATTGCCCCCCAAGCTCGCCAGCAAACCCAGCCAGTTTAATATACATGTAAAGCCTACTGTGCTATACTTAAGACAATGGAGCCTTATCAGGTCCAGACCAAACCGACCAAGTTCCAAACCACCTAACAATGTTAGGTCCCCACCAAGGAGCCCACCAATGACTAAGAGACACATTACCGCCGAACAGATCGAACACTTACGCAAGCAGGGTCTGCGTCTCTACCCCGCCGCCGATGTCAAAGACCTACCCGAAGGCGCGTGGATCATCGTTTACGAAGGCGTCGAGTACGCAGTAGCCGAAGAAATCTAACCCCCACCAAAGAAAGACCAAACCAATGTCAAACCACTACACCAACATGTACTTCAGCCCATACAAGGCCAAGACCATCTACAACCCTGAACTGTTCTCTTTCATCTGCCACTACGGTAGCCGCAGCACCCGTATCCGTGCCGAGGGTCGCTACGATGCCCGCCAGAAGGCCGCTAGGTATTTCGGCGTAGGCGCAGACAAGATCATCGCGGTGAGGGCGTGATGAGACATGAATGTAAGTGCGGCGGGACCATCCCGGCTGGCCGATGGGACATAGGCTTTGAACTATGCCTTGAGTGCGGGGACTGGACTGCTAGGCAGAGGGTCTTCACCGTGGCCCCCGGTCACAAGTCCAACTACCACCTAGTAACGAACCTGCAAGAACTGAAGCAGCTCAACCCCAAGAGGCTCAACGATGGCTAAGGTACCACTGCTATCGTCGCACGAAGTACACCTAGTGCGGCAAGTCCTGAGGCAGACCAACTTCCTCAACCTACGTATGGAAGAGGAAGACAAGGCACTGCTCATGGACCTGCGTAAACGCATGTTTGTGTACCTAGAGACAAGCCACCACCCCTACTGGGCGCAGCACCGCAGCAAGCTAAAAAAGATGGCCGCAGAAGATGCCAAGATGGAGGCGAATAAGGCAGAACGCAAGCGCGTGAAGGATGAGTACAAGGCCAAGCTGATTGCGTGGCACGCACTATGTAAGCGCCAACGCGAGATCAGGACCGCGAGGGTACAGGCTAGGAAGCTGGCGAAGCAGAACCGTGCTTCTAAACTTACTTGACTTTGTCTAAGAACTAGTGTATACTACACCTACAATAAGATCAGACCAACCGAGCAACCAAACGACCTAACAATGTTAGGTCATTCCCAACGAGGACTAGACTATGAGCAACGTAATTAACTTCGGTAAAACGGTAACGCTGAAGCAAGCGGCAGAGATCATCCTGTCCACCCCCGAGAACGTCTACATACTACGAGGCGAGCCGGGTATCGGTAAATCATCCATCCTTAAATACCTATCCGCTGCACTGCCTACCTATAACGCAGCCTACCTAGACGTACCCAACATGGACCTTGGCGACATCGCCATGCCGGTCATCGACCACGAGCACAAGGTCACACGGTACTACCCCAACGCTCGCTTCCGTCTGCATGAGGACAACCCGGTCATCATGATGCTGGATGAATATACCAAGGGTGTGGCACCCGTCCAGAACATGCTGCATCCCCTATTGGAGGTCACCAAGCGACTGGGTGATAAGCTTGTTAAGGGTATTGTGTTTCTGACAGGCAACCTGTCATCCGATGGCGTGGGTGACAACCTCAAGGCGCACACCCTTAACCGCATCATCCCGCTCACTGTGTGCAAACCAACCGCAGACCAGTGGCTGGAGTGGGCGGTGGAGAACAACATCGAGCCGGTCATCATGGCGTGGGTTAAGCAGTTCCCGCATTGCATGGCGTCCTATCTGGATGGCGACGAGGGCAACCCCTACATCTACAACCCCAAGAAGGTGCAGACTGCCTTCGTGTCGCCTCGCTCACTGGAACGGGCATCTAACATTGTTAGGGCACGGGCAGAACTGGATCAGGATAGCGTCATCGCTGCGCTGTCTGGTGCTATTGGCGAAGCAGCAGCTAGGGATATGCAAGCCTTCATCGCGTATCAGGATCAGCTGCCGACATGGGAGAGCATCATGAACTCGCCTAAGACTGCCAACGTACCCGATAGCCCCGGCGCGTGTGCCGTCATGGTCTTTGGTGCGATAGCCAAGCTGGATAAGAACAACATCGCCCCGTTTATGGAGTACGTGGAACGCATGGAGCCTGAGTGGCAAGCTGCGTTCTGCATCAACGCTGCGAAGAGCAAGACCAAGCAAGGCGTGGCGTTCAGCAGCAAGAAGTTCGCTGACTGGGTGCGCAACAACGAGGACATGCTGTGAATGGGTGGATTGTAGTAGCCGTAGTGTTCATGGCCCTGACTTTATACTGGGGCTTTCCCAAAGACTAACCGACCTAACATTGTTAGGTCACCACCAAGGAGCAACGTAATGGATACCGAAGTAGCAAGAGACACAGAAGAGCGCAGGCTCAAGAAGGCCAAGATCAGCCTGATGCGCGAGCCCACGTTCGCACTGTGGTCTGGCATCCTGATGCTAGGCAAGACTGAGGTGGTGGACGATGAGCCCACTGCCTGCACCAACGGACGCGATGAGAGGTACGGACGCAAGTTCATCACATCTGTTGACGACAAGGAGCTGGCGTTTGTTGTGCTGCACGAGAACTTGCACAAGGCGTTCAAGCACCTGACCACGTGGCGCAAGCTGTACGAGGAAGACGACGAGCTAGCTAACGATGCTTGTGACTACGTTATTAACCTGATGCTTGTGAAGATGGACCCCAATGAGCAGTACATCGCGCCACCCCGTAGGGACGGTAAGATATACGCACTGATCGACAGGCGCTTCGACAAGATGAACGCTAAGCAAGTGTTCAACATTCTTAAGCAGGAGAAGGAGGAAGGTGGGGGCGGAGGTGACGAAGGTGGTAGCTTCGATAAACACGATTGGGATGGTGCCAAGGAGCTGTCAGAAGAGGAGCAGAAGGAGCTTGAGCGCGAGATCGACCAAGGGCTTCGCCAAGGACTAGCCGCAGCAAAGAAAGCTGGCATGGGTGCGGGTGATGCGGAGCGCGAGATCGGTGACATGCTCACACCCAAGGTGGACTGGCGCGAGCAGCTGCGTGAGTACGTCAAATCAATCTGTTCATCCAAGGATACCTCTAGCTGGCGTAGGGTCAACCGTAGGTTCCTCAGCTCAGACATCTATATGCCTACGCTGGTCGGAGAGACAGTCGGGCATATCGTAGTGGCTATTGATACCTCTGGTTCAATTGGTGGTGACGTTATCACTCGCTTCCTGTCCGAGGTGAAGGCCATCGCAGACGAGGTGCATCCCGAGAAGATCGACCTGCTCTACTGGGACACCGTTGTTGCGGGGCATGAGGAGTATGACGCCTCGACACAGTCTAACATTGTTAGCTCGACTAAACCCCGAGGTGGTGGCGGCACTGATCCAAGGTGCGTCATGAACTACATCAACAACCGCAACATGAAGCCTGAGTGCGTCGTAATCCTAACTGATGGAGAAGTAGGTGGTAACTGGGGTACTGAATGGTCTGCGCCGGTTCTGTGGGTCATTACCAAAAACAAAAACATCACAGCCGCAGTGGGTAAGACTATCCACATTGAGGACTGACCCGATGGCTAAGGCAATCATAAGAGTAGGATACAAAGATTATATTATGAATACGGCGGATGCGCTGCACATCTTGGACTTACTAAGCAAAGCAGAGCGGTACGAGACTACGTATGCGTCCGCTACGAAGAGCAAGACTTACCACGTGTACGACACACCGATGGAAGATAAGACCGACAGCCTAGAAATAGTACATGACGACCTGTACCGCATGGCTAAACTTGCGGGCAGACCAACCAAGTAACCAAACGACCTAACAATGTTAGGTCATCACCAACTAGGAGCAACACAATGAGCATTACATCATCTGCCGTACTGACTGAACTGAACATCTCTGTCTGGACTGCTAACAAGCTGGACAAGGGTGCCACCGATAATGTGACTAACAACGCATACGCAGTTAAGGACGCCGCCCAAGTTCGCAAGAACCTCATGGCGGGTACGCACCAACGCAAGGCAATCGCTGACTACGCTGCTTCCTGTAGGCTCTGGCACAATACCCAGACGCTGCCGTGGGCCGACAAAGGTGCGAGGCTGATGCCTACTAGCTTGTTCCTTGACTACAAGTCCGAGGCCAACATCCGCAGGGATACCTTCTTCAAGATGGTTGACCAGTTCATCCAAGACTACCCTGCTCTGGTACGTACAGCGCACAACTACTTGGGCAACCTGTTCAATGCCGAGGACTACCCCGATGCTGAGACTGTACGCAGCAAGTTCGGGTTCCGTCTGGTGTTCAGCCCGGTGCCTGAGAGCGGTGACTTCCGCTTGGACCTGCCAGCGCAGGAGCTGGACGAGGTTAAGCGTGGCTATGAAGATAGCTTCAAGGACCGCTTGGCCGATGCCATGAAGGAACCGTGGGATCGTCTGCACAAGACGTTGACCACCATCAGCGAGAAGCTGACCGATGTGGACGGTGATGAGGAAACCAAGAAGCGCTACCACGACACGCTTATCACTAACGCCCAGTCCCTGTGCGGGATGCTTACTCACCTCAACGTGGCAGGCGACCCCAAGCTGGAGCAGGCACGGCGTGACCTTGAGCGTACTATGGCCGGTGCAGACATTGAGACCATCAAGGAGAGCGCGACTGAACGTGCCGACATCAAGGGCAAGGTCGATGCCATCCTCAAGCAGTATGATTGGTAGGAGCAGATAACATGTTGAACGATATTGACTTTGACTACCCTGACCTTGGCTTGCCCAACCTTGTGTGGGCCAAGGAGAAAACCCGGACCTACAACAAGCGTATGCAGATCAGCGCAAAACTAGCACCGCTTGCGTTCGAAGCTGCCAAGAAGTTCCCGCGATGGAAGTTCGTGGGGTCGGATAATTGGGAGTACCCAGACTATCTGGATATCACTAGGTTCACCGTGTACGAGAACCGGGAGAAGATCGGGAACATCAGCACCACCCAGACCCGGCAAGGTACCAAGTACGTTATCGGCAACGAGCGCATCAAGAAGACACGCAAGCGTGGCAACTATGCGGAGACAGGCGACCTTAAGAAGGCACTAAAGCTTATGGCTAAGTCGTTCGGTGGAAAGACAAACGCCGAGAAGCTTGACGCAGCCGATGGCAGATTGTCAGGCTACCTTCACGGCGGCAACACTGCTAGGGTATCGGCATACTGCGGAGCGATGCAACATGTGTATCGGCACCTCGACGACTATATCCTAGCTAACCTTGAGGAAGTAAGTGCTGCTGCAATAGCCGCAGGTGCGAAGCCCAGCGCTATTAACAATATCCCGCAGATGAAGGAGGATTACGATACAACTAAGCAGATAGCCGAGGCTTACTCTACCCACAAGGGATCGCTCGTTCTGCTCAATGGCAGAGACTACCTTGTGCGGGAGGGAGAGGACGAGAGCCCGCTCATACTATCCAGTGAACAGCTACCAAGCGACCTCAAGGGTAAGATTGGCCTACTCAAGCTGCTTGAGGACAATCACTTCATGAAGGACGTGGGGTATCGGCTTGACGCCACCACCTTCTTTATTGTGCGAGGTGAGCCATGAAAGAGAAACGTATCCGAAAGAAACGGGAAGTCGCTGCCTTGGTGCACGTCAACCTGCGCATACCAGATGTAGTGCTTGGCTTCTATAAGCAGTCGCCTAGCTATACCAAACGTATGCGAGAGATATTGACGGACTTCGCCTACGGCGATATCGATTACACGAAAAAGTAAACACGACCTAACAATGTTAGGTTGTTTTCAGGGGGTCACCTTTTTTGGTGGCTCCCTTTTTTTTGTCTTTGACTTTGTCTAGCCATGGTGTAGGGTGGCTGACCAACAAACGAGAGAGCACATGGCCGCTACACCCGAGAAGAAGGTAAAGAATAAGGTAGTCGAGGTACTTAAGGCGCACGGCGTCTATTACTTCTTCCCTGCTACGTTCGGCATGGGGCGCAGCGGCGTCCCTGATATCATCTGCTGCTATCAAGGTAGGTTCCTAGCCATTGAGTGCAAGGCGGGCGCGGGTAAGACCACGGCGCTACAGGACAGGGAGCTTGCGGCTATCAAGGCTGCGGGTGGTGTGCAGATGGTGGTTAACGAGAAGACCGTAGGCGAAGTGGCGGTGCTGCTGAACGTGCTGCGGAAGATGGAACTATCACCGATAGAGGTAGCCCATAAGACCCAAAAAGAAAAAGCCCCATGCAAATAATCACCTTAGACTTTGAAACCTACTACTCCCAGAGCTTCTCGTTATCCAAGATAACGACGGAGGAATACATCCGTTCGCCTGAGTTCGAGACTATCGGCGTATCCGTAAAGGTGGACGACGCACCTGCCGAATGGTTCAGCGGGTCGTGGGCCGATACCAAGAACTTCCTTAACCGGTTTGACTGGGACAATGCGATAGCGGTAGCCCACAACGCCATGTTCGATATGGCTATACTTAACTGGGTGTACGACATCCGGCCCAAGCGCATTGCGGATACGCTGTCCATGGCACGTGCGCTAGGTGCGGGTAGTGTCAGCCTTGCTAACTTGGTGAAGCAGTACAAACTTGGTGAGAAGGGCGACGAGGTCATCAATGCCTTGGGTAAGAAGCGGTTGGACTTCGATGCGGCGGCGCTGCGCCGCTACGGTGCGTACTGCAAGAACGACACTGAGCTTACCTACAAGCTGTTCCAGACCCTTGGCCCTGACTTCCCTGTGTCCGAGTTCAAGCTTATTGACCTGACCATACGGATGTTCAGCGAGCCAGTACTGGAACTGCACGAAGGGGCACTCAAGGCGCACTTGGACTGTGTACGCTTCGATAAGGAAGCCTTGTTAAAAAAGGTGGAGGCCGACAAAGAAGAACTTATGTCCAACCCAAAGTTTGCCGAGGTGCTTAAACTATACAACGTGATACCCCCTACCAAGATCAGCCCGACCACGGGCAAGGAGACTTGGGCCTTTGGCAAGACCGACGAGGACTTCAAGGCACTGCTGGAGCACGAAAACCCTGCCGTACAAGCACTGGTAGCTGCGCGTCTGGGCGTGAAGTCTACGTTGGAAGAAACAAGGACTGAGCGGTTCATTGGCATAGCCAAGCGGGGCAAGCTGCCCATCCCACTACGCTACTACGCGGCGCACACCGGACGGTGGGGAGGCGACGACAAGGTGAATATGCAGAACCTGCCGCGCAAGTCACCGCTTAAGGATGCCATGCTGGCCCCCGAGGGTCACGCGATAATCGACAGCGACAGCAGCCAGATCGAAGCACGTACTCTGGCGTGGCTAGCGGGGCAGAATGACTTGGTCGAAGCCTTTGATAAGGGCATGGACGTGTACAAGATCATGGCGGCTGCAATTTACGACAAGAAGGAAGAGGACGTTACAAAGGACGAACGGTTCGTCGGCAAGACCACGATCCTTGGGTGTGGCTACGGCATGGGCGCTGCCAAGTTCAAGAAGCAGCTGAAGACCTTTGGCGTTGAGATCAGCGAAGACGACGCGCGTATTATTATCGACGTGTACCGTAAGTCTTACCCGGCTATTACTAAGCTGTGGCGCGAAGCAGGTGTCGCGTTGGATGCGGTTCTAGGTAACAAGACGACCCCATTAGGGCAGTACGGTGTGCTGGCAGTTGAAGGCACCAAGGGCATACGCCTGCCTAACGGGCTGTACCTACGTTACCCCAACCTACGTAAGCAGAACAACGACGACGGTAAGAGCGAGTACGTCTACGATACCAAGAAGGGCAAGACGACTGTGCCTAACCGTATCTACGGCGGCAAGGTTATCGAAAACGTCTGCCAAGCTCTGGCCCGCATCATCATTGGCGAACAGATGCTGCTGATAGCCAAGAAGTACAAGGTTGTGATGACGGTGCACGATGCTATCGGGTGCGTAGTTCCCGAAGGTGATGTTGATGTCGCGCTGGAGAATATCCAGATGTTCATGCGTGTGCGCCCCGCATGGGCGCTGGAACTACCGCTTAACTGTGAAGCAGGTGCGGGTAAGAGCTATGGAGACTGTTGATGGATTGCTTTGTTAAGTGGGTAGTGATCCCCGTGATCGCGGCTTCTATATCTACCGCCGTGGTTGTTTTCGTTAACTACATGCTGGTGCTGTGATGGACATGATTGATCGGGTGGCGAAGGCGTTGTTTGCCGACTACCAAAAGAGTGCTTTGGGTCCAGACCTAACGCAGACATGGTCTACGCTTCCTAACCATGCAAAGGACCACGCCTACAGCCAAGCCCGCGCCGCCATTGCCGCCATGCGGGAGCCTACGGAGGAGATGTACCAAGGCGTGTGCGCTTTGAATAAAAGGTGGCAGGACAGCAATTCCGCTGAAATCTGGCAAGCCATGATCGACGCCGCGCTGGAGGAGAACTAACAATGCACCCCGCTATCGAACTACTTATCGCCCGTATGCAGAGCAACCCTGAGGAGTTTATCAGGGGCGAATGGGAAATGGAGGAAGGTAATTGCATGGCCCATGCGAACGAGGAAGAACTCGCTGCGCTGAAAGCCACCCGCCGCACTATAACACTCGACGGGATACACAAGCTGATAATGAAGCACCTACTTAACCCCGCTCAGCTAGATTTGTTTAGTCCCAGTGACTACGCACAAAAGACACAACAACTAAATACTCAGCGATACCAAAGCGATTTGCGAGAAGTATTAGGAAAAATAAAATGACCGACTTCAAGTTCACTCAAGACTGGTTCCACTGGGCCCCCGAGATATGGCAACAGCTAACACCGACGCTGCCGGAGCGTAAACGTTTCTTGGAACTGGGCGCGTTCGAAGGACGTAGCACGGCGTGGATCGTAGAGAACATGCTCGAAGACGACGGCACACTTATCTCTGTTGATACGTGGGAAGGCGCAGAGGAGCACGTTAAAATGGGGCTGGCGATGCCAGACGCCGAAGATAACTACGA
>Ga0114978_10003482_pt1 | contig 12862 bp, 13 predicted proteins | sample S_140212_EF_Meta_FD_87027 | JGI IMG/M metagenome (GOLD analysis project Ga0114978, IMG submission 87027) | Freshwater microbial communities from Lake Simoncouche, Canada to study carbon cycling - S_140212_EF_MetaG | ecosystem: Environmental > Aquatic > Freshwater > Lake | place: Lake...
AGCAGGTCTCATTCTTCGCATATACCCGATACGCCTCATCGCAGAGAGAGGTCTGTTAAGCATCGCTCCTCCAATCATTCGCTCAATCTCGGCAGAGTGAACGGCAGATGCTTGACCGCTTGACTTGGCAGACAACACCATCTCCTTGGTAAGGATACCAGTATAGACGGCACTAACACCTTGCTGGGTAGTGAAGATACCACTATTTACGGTAATAATGATAATCTCGGGGTTCATCGTTGCCAACTGATTATAGACACCTATCTGTGCCTGGAAATTGTAATTTCCTAAAGAACCGCAACTGATGTAGTCAGGTAAGGACAAATCAAAGGCAGGATTAATAACCAACAGGGAACCAGTGGTGGGGACGATGACACCGTTGACCGAAGTGGTTGCCTTTTGTTCTAAACCACTAAACTCCGCCCAGGATTGGGTGGAACCGTTCTTGACGGACATTTTCCACAAGTCCATCGTTGAGGCAGACGACAATAGACCAGACTGGTTATTCAAGTTGATACTGATTCCAGTAATGGCAAGGAAACCAGCGGGGTCAAAGATGGTCTGTTGAGACATCGGTTTGCGGACATTAATAATCAACAAATCTGGGATTTGATTAATCTGGAGATTACTTGTGGTAAGGGTTGCTTTGGTTCCCGAAGTGACTGACGGATTATTCGCACTTGAAGTGAGGTACCTAGGGAAGTCCATATAGGGCACGATATTTTTGGTCTGGACCATATCGGAAGGTTGGGTAGAGAGGAACTTGAAAAGGAGAGCAGGAGCGGATGTGCTAAACGACGCTAGGGGATTTGCGATAAGACCCGCTCCTGACGAAATCTGTGCTGGGAAACTGGCGTTAAATACTGATTGACCCGCAAGAGGGTCTCCAAGAGTGATGCTTGTGATTTTATTGGTGTATCCTGACCCAGTGGCGGAAGCAGAGATGAGACGACTGGCAGTGGAGTCAACGTTGAATGTGAATGCCATATTGTTAATGCCTAAAAACCCTTGCTGGTTATATTCGGGGTTGCCGTAGATAAAAGGGGATAAGAACAAGGGTTCGGTCACTACTGTTGAGAGGACAACTGTGAGGACATCGCCAGGGGTAGCAGTTCCAGTGGGATTGGTCGCTTCGGCACCTACAACGAGGACACCGTTAAGGTACCATCTGACGACTTGGAGAGGGAAAGCACCACGAGGCACTTGGTCCACATCGTATGAGGCATTACCGTATCCTGCTAAAGGATTGTTGCCAGTACCAAGACCATCGGAATAAACACCGTATGCTTGGTCGGGCAAAGATGGGGTGGTGGAGTTCCATCTGTATAATTCTCTGCTGTCGTTCATTCTCATTATAGAAGGCAAGACATCCTTCATATTGATAGAGCAAGTGGTGTTGTTAATTTGGACTGAAGCGGTAGTCAACAATTCGTTAAAGGGAAATGCTTGGAGGGAAACACTGTTTCCGAGGGAAAAAGGAGCGACACCGTTGCCAACGCCAGTACAACTGAGCGTAAAGGTAAGACCAGTATTTACAAGAATATCTCTGCCTATAACCACATTCTCAGAGGGAACTTGGACGTTAAAAATAAGAGCGGAGTTGGAAGACGAAGTGGAGGGGAAACGCTGGTAAGTACACTGCGACGCTCCTGATTTGACGGCGAAATCAATATCGGAGGTGATATCACCAATGGTAGAATCTCTAACTAGAACAGTCTTAAAGTCGGACATTTATAAAATAGAATTATATTTTATTTTATAAAAAAGAGAACTAAATAGAATTACTTGTTGACCGAAGTCTTCTTAATAAAGGCGACCTTGATAGTGACCGTCCCGCCACTCTGGAGTCTAAATGGGATAAGTTGTCCCGTTCGGAGTCTATAAAAAATCTCTAAATCAATATTGAAAAGTGGGCGATTGCCGTAAAGGGTGACATATCGATACTGTGCTTGGGGTAAATATACGATATTGGGGCGGTAAGACCCCGTGTCCGAAGTGAGGTCTGTGATAATGTTGGCGATGGCACTATTGTTTCCGCCTAAAGACAGTTGGGTATTGTTATTAAAAATAAGGGGCGTGCTGACTTGATTGGCGTTAATAGGTAGGGTATTGGATATAAATACGATGGACTGGATAGGGGTCCAGGACGAGGTAGTGCTACACTCCTGGTATAAACAAATTGCCGTCCAGACGGGGTCGCCGTTGGCGGGGGTAATGACTTGGAGATTGGTACTGCCTTTATTAAAAGGGAGCAACTGGAAATTACGACCTTGGACGTTAAGCGGGGTCAATTCGTATCCTAAATAGCGGGCAGGGAATGAACTAAACAAAGAGAACAGCGGAGCATTCATATAGACCAATATTGGAGTGTATCCTGCGGTGGGATTTACATCATACCCTTGGACATCTGCGTACAGAGTGCCTGATGCCGACGATGTGTCCCAGTCAATATAGGGTGGGTAATCGGACGGCAATGTGCCACCAACTGCGATGACCTGTGCGTTTAAATTGTTGTATGCTTGTTCGTATGCTCTTCCGACTATTCCTAAAAAGAAGGTATAAGAGTAGCAGTTATAGTATCCAGTGTCGTTGACTTGCGTCCCTGTTGGCGACACGTTGGGAGGGGAAGGAAGTGGTGCGGATAGGTCTTGGGGGGACCAATCAAGGAACTCTTGAGCGACGTAGGTGATGCCTAAATAAGTATATGTTAGAGTCACCGAATAAATAGTTAGATTACGATTGCCCTGGTTCGGTTGTATCGACGGAATGAATACTGGTAATGTCCCCGTGTCTACAGTAAATCTTAAAATAGACAAGTAATAATCCTCGGGCACACTTACGAAAGGCATCGTTCTCTGTTCGTTGTAATAGAATACAGGTGGCGTGGTAAATGTGCTTTGAAAATTGGTGACCGTCACATCGTAGTAAATCTGGTCTGGGTTGGAATCGTTCTTAATAACGTTAAACTGCGACATATTTATATAATGCGTATATAAATATTCCGATGGTTTTATTAATTGATTGCGGGGTGGGTTATATATGAATATAATGGTTAAGCGACGAAGTAGGGGCGTGCCTTGATAATGTAGGGCATCGTGTATCCCTGTAAAGTAAAATCTGCCCCTGATGCGAACCCTGTGTTTATAGGGGTATTTGGATTAGCACTTGTTAGGGTCATATTGTATGAGGTGACGGTTCCGCCGTTAAAGGTGCTCGCTTCATTCTCCTTGACGTAGGTTGTTAGACCTGTGAAATTATCAGAGTGTTCTCCGCCAGGATTAGAATCAAGACAAGAGTGACTATTAATTGAACCGCTAAATGTTAGATTCTGGGTATTTAAAGCAATAGGGGCGTTGGGTAAATTGAAGGTCGTTATAGCATTGAAGGCGAGGGTCCCTGTGACGCTTGCTGGGACGACTGTACCACGAACGCCTCCTGTTATATATCTATCTACTAAATCGGGTATGTTGAAATGCTGTGCGTCTACACTTCCGAATGTTGTACCGATGGATTTAAATAAATCTGGATATTCCGAACGCAAGAGACTCGCTCCATCGCATATTAAAAAATCATCTGGTATTCGGATAGCAGAGGCGTATGGTATAACGCATCCAATAGGTAATCCGAATTGGGTGTTGTTGGTGAGTTCATTAGATGCCGACATTTATATTATAATGTTATATTTTTATTAATAACCCGCCTTAATAATATAATTAAGTTGTAATGACGCTGGTTGGATGTCGGTTATAGTGACGGCAGTCGCTGTCACTGGGTCTTGTGCGTGTGCTACTAATTCGGCGACGAATGCTGTTAGTGCGACGTTCATATTGGATGTAAAGGAGTTAGATGCGGAAGCAACGTTGACTCCAGGTGCGTCACTAATCTGTTCGGTGCTTGATTTACTTTGACCTGTGCCGTTTAAATTACCGCTTCCACTAAAGGTCACTGTTGACGAAGAGAACTCGGGCATATTGGCGACCCCTATTTCAAACGACGCTTGTGGGTTGGTTATAATACCCGATTGCTGGTTAATCTCTGTCGGAGTGGTTCCTCCGCCTATAAATTGTCCGTTCGCTTGTGCCAAGTCTGGTACATTTGTGAATCCATATATCGCAAACATTAACGACGCTAAATATGGGTATTGTGCGGGAACTGGTCCACCATTACAGTAAAGATAATTTGGCGGTAAGACTGCTCCTGCGTATGCTATTATTGTGCCTATAGGGATTGGAAATCCCCCGAATCCTAGTTGATTAGAAACACTCATTTATAGTATAATGATATATTTTTAATTTTTAAAAGCAGTAAATCCGTTTAACCACGCCATATTCGTGTATAGATACTGGGGAGCGGGAAACTGAGGGACAATAGCGGGTGCTAAAGATTGAGGGGCAAGACCGACCTCTACCGCCTTGATAATGTGGATATATAACCACCCTTTCACCAAGACATCGTCAAATGTAATCGTCACATCGGTAGCGTCAGGCGGTCCGACCAGGTCATACGCCATCTGACCGCCCGTGTATGCCATACTGAATGTGCTGACTGTGGACGAGTTATTCTTTATACAAGTGGGACCAAGACCTGCGTCACCGTCTGTCCCTCCTTGATGTTCGTATAAATCAGAAGAGGTAGTACAAGAAAAAGTAAGAGACGATACATTAAAATCCGCCGTCCCTAAATTGGGGAGATTCTCTGTCGCTATCTCAAGAGGCACGGTGACCGTTGGTGTAGGGGACGGTACGGGGTTATTGACTCCGCCTTTAATATAAGGATTAGTGACTAAATCGGGCACCCTAAAGAACCCTGCCGTCTCTCCACCCGTGTTATAAGAGTCGCCTATAACAGCGTATAATTGAGGGTATAAGACACTATTGTACTGTGCTCCATTACAGTATAAGAAGGTGTCTGGTATCTGATTAGGATTAGTCACTGCGATAGGTAAGATAGAACCTGTCGGTAAGGGGTATCCATTAAATCCGTAGTAATTAGACATTATACACTATAACAATATTTATTTTTGTAATTCTTATAAAATTGAACTCTTTTTTTACATTTTTACAAGGAGTATAAAATAAAACTAAATCGTATTCATTATACCCTGAAAAATTGAAATCTTTTATAGAACAAGAGCAGAGTCTATAAAATAAACCAAACCCTATAAAATTGAACGCTAGTCAAATCTAACTCTCAATCTCAAACAAATCCAATTATTTTAAGTAATCGCAGATTATTTAAAGAAACAAAAAAAATTGAAACAGATTCCGCCCTGTAAAATAAACGTATAATAATCAAACAAACCCCAGTCATCTAAAATGAATACTAACAACAACTTAACAAACCAAACCGTATGCGTCACTGGAGGATGCTATACACCCAAGGAGGCAGACAATAACTACGGATTGTGTGCTGGGTGTGAGCGTGAAAGACGGGTAAAGGCAGTCGACGAGATTTTCGCAAGACACGCAGGCGACCTCGCAATCAACGCCGATGAAACCGCAGGCGGAGGAGGGTCTCCAAGATGTCGGGAGATTGAGACCCAGACCGATGCGTGCCGACGCTGTGGTAACAACCTGGAACCAAACGGAAAATGCTACGACTGTGAGATTAAACCGAAACCTCCCGCCCACGACGACTGTATGGTGTGTATGGATAGCGATGTGCCCTCCTGGACCAGGATGATGTGCGGTCACGAGGTCTGTACTCCCTGCCACACTGGTCTCCAGCAAGGAGAAATTACCAGTCAGACCAGCGTAGACCGCTACCAAATCGGAGAATGCCCCAACGATGTAATCTGCCCGATGTGCCGAGCAATCAACCCGAACAACGACCCAGTTGAACTCCACCAACGCCTCAACAAATACCGCCAAAGGATTAACACCATCCGTTCCGAGCACTCCAGAATCGCCAGTGAAACGATGGAAAGACGAGAGGCGGAGATAAGAGCAATCCGCCGAGCGAGCGAGAACGAGGCAAAGCGACTCCGAGAAAAGTGCGAGGAGCGGGACCGAGACATCGCAGACCTCCGCCTCAGAATCGCAGAAATGGAAAGGCAACCTGCGAGACCCGTCACAGCGTGCTCGATGTGTCGTAATCCCTACCACGAAGACACACCGTACTGCCTAGGGTGTATGGAGATGGCATTCGGCGAAGACTGGGCGAAAGACAACGGGGTTAAAATGGCGACCCCAGCAAGAGTAAGCGGAGAGCAAATGGTAGTCAAACAACGATACGGTCCCGACATCGCAGTAGCATCCGCAGGCGGAGGAGGAGCACCAGAAAGGATTAAAGTCGGCGGAGGAGGAACACCCAGAGCAGTAATGGTCGGCGGAGGAGGAGCGGAGACCCAGCGAAGACCCTGCCAGAACCCAGGATGCGAGACCCCGAAGAATACCCAGCGACGATGCCCCCACCACGAGAATACCCCCTGCTGTAAAAGATGCGACCGATGCCGTGTCTGTAAGGGGGTCTAAAGTATATAAATGTATAATTGTTTATAAATGTATATAATGTATAATAAAATAAAAAAAGGATTAGAGCGTCACCAACAGATGGAATAAAGCACGCAATCCGCCCTATAAAAATGTATATAAAAAAGACATTATTGGTGGTCTTTTTTTCCGTGTGCGTTTGTGCGATGTGCGATTTAGTTTAGAGAGTATACCAACTTTTTATAAATATATTTTTGAAACAAAGTTGCCTCACCTGGCAGATTCTCCCAGACAAATCGCACTTCGCCCAATCGCACACCCCCACTACCCATTAAAATCATATATAACCCTCTATTCTTCATCATTATTTAAAATAAAGCATTCCTTATCAGATAAGACAGACATCGGGAACCCCTTTTGTATCGTCACCCACCTACTATTTAATTTTTTTATTTTCTTTATTTGTTCCTTATCTAAACCGAAATAATTATCCAATAAATACTTCATCGCCTTGCCTCCAAGACCAGAGGGAAAAATCGTCACGGATTTACACTCATTTAAAATCCTGCGGGTGTCCTTACCATTACACGCCAAGTGAGAGGTATAAATGACCTCTACATTAAAGTGCCGACCCGTCTCTAAAACCGAGTTTAAAATAGCGTCAACTTTAAGTCTCTGTGCCTTGATGGTTAAGCAATCGGTATCGTCAAAGATTACAAGGGAATCCTTAAAATCCTGTGCGGTTAAATCCTCTGTTAAAAACTCCTGAGAATCCAGTTTGATGCGTTTTAAATCCTTGATTTTATCGAGCGTCTTGTCCTCTTTAATTGACGACAGAATATAAATATCTCTTTTCGGATACATACGGTGGTATTCATCGGCGTACTGCTTCGTATAATACGATTTACCTGACCCAGAGGCACCCGTGACATATCGGATGCTTCGTTCGCATTTTTTATCGGGGATAGGTTGGAAATGGAGATGCGGTTTATCTTTTAATCGCACTTCGTTAAATGATGCCTGGCAATCCTTCTTCTTGTCGGTGATAGACAGATGCTTCCAGTTCTTGCGGTCTTTGTCCTCTTCATTTTCCAATACTGCCAATACAACTCCTTCGTTTTCAAAGTTCATTTATATTATACTGCGGAGAAAATCTTTGGAGTTTTGATTTATTTTTGTTGCGAAATAATCCTTTAAAGTTTTAATGGTAGAGAGAGCAGTTTTCTCCGAAATAGCGTCAATTGTCTTGAATATTTTTTCATCTAACGGAACCTGATAAACAGTTGATATTTGCTCTTTAATAAACTGGAGATTTGCCTCAATATCCGCCCACCTGGGTTTTCTAAATGTCTGCTCCAGCAGGACTTGTAAAATAGTCAATTCATTCTTGATTTTGTTTAAATACCCCACCTGTGAATTGAAAAACTCCACTAAACGCCCCAGTTTCGCTTTGTTCTTGGTCTTGCCCTCTATTTGTAAGAGAGAAAATAGACGCTTGAGTGCCTTAAAGGAGTCCACCTTGGAGTAATAATGGATGTCGTCTTCCAGCGACGCTTCCAGTTCGCCCTTTGATGGGGTCTTAACAAAATTGGATTTATCCCCTACACGGATGTAGTAGTTCTCCGACACCTCGGCAAACTGGTTCCCCACCTTCTTCAATAAATCAATCTTGGTCGTCGTTTTATCCAACAGGGCGGTTTCCAGTGACCGCTCTCCGCCACAGGGCATTTTAATAGTCCCCTTTTTAATATCCGCTGGTTTCCATCGCAGAATAAACAGGTCTCTGACCGCATCTATTCGGTCTTCGCCTTTTAATGCGAGGATTTTCTTTTGTTTTGCCTTGCTTACCAGGTCGCCCCTTGTAGAGAAATACCGCTTCAAGCATTCGTCGGAATAGTCCCCATTATAGACCATTCTGGGGTCGTGCCCCGTTTTAAAATCCGTAATCCACACATCGTCGCTCTTACCCGCCTCGGCATACTCCTTCTGTATCATATTCGCTATTTTGACGGGAGAGATGTCCTTTAAAATGCTCTCAATATCGTAATCGGACCCGTACTGGATTGCTCTTAAACTATTAGACCCAATCATTCTGACCTTGCCTTTAACCGCAAATGAATTAATCAGGTCGCCTGTAGAATTGTTAAGTTGAGGGACTGTCTTTTGTTGTAGGATATTCGCCATTATATTATATCAGTATAATTAAATGATAGAGATTGTAGAAATAACTAATAGTCCAAGAGAGAATAAACGATTCCGAATTGTCTTAAATATAGATGGGAAGTTGAAGCACTGGGATTTTGGTGCCGAGAGCGGTTCCACTTATATCGACCACGCAGACCCTGTTAAACGTGCTAATTATATCAAACGGCATTTAGCGAATAAAATAGAGAGACACCGAATAGAAAATGCGATACCATCTCCAGCGTTGTTTAGTATGATTTTGCTGTGGGGTGACTCTCCCGACTTGACGGAAAATATTGTTGATTTACAAAATATATTTAACAATAAATAATCAATCTAACATTAAAATAATATAAATAATAATATTGATATTATTATATAATGGATAAAGAGACCTTTGATAAATTAAAGCGTGAGGACATTCTGCCCTTTTTGGATAAATATTACGAGGACCTAGGACGGGAACCTTGCGAGCGACCCCAGTACAAAGACTATTCTTTGTTAGAATTAAAGAAGTGTTTAGTATTATTCGGTATTTTTTTAACAAGGGAGGGGAAGAACCCCGCCTACAAGAATGTAAATAATTCGGAGGCAAAATAAATGTTAATTTTTTTGACTCGTTTATTTTATTTTATTGTTTTAAAAAAAATTGAAACACATTCCTCCAAGTAAAATAAGAGTATAATAATTAAACAAACCAACCCAGCAAGACTAAACAAACTAACAAAATGAACCCCAGACAAGCATTTAACTTGAAAAATGAAATCCCCAGCAACTACACTACCTACCAGGTAAGGGCGTATTATATGTGTACGGTTGAGCGTGGATATGAACCGAGTGTGTGGGGTCCCTACGCAACCAACAGTTTTATCGAGGACGCAGACGAGAACTGGCAGTGGACCGATTACGCCGAGGCAAGAGCAGTATTTATTGATGCCTTAAAAATATCGGATTATTACCGTATAGAATTGGTCGCAACCACCGCCGACGAAGACGACGACTCTCCCCACATCGTGGTAGAGGAGTGGGCGAGACAAAAAAAGGTAAAAGCGGTCCAAGACGACTTTACTAACAGAATGTGCGAGAACCCAGCGTGTAATAAAGAGTTTGACTTATCCGACCCCCATTATTACGACGAGGAGCAGTCGGTCTGTTATTGTTGCGAGGAGTGCTATAAAAATAATGTATAAACCTGACTTTTATATGAATATAATGTATAACCAACCTGTATAACTTTTAAAATTAATTAAATAAAAAAATGAGGGGATATTCCCTTTTTTTATTTAATACGACGGAATGCGACCCAGCGTGTAATTGGAGATGAATAATTCTTTACGGACTGCTCCCTTGAGGGACTGCTTCATATTGCCCCAACTGGTCTTTACATCTACTGGTTTTTGGACGAAATCAGAGAACAATTTTCTAACACGAGGCGAGTCATTAATCGTCATTAAAAAGTGCCCCTTGATACCTTTAAGGGTATCATTTAATCGTTCAAAGTCAAACCCTTTATCCTCTGCGTATCCGAGCGACTTATCCGACTCCTCGTAGGGCGGGTCCAGGAAAAAGAGGGTGCTAGGCGAGTCGTATTTTTTAACGACCTTGGCGTAGTCTTCGTTTGTTAGTATGACCCCTTTTAATTTGTCCTGGTATTCATCTATTAAATCCAACATCTTCAAAGGGTTATAATTCTTATAGACCCCTGTGGACTTTTTTGCGGGCAAACCAGAGAACCCGTGGCACGCTTTAATCTTCTCAAAGAATAACTGGTCTGTATCCGACTCGCTGTGATTATCAAAGAAATGACGAATTGCTTTAAGTGTCGTTAAATCCTGACGGTATTTGCTCTTATCTTTCGTCACCCGTTTCAACAGGCGATACCTCTTAATCGTATCTTTGTCTAAATCATTCAATACATTCTTCTCCGCCTTTGGTTTATTAAAAAAGATTGCCGACGACCCAGCAAAGGGTTCTACATATGTCTTGTGGGGAGGAAAGAGAGGTATGATGCGGTTCCGTAATGTGTATTTATTGCCTTGGCGACAAAAGGGAGGTTTCAAATCCTCCGATTCCATTTTATCATCATCCGACATTTATATTGTAGTGAGATTAAAAATCGTTAAATGACCTCGTCATTTCGGAGTTATAATTGACGGGTAGTACGCCACTTCTGCCACCGTATCCGTACCCTAACCACGAGTTATTTTTAAGTTCGGAATTATAATTAATAGGGTCTACATCACTGCTACCACCCGTATAAAGAGAGCATCCATTCTTCATCCTGTAGTATCCGTTTCCGAACATTTGGTCCAGGTCGTCGGCATCAAACCCGAGGTCTTCTCCTGCCTCTCCATTTACAATAAAATCCATCGCTAATGAGTCAAGAGCAAAGACATTTTCGGGGGCGACATATTGACCGAATAATGCTTCGGCATCTGCTACTAATTGGAATATGTTTCCGTATGCCATCGCACCATCAACGTCTTCTTGGTTAAAGGCATTAAGTAGGTCATCGTCTATTTCAAAATTATCGATAAATATATCCAATTCTGCGTTCATCAGGGCAAAATCGCCTGCTTGATAGGCAGGGAGAATATGTCCTTGATATAACGCTTGGAGTTGTTGATGGGTGGGGAAAATTACCTCTTGTACCACTGGTTCAGGAGGCGGAGGTGGAAACGGAACTGTTGCCCCGTCATCGCCTCTCTTTGCTTTTCTACCGATGTCACGACCACCCTTTGCGTGCTTCATTCCTAAAAGTCTAACTTGTGCCTTTGCTTTGGCGAGCGTGGTCTGCTTTGCGTGGACCTCTCCAGTGTCGGTATTTACGACCTCGTATTGTCCTTTCTTTAACTTGAGTATATCGTAGGGCATTATAAGATAAAATGATATTTTATTTTAAATAAAAATTGGTAATCTCTTGGGGGGTTATATATGAAATTGATGGTAAATAGTGAAATAATCTAAAGTGTGCGATTGGGCGATGTGCGATTTGCCTGAGAGAGTAAAACCACAATTCTTTTTTTTTTATTTAAAATAAAAAACGGAAAAATATTGTAGCAACAATGTAAAAATGTCGCCAAATCGCACATCGCACACATTAGATTATTACGATGTAGGAGAGAAAAAAGACCACCAATATGTCTTTTCCCCTTGAGAATATTATACTATTTGTTTTTGTTTTTTAATGATGTAGGGTTTTTGTAATAATATAATGGTTTTATATGATTATAATGTTTAAACTTACCTGTATGACTTACCTTGATTTTCGGGTTAAACCCTTCACTCCTCGTGCCACTGGTCGCTGTCGTCGTCGAGGTCTGTACTCGCTCCGCCTCCGCCTCCTCCGCCCGCTGACGCTGGGGTGTTGTCCCACTTTATCCCCATATACCGCTTCTTGGTCCCGACCGATTTTACTGGATACCCATTTACCCCCATTTTACGGGTGAACGCATTATTACTTGAGGTATCTTGCTTTATCTTACGCATCGCACAGTAGTCGTTGAATGCCGTGCGGAACTGGTCCCTCTCTATCCAGCATCCCGCATCTTTTACGGTCCTCTCGGTTATAAAATCCTTGAGCGAGTCCTCCTGGTCTGCCATATACTCCTCGCACGCCACTCGCATATCCTCGGATAAATCAAACTTGTCTCTGATTCTACCGTGCTTTAAAATAAAGGACATTATCTGTGACCTGTTGCCGATTACCTCCTGCTCGTAGGCATCATTTTTCGGGAATACCGCTCCGAATGGTATTACTATTATTCTGTCGGTGGTTGACTGCTCCACTTTGAACTTTGGCAGGTTATTAGTTAATACAAATAGATTGGCGGTTGGGATTAGGGTCTCGTTGGTCTTATAGAGTGCTCGGCAGTCTATTGCGTCGCCACCTGTGACTGCTTTTACTATTACCATATTCAAGGTATCTTGTTGCTCGTCAAACTCCGAGGCGAATGCTATTCTGGTCTTATCCAGTTTCTCCAGTTCTGTAGTGGTATTACTGGACGCTTTGGACTGGACTATTACTTTCTTGTCTATAGCGTCTATTGCCCTGCCTAGCGATGGTCGTAGCATATTCAAGAGGGTGCTCTTACCGTTGCGACCCGTGCCTGTTAGGAAATATATGTACCTGTTGGGTTTGCCTATTAGTGAGGACTTGAGAATGTCTAGCACTGTTTGGACGGTGTCTTTTTTACCGAGGAACATATCCTCCCAGTATTTTATTACCCACTGCTCGTCCTCCTCGG
>Ga0114978_10003487_pt1 | contig 12850 bp, 15 predicted proteins | sample S_140212_EF_Meta_FD_87027 | JGI IMG/M metagenome (GOLD analysis project Ga0114978, IMG submission 87027) | Freshwater microbial communities from Lake Simoncouche, Canada to study carbon cycling - S_140212_EF_MetaG | ecosystem: Environmental > Aquatic > Freshwater > Lake | place: Lake...
ATCCGTCGCATGGGAGGACAAATTGGAGAGACTTGAAAAATGTGCCGTAGTGCTTCTTGTCCGCGGCAGTCGGGTTCACGGGGTAGCGGAGCGACAAAACATGAATTACGAACCAGAATGAAGGACCCCACAGATTGGGATCAAAGTTGATATTCTTGTTTTCCATTATTTAATATATATTTATATTTTTATTATTGATTTTAGGCGATATATTCTTCCTTCACGCCGAAATTCATGAGAGCGATTCTGCTGCCATTTTGCTCGGCATCCTTGCGAGACCTTCCCGTTCCCTCCGACACTTTTCGTCCGTTCAAGCTGACATCTACCACAAAGCTGGGACTGCCTCCGCCGCGTTCATATGTCGTGACGAATTCCGGTTTTCCCAAATCGACCGACCTCGCATATTTTAGCAGGCGATCCTTATAGTTGGTATCCGTCATGATATCGTGCATGTTGGCGTACTTATTCAACGCGTTCATGAAAAAATGCCGTGCCGCAGGTATTCCGAGGTCTAGATAAATAGCGCCTATGAGAGCCTCGAGAACATCTTCGACAATCCTCGGATTGGTATTCCATCCCTTATAAAGACCCTTCTGGTTCATTATAATGAAGTTGTGGAGCCCAAGATCAAGAGCTAGCTTGCTAAGGAACTTACCGGATACCAACTTGGTTCGAAGACGGGTGAGAACTCCTTCGCCTTTCCCTGGAAAAGTGTCGTACAAATATTTGGCGATAATGAACCCGAGTACCGAATCTCCTACAAATTCCATCGTCTCGTATGTCGGCCCTCCTTCTTCTATGGAGTTGTACGAAAATGCAGTGAAATAATGTGAAAAATTGACAACGGGCAGTCCTATCAATTTTTCAATGTCTTCTTTGGTGAATAAAACTCCAGATTTTGTAGACGGAGGGCCGGGATATTCATCGGGTATATCGCAACTGGTCGCCATTGATGTGGTACGAATATGATTATGTAACTACTATATATATTTAGTTAAGTTTTTATGCACGTCAATATCATCTTCAATGTCGTTTGTCGTTTTACTACTGAATATTTCAAGTACCGGATGATATTTCATAAAATGTGTCATTTGATCCAGGTCTCACACTTCTAGAACAGAACACATCGTCAGATGGTTGCCTTATATTGGAATGATAAACTTAAGGATTAATTATATCCTGATTACTTAATGGGTTCGAACAAGGCAAACCCAAAGTCTTCCAAGGCAGACAACAACGAGGAGAGAGAAAAAGACATTGCAACCATCATCAAGAAACTATCTCCAGTAGATATCGCGGAAAAGCTAGAGGAGCTTGTGGAGAGATGGAAGCTGAACGATGTCGGCGCAACGTTTGAAATGCAGACGATTCATATGTTTACGGCACTCGGAGTAGATTTCAGCGACGACCTCTTTTCATCGATCGAGAAGGATCGCGGGGCTTTTGGATTGAACGAAATCAACGATAAGATCACTGCAGCGGAGATCGAGGCTATCTCACTGTATCACAGGCTTCGTGAGCTGAACCTCATGCCGGGCAAGATGAATGAGGATCCTGCGAAGGCTTCTAATCTTAAGAAGATAACAAAGATCCTCGAGATGATCTTTTACTCCAAGAAAGTCGTTCTGAGCGCTTATCAGGCGAAGCTGGCAGTTCATCAACTGGGAGCCGAAGACGGTGTAGTAGAACTGGACGGCGACTTGGACTTGCAACTGGGAACATGGGCGCTTCGATTCAGATTCATCGACGGCGAGGTGAGCTCTTTCCAAGAGCTTCTCCTGTTCCTGCTAGACAGTGCCATGGAAAAGAAGTTCAGAAAATATGGCTCATGGTTGTATGAACCCATCATCATCGACGGACGTGACATGCACTCGTGGCGTGCCGTGATGGAGATCAAGGATTTCGTATATTCGAGGCTCAAGAAGGAAATTTCTTGGGAGCAATGGAAGAATGCGACCCAGAACATGAGGAACGTTGGTTCCGCGGTAGAGTATCTTACGCATTGTCACGACCACCAGCTTCCATACCTCAACAAGTCTCGCGGCGTGTATTCTTTCTACAACGGTGTTTATATTGCAGGAGAGGACAGATTCCACTGCTTTGCTACTGAGAAAGAACCGTTGTCAGACTCGGTTGTTTCTTGCAAATTTGTGGAGGGAGACTTCGATGACAAGGAGTATGACGACTGGATGGACATCCCGACCCCGCACCTGGACTCCATCGCGAACTATCAGGAGTGGGGGCCGGAGGTTCGTCGCTGGCTCTTCGCTCTGCTTGGCAGGTGTCTGTATCCGGTGAACGAGCGCGACCAGTGGCAAGTCATCCCGTTCTTCCAGGGGCTCGCCGCGACAGGTAAGTCCACGATCATCCTCAAGGTTATCAAGAACTTTTTCGAGACGATCGACGTCGGCATCCTGTCCAACAACATCGAGCGCAAGTTCGGTATTTCTGCTTTTCATGACAAGTATCTGGTCTGTGCCCCCGAGATCAAGAGTGACCTGGCCATCGAGCAGGCGGAGTTCCAGTCTCTGGTATCAGGTGAGGAAGTGCAAGTGAACGTGAAGCACGAGAAGGCTTTCATGTGCGCTTGGAATGTACCAATGGCTCTGGCGGGTAATGAAGTGCCTGGATGGGCGGATAATGGCGGAAGTATTCAACGCCGTATTGTCGTTTTCGAGTTCAAGAAGCCCGTTCGAGGAGGAGATATGAAGCTGGGAGAGAAGCTCAACACGGAACTCCCGAACATTCTTAGAAAATGCAACAAGGCATATCTGGATATGGCCGAGCGGCACTCAGATGTCAACATCTGGTCGGTTCTCCCGACATATTTCATCAACACTCGGGATGCCCTCGCGCGTGCCACAAACTTCATCGAGAACTTCCTGGCATCCGACGCAGTCATTATTGGCGACGAGGAGATCTGTTCGTTCGCCGAATTCAAGCAGGCTCTCAAGGAGCACGCAAGCATGAACAGTCTTCACACCAAGCAACTCACCGACATGGTGTTCGACGGACCATTTGCCAAGTTTGGAATCAAGAATATCGGATCACAAACTCTTACTTACAACGGAAAGAAGCACACCACGGAATACATTCGCGGATGCTCACTCAAGATTTACAAGTCGGAGGAAGTTGTCGAAGAAATCGTAGAAGTCAAGTATATGTGATTGCATTAAAAAAAATATATTTGAGTACATTAAACAATGTTAAACTTGCTGATTACGATACTAGTTGTCTTGATAGTTGGATACATGGCATATGCAGAGTCCAAATACCTATTCGGAAAACCGACCGGATGTAACAAAAATGTGCAAATCAAAGCACTCCCTGCAACGATCGCATCGGCAAAGTCTGCACTCAGCAAGGCAGTCACGAATGTAAAGAAAGAGACACAGAAGATAAAGATGATGCTGCAACAAAAGAAAGCTGCAAACAACGCGCCAAAAGCAGTTGATATTGCAAACCCCATAGAGCACATCCAAGCATCCACAAACGTGGTGATGGGGGCAAATGCAATCGAAGACACCATCGACGAAAACCTTCCATTTTCAACGTTTGGAGGCAGTGTCAAAGTTCAGAAGGCAACCAACGGTCTCATCGAGGGAGTGCGCCCCCCAACGTATGCGGATCCCAGAACTCTAAATCCCGCCCTTGCAGCAGCTCCTGTTCAATTCTCGGATCCGGCGATGTTCGGCACGTTTGGCGTTACCGATCAGACCAGTCTGGCATTCACCACCAAAGACGCGCGCACGGATGCCGCAATTGCTTCGGACCGCACGCTCGAGGGGTTCTCCACCATGGACGAAAAGACGATTGCTGCGATCGAGTCGGACAACATGATGGAAGAGTTTGACATCGCGACTGATGTTTACGATGCCAATGGAGCCGTCCTTATCATGGATGGCAAGATCGTCAAGTCAGCTAGCGAGTTGCCATCTGCTCAAATAATGGGAGCTACGCCACACACGACGCTGCCAATGCGCAACTTACACAATCCACCCCCGATCATCGAGGACCTTGTGGAAGGTGAAATGTTTGACGGGCTTCAAGGGTATCCTGTCAATGAACGCGGTGATTTACTCACTCCGCCGGGGCTAGCTACCCCAATGGCCGAGTGGAGTCGCATAATGTACAATGTTTGATAGACCATGAAAACACAATTTGTCGATACAAGATATACTATCGACAAAATGTCATAATTATTATATTAGATATACATAATGCACCCAGAGAAGTCAGCGCCAAAAATGTCATCGGGGGAGAAGGCGGCTGCCAAGAAGGAACAGGCAAAGATCAACAAGGCCAAAGCAAACCCAGAGCTCGCGGCAGCAAATAAAGCAGCTGCCGACGCTAAACGCCTCCGTCGCAAGGAAGCTGGTTCGACAAAGTCATTCAAGTAGTTTAATCGTTTTTATTATATGTAATACAATATAATGAAAAGACTATTCATGCTAGGAGGAGTAATGTCCGTGGTAACGATCCGCATATATAAATCTTGGAATACGTATGACCCCAAAGACGTTGACGAAATTGTGCGTCTTTCTTTACACATTGACTAATTAACAGGAATCCATGTGCGACCATATACCATCGCTGGTACGTTACTGTCTGCCATATCACGTAACACATTTTCCAATTCTTCTATCGTTGCATTGGAATACTCATTTATAACATGTTCTATAGCGGCTTCTTTGCTATGATGCATTTTATCGAGTTTCTTGTCTATGAAAGATGCAACATGTACGTGTTCATTGTCACCTACGAGACGAAGATTTCCAAGACGCGTGTTCGTCTTGATGCCATCGGTGTTACAAACCCAAAAGCCATCTGGAATCTCTCCTATGAATATCTTGACGACTACATCGTTCAATTTTACATGACGACCATTGACGACTATGCGAGGACATTCATCCGATATGTGTTTTTTATGTTCATTACACATTTCTTCCGCGGTTTTTGTTATCACATGTCCATTCCAAAATATGTGTTTCAGTCTCCCCAATGTGCTTATAAATAATTCATATTGACTGCTTGTGCGAATGCTTTCGAATATTTCTCCATCCGTATTTGGATTTGATGGATCCGAAGTTCCGATGGTTGAAAGCCACCCGGCGTCTTTAATCAAATCGCTTATGTTTATCATTTTACCGGCTATGCTTATTCTCTTTCCTTGCGGTTTGAGTATCTTTGTCGCCCCGCTCTTCGTTACCGAACGCGTAGTGCCATCTTGCGCGACTTCGTACGTGACTCCTGTTTTTGTAACGATATCTGCTAGTTGTCTGAATTCCATATTTACATATGTATATATTTAACTATTGGTTCTGGGGATTAGAATAAATTTATATATGACAGACGCTATTTTGAAGAAAATGAATTGATTATGATTCTTAATCGTGTAAAATCCCAGCATGTTGACTGGAACCCAGAAAATCGACCCTTCCATCAATGCCGGACCCATGTTTTTACTCACTTTGGCAAACACTTCGCTCTTTGTCTTGTTCTGAAGCATAAGGTCCCACCAAATTGCCAGCGTGATGTTGATGGGAGCGAACATGAATTGATTCGTCATAGTTTTTTGACACACCGTTATTGCATTGTATCCCTTGAATGTCGACCCCAACCATTTGAAGTAAGACAATTGTGGATACGTGCTCCAAAACGCGTATGACCCGACCCGCAGAGTCCGTTTCACATCGTATTTGCGACGAGACCTCTTTTGGATGATGCCATCGACGCTTGCAGCTATCGCGGTAGACAATAAAGCAGCGCGATGTTGGATAGTGATCTTCATAATATCAAAATGTGTATCAGTGTTAAGCTATTTAAGGAGTTATTGTCAATATGATTTATGCAACCAACTCGTGTGCAATCTTTCTTCCCTCGGCGATCACAAGGTCGATCTCTTTCTCGAAGAAATAACCAATGTCCGCGAGCTCCACCTCGATCTCGAACACTTCTTCAATATCATTCTTGATCGGGATGATCTCGACCCTCGTGAAGTCTATCCGCCAAGGACCCTTCGTGAACGAAGTTCTGTGCTTTGTTCTTTGCATCACGAAAGAGATTGGTGGTTTAGTAATGGGTTCTTGTGCTTCGAGGGCGATTGACCCTCTGACAGAAAAGGGACCTCCTGGAGAAACAACGTCCTTGGCAACTTTCTTCTTGTGCTCCATATACATACCGGTTGCCGTCGTGACATGGCGAGAGGACTCGTCTTTTCCGGATCTTATGTATTTGTCAACTGTGGTGGTCTCACTGCCGCCTGATAGTTTGTTCTGGGCGGATACCCATGCAAGTTTGGGGATAGAGGACACAAACCCCGTTGACCTTTGGAATCCTACTCGAAACTCCAACTCGACAGACCTCAGATCATGTCCGTGAAGAACTGACCTAAGCTCGTCGACGAAAGACATTTTATATTTCGTAATTCTGGTGTCGGATAAGTTTATAACTCTGATTTGATGATATGAGAGTTCGTTACATATCAACAAAAAAAATATAATCAAATTGTATCTTTATAAATGACGCAGGACTCCTTCAAATCCTTTTTGCCATTTCGCCGCGATCTGCAGACACCATGTCTGTTGTTTTGCAAGTGGGAGCAGTGTGGTCACTGTCATGACATGGCTCCGCACGTTAAGAAGGCACAGATGGTGCTCAAAAAAACAGTTCCTGTATATGCCGTGGATGCCGAGCAACATGCTAACGTCATAACGACATTCAAGGTTAACGGATTCCCCGAATTGTTCCTTTTGAAAAAAGATAGAAGACTTATGAAATACAAGGGTCCCAGGACAGCCGAGGGAATTATTGCTTTTACACGTGCGAACTTGCAGAAATAAAGTTTGAACACAACTCCTTGTATTTGTCGATATAAAATACTTCGTATCGACAAACTCTATTTTAATGTATCATTATAATTTACACTGATGGGTTTTGGTAGGCCTGTTCTTGCCTTGAGTCCGTTCCAGCTATGAATTTGTTGGTGGCGGCTGCCAGAGGCACGTCAATCATTTGCCATGTCAGAGGAATGAATGATTTATCATCGATCTGATACCTGGTCTTGGAGCCACGGAGAGAAGAGTCGAACCCGCGAGTCAGTTCGTTGTTTTGCTTGACGTTGAACATGATGCCATCACCAAGTCCGAGATACGGGGAGGTTCCCCATAACTGAGTGTTGACGTCCTTGAACCCACCCTCGGATTTGCGGCAGTATCTCGTCGTTTTAGAAACTACGACATTGTCATACATCTTCGCGGCTTCGGTGCTCAGTCCCATGCGCACAAGGCCCCAGATGGCCTCGTTCTTTGCATCGGTCGGCTGAGTCTCGGTCACTATGTACTTGTAGTTGTACGTTGAGAACGGATTGTCTACCAGAGGGATCTGATTGGCGCGGGCGTTCTGGAACTTCACATTTTGAGCCTGCATGATATCTTATATACTGATATATTTATTTTATTTTTTTAAAAATATTTATTATATGTAAATGTCTTTAGTTTTCACTTCGATAGCTTTGACCACGTTAGGAGCGCTGATTTTCAAAGACAACGTAGAAAAGTCTGGGAAAATCGACGTGATTTCCAGCGTGAATAACAAGAAGTATTCTGTCATAAAAACGGGAGACTACGCCGCTGCTGCAGACATGCTCGCGTCTCTGGAAGACAAGGCCAGAGCTTTCATAGCAGCCGCGTCGGCCAAGTATCCAAATGATACTACGATCAAGAGGATTCAAAAATACTGGACTGGCAGTCTGACAGAAATCCCTCAATCAGACACGATTGCTTATGCGCTGGACAAAACGGATTTATTTATGTGCGTGAGAGACCACGCTGGTAACGTCCAGCAACTAGACGATCTTCTTTTCGTGCTCCTACACGAACTTTCTCATATTATGAATTCTACCTACGGTCATGACGCCCCCTTCTGGAAACAATTCAAGAGAACACTGGAGATGGCGAACAAACTAGGATACTTGCCATATAAAAATTACGATCAGTATTCTGTAACTGTATGCGGGAAGACAATTAACGCAAATCCGAGCACTTGCGTATTCAATGGCCAATGTGAATCCGAGTTAACTCCCATTCGGCCATTGAAGTAGTTGGTCTTTTACAGTGTTTGTCGATATGAAATACTTCGTATCGACAAAATGCTTTTTGATGTATGCTTATCTGGTGTACCGAGTGCCATCGGGACGATTGAACAACCTAGAGGGTGCTCCAATAGACGTCTGCCACAGAACAGGAGGCTCCGGATACTTTTCCGTATCGATTATATTAAAGTTTTCGACCGGAAGAGCGGACTTCTTCACCTGAGTGATTTGAGTGTTCAATTTATCTGCTCCGAGAACACCGGTGAACGTCGTGGTTGTCGCAAGGGGTTTCTTGGTATACCGGGCAACGACGGTATTGCGCATGGCCACGAGATCGCCGGTCGACGGAACGAGATCCATATTGGTTTTGATTTTCTTTACGGGGGGTCCCTGAATAGGAGCGACGATCGCGGGTTCGCCGCCTTCGAACTTATTCATCGGAATCCCATACCAGTATCCAGGGATCATAGCTAGCTCTGCGGCCCTTTGATTGTATACCTCAGAAAGTCTCGAGTCCATATTTAATGTATCAAAATATAATTTTTACAAATAAAACTTTTCATAATTTCAAATTACTTCTTAGGGTTGCATACATACACATCGCGAACGCCTGACACATCCACATATGACCACATCTTGTCATGCTCGCAGTCGATCATGGCACCATCGCGGGCACCGGGCATCGGGATACCATTCGCCAGACGCTCCTTGATCATCCAGTTACGCACCGCGTTGTATGACATAGAGGGAAGCAGACGTCCGTTAGAATCAAAGGCTCGCAGGCCAACCCGAGCCATAAATGGCTGAACTCCCCATACAGGAACGTCGACGAACTTATGAGCATTGACAAGGATGTTAGGGACCACGCCGCACTGGAAATGAGGATGCTTCAGAGCCACGACAACACTTGATGTATACACCGACATGCTATCTCCGCAGTTGTTATGAAGACGAATGTGATCATTTTCGGCGAGGGACTGAATCATCTCGACTCCGCCTTCTTGTTCCACCATGTCCGAATTATAACCGTACACAGATGGGGCAGGAGCTGGTGCATCTTCCAGAATGCGAGCATAGGCTCCCATGGCGACGGTCATGAGTAGCAGAGCGGAGAACTTCATTTTGTTTTGTTTTGTGATATTGTTGTGAAATTCCCGTATTTATGGTTAATTTCACACCAGGGTCAAATGACAAACGTTTGTGTTAATTAAGAGTATCCAAGAGAATACGCAAGCACGTCATGAGTCTCAGAGTTGGCCATTTGAGGAACGCGCGTTAGCCGATTCTGGACGACAAACTTCTCCTTCTTAGACGTTGACATGTGATCTACGTATCCTTTGACGGCAAAGATGGCCAGGACCCAAAGGCATATCAGACCTACGATGGTCAAACCAATAATACTAAGCGTATTCATTATTATAAACAAAACATTATTTTCAGAATGTCAATATGACGATGTCCTCGTATCGACAAACTGTGTTTTCATTGATCTATTAAAGTTCGGAGTAGTCTTCCTCTTCGGCGTCGAGCTCGTCGATCTCCAACATGTCCACATCGTTCATGTCTTCCTCACCGTCCATGCCACCGTCCATGAGATCTTTGGCAAACACCATGTCGGCGTCCATACCGGCCTCCTCTTCGTCAAACCCAGTAGCCAGGATATCATTTGCAACTGCCATGGCCTCGCCTTGAGCATCGTACCCATCGGCGTAATTGTCGTTGTACAGCACGATGCTGTCTTCGGCGTCATTACCACCGGTATCATAAGTATCATCATCGTCAAACGTAACATCCTCCGTTAGGTTTAAATCGTTTTCGTCGTCTCCTGCGAATGTATCATCCTCGTAAATTTCGTCATCCTCCGCGTCTCCATCGCCGTCGCCATAATAATCATCGGGACTCTGATACATCTCGTAATCAAAAACACCGGCATCGCCAGCGGAGCATGTAGAGCATCCGGCCATCTCGTAGTCGTAATATTTCTCCTTCTTCATGCTCATAAAGATCATCACAAGTGCGATGACAATCAGAGCGCCGGCAATCAACATCCAGTTTTGTTTCAGAAATCCCATCACCGTCATAATATTATATATATGTATAATATATTATTTTAGATGAAAATAAAAATACCGCAGATTAGAATAATTCCTACTGATACTGGGTTCGTCCGCGGACAACGCGATGTTGCCTTTGATCTAAACACAAAAAACGCCGACGAGTTCGGATCTCAAAAAATAGATAATAGTTTCTTAAAAAGACAAAGTGATTTTTATATGAAGTTAGACGATTATGATTTATATACGCTAACAACATACACGAACCGATCGCATCAATGGATTTCTCCATTCGTGAGGTCCGGCAAGCTTCCAGGGACCGCTGAACTTAAGATGGTCGTTCAAGATGGTTTGCTGGCTCCTTTATTCTTTCAGATCAAGAAAATGGCGGACCAGAAGGTCAAGTTGTTCGGCAAGAAATCGCTATCCAAAGAGATGTTTTCTGATAAAGACCATCGCGAATACGTCAGAAATATGTTTACGGACCCAAACACACCTCTCGGAAATCGATATAAAGCCTATCAGATGCTACTTCGTGGAAATGACTTTTCTGATAGAACTATGAAAATGGCTCTTAATATATATTCCAAGGACCTCACGAGAATCCTGAAATCTTCGCCCAAGACAACCGAGAACATGACGGTTTTCAGAGGAGTCCTTACTGACACACTTGGCGATAAAAAAACATTCACAACCAAGGAGTTCATATCATCATCGCTGGCGATGGAGATCGCTGGAGCGTATTCCGAATCCAAAAACGGCAAAGGACGACTTCAGAGAATTGTCATCCCAAAAGGATCTAATGTCCTCGCATTGTGCATCGTGAACCCTTTCGGCGAATCCGGCGAGCTCGAAGTTCTTCTACCGCCAGGTAAATATGAAGTTATTTCTAAAGGGATTACACGTGAATTGAAAGGTATGAAAGTTACAACCAACAATATCAGAAAAATATAATTAAGCCAATTTCCACGTGCGTTTGTATGCGGTCTGTCTCTCATCACTGAGCATCTTATTGATATTACGTTCATCCGCTCTTGAAAATCCAATAGATTTCAAATATCTCACGGCGTCACTTTTGCTGTCATGTTCTTTTTCAAATTCGCCGTTGACATACGAAGCACACTTCACTCGTGCAGTCTTTGTGCCGTCGTGACAACCGTTGTCATGCGCGTCTATCATGTTTTCACTCTTAGTGCCGATCCGGAGCATATGAGGTCGAAAGTCTAGTTTGTCATCGTTTTGGTGAAGGATTATTTCTTCTGGCTTCTTTGCGGCATACTCTTCCGGAAAGAACGCCGCGAACGCAAGAACATGACATTGACCGAGAACGATTCTTGGATAATGACGATGCTTTATTAAGCTAATCGTTTGTTGATATGAAATACTTTGTATCGACAAACTGCATTGTTGTTTATTTTATAAAAAAATATTAGATAATTGTATAACACAGGATGACGGACGCGTCCTTCAAGCTCAACTTATTGAAGTTCGGCGGGATAGATGCCTCCACAGGCAATCAGGCTCTCAAGGGGAACATTCGAATGCTTGCTAATGGTTCTTATTTAAGGGAGCTTACGGTGAATAAATTGACCGTGACAGGCAACGCAGTCATTCCTGGCATACAGTTCGATTCATTGACGGTCGCGGGTAATGTAATATCGACAAATGGGAACTTCATCGGAAATGGAGCGCTCATGACAGGCGTCACGTCGACATTGCCGACCGTGGCAAGTTTAGACACCAGAGGAAATGTGATCGGCAATTATGCAAATGTCACTCAAGTAATAGCGACGACCGGAAACGTCGGGAATACTCGATTTTCGGGAGGTAACGTAGCGGTCAGCGGACAAGTGAACGTTCTAGGAAACGTCGTAGCGTCGTCCTTGATAACTTCGGGTGTCCAAAATATGGATATCAGAGGTAATGTTCTCGGAAATGTGATCGGCAACTATGCTAATGTCGATCAAGTAATAGCGACAACCGGAAACGTCGGAAATACTCGTTTTTCGGGAGGCAATGTGGCAGTCAGTGGACAAGTAAATGTCCTCGGAAACGTTGTAGCTCCCTTCTTCGTCGGTGATAGTTCGAGATTGACCGGAGTCGCAAACATTGATATCAGAGGCAATGTAACTGGAAATGTGATTGGCAATTATGCGAATGTCGATCAAATCATAGCAACCAGTGGCAACGTAGGGAACGTGAGGATGGTGGGAGGCAATGTGGCAGTCAGCGGGCAAGTAAACGCCCTCGGAAACGTTGTAGCTCCCTTCTTCGTCGGTGATAGTTCGAGATTGACCGGAGTCGCAAACATCGATATCAGAGGCAATGTAACTGGAAATGTGATTGGCAATTACGCTAATGTTACTCAAGTCATCGCGACCAGCGGTAATGTCGGGAACGTGAGGATGGTGGGAGGCAATGTGGCAGTCAGCGGACAAGTAAACGTCGCCGGGAACGTCGTGGCTGGATATTTCCTTGGTAATGGTGCGTTATTGGAAGGCGTCGCTACTGCGCTCCCATCGGTTGCCAACATCGATATCAGAGGTAACGTGACGGCCCCCGGCAATGTCATTGTAGCGGGTCAAGTAAACGTGACCGGAAATGTCACAGCCAATTTCTTTTTAGGAAATGTCATCGGAAACACTGTCACGGCACAAGCTCACAGATTAGATGATACTGCTTACTTTCAATTACAAGCCAACAA
>Ga0114978_10003488_pt1 | contig 12848 bp, 15 predicted proteins | sample S_140212_EF_Meta_FD_87027 | JGI IMG/M metagenome (GOLD analysis project Ga0114978, IMG submission 87027) | Freshwater microbial communities from Lake Simoncouche, Canada to study carbon cycling - S_140212_EF_MetaG | ecosystem: Environmental > Aquatic > Freshwater > Lake | place: Lake...
TATTTAAAAGAAGAAGCAATAGCTCTTATACACTGGTTAGAAGATAACAAACATAAATTAAAATCACATTAATGGAACAAAAGAAAAAAGTTTTAAAAAGTGAAATTAAATATGAAATCACTCTTAATGATGAACAGAAAGAAGCTAAAAGACTAATAAGAGAAAATCAAATAGTGGTGATAACAGGTAGAGCAGGCTGTGGTAAGAGTCTTGTATCAGCTCAAACAGCTCTTGACTTTATATTCAAAAAAGAATATGACAACATATATGTTACACGTGCAGCTGTTGAAGTTGGTCATTCTCTTGGCTTTTTGCCTGGGAGCTTGGATGAAAAGTTCAACCCATATTTGGAAGCCTTTCAAGAAAACCTTATTAAGTGTTATAATAAAACTAAAATTGATGATCTTATCAAAGATAAAAAAGTCATTGCACTACCTGTACAGTTTATACGTGGCAAAACTATTGACGATGTACTTGTGGTGGAAGAAGCCCAAAATTTGACTAAGGCAGAAATGCTTGCACTACTTACACGTCTTGGAAAGAATGGTAGGATTATAATCAATGGCGATAATGAACAAAAGGATATTAAAGATGACTTTAATGGACTTAGTTATGCTATTGATCTTTCTAAAAAGATTGATGGAATTAAATGGATTAAATTAAAACATAACCACAGGAGTGATCTAGTGGGTAAAATTTTAGACTATGAATACTCAGGAAAATAATATACTTACAATAGCAGAAATACTAGACTTGTATGTTAATGGGGACATTGTTCCTGCTGGCACAGCAAGAAAATGCTATATGAGTGAAGACCATAAAAGAAAGAACATCATATCATGGATACATGATAATGAATTAAAAAACCAAGCCTTTTTAAGAGGCATGTCTATGACATCAGCTAAAAGAGATTTATTACAAAATAGAAGTTTATTAGGATAAAATGATATTACAACTAAACCCAACAGTAGAAGTCCATACACCATTAGGTGATGGAGAAGCCATGTTTATTATAGATTATGGAATTAATATAAACACTGTGTGGGTAGTGAGACTACCCAAAGGTGTTATTAAACATTTTTATTCTGATGATGTAAGGATATGGGGAAACCCAATGAATGGAGAAGGATGGGATTGTGAAAGACTAGATGACATAGTAAAAAAGATTCCACCTAATGCAAAACGTAACATGGACTTTTTAAAAGAAGAAAAAAATGATTAGATTATTTGATGTAAGTAATGGTAAAGTGATTCCTAGTGAACACTGTTACACATTAAAGTTTCTTAAAGATATAATGGATGTTCACCCAGATGATCATCTCACTATATATGCCTACTTTTTTTATATGACTTGCCCCAATCCAGATATGAATCCTTTCTTTGATATACAAGAAACAGATAAAGAAAGTATCATCTTAAAAGAAATAGATGCTGACTTTAGTGTTGATGATGATCTTATAGTGGCTGGGTTAAAGAGATGTGAACAACTCTATCAAACTCCTACATACAGAGCATATCTTGGGATAAAAATATTTTTAGATAATATGGCTAAAAGTATGGCAACAGAACAACTTACATTTGGTAGAGATGGATCTAGTCCTGCACTTCTCAGAATGGCAGAGAAGTATGATGCAGTGAGACAATCATTTAAAGGAGTGTATAAAGATCTTATGGAAGAACAACAATCATCTGTAAGAGGTGGACAAAACTTAGCATATGATCAATAAAACAAATAATATGAAACAAGAAGTTTATCAAGACGAAGAACCTTATTATAAACCAGCTGATTTAGCTTATTTAGAAGATTGGGTATTTCATTATAATTCAACTAATGAACAGTGGGCAGCTGTTCCACGTGAAACATACAATGAGTATTGGAATGATTATAAACATGCAGGTGTTCTTAGAAGTAAACATCTAAATACATTATTAGACCTTTTACATAAGAGTAAAGGTGACATAGATATTATAGAAGATATTACACGTGGAGAAATCAAGTAACTTTATAGAAGTACCTACATACAAAGATGGCCAATGGTCTGTCACTGAATTTCCTACAAGAGAAGAATTCAGAGACTTTCTATTACCATTGTTTAAAGAACCTGGTAAGTATGAATTTAATGAAGACAGTTTAATGTTCAATGCTGAAGGACGTAAGTTTCAAAAGCAAGGATATTATTGTCATGCCCCATTAAAGAGTAAAGACTTTATAACATATTGGGATGATCAAAAAAACAAATGTCGCACTGGCATTATTATTCATAGTGGAGATTACACTTGGTATCTATCTAGAGACTATTATATGTGGCTTAATTTCTTGCCAATCTATGATAAAGAAGAAAAAAGATTTGATTTTGCAAAAGTCAGGGATGCTCAGTATCACATGGCTCTCTATGAAATTTTAGGAGAACTTCATTATAAGCATGCTATTATTTTAAAGAAACGTCAGATAGCTTCTTCTTATTTCCACATGGCTAAACTACTTAATCAATATTGGTTTGAAGAAGGTGCTGTGTTAAAGATAGGAGCAAGTCTAAAAGATTATATAAATGAGAAAGGATCTTGGAAGTTTCTTAATGAATACAAAAACTTCTTAAATGAACACACTGCTTGGTATAGACCAGCTGAGCCAGATAAGGTGGGAGCATGGCAACAGCAAATTAAAGTGAGAATAAATAATCGTGATACTTATAGAGGATTAAAATCTACAATTAACTCTTACTCTTTTGAAAAAGATCCAACCAATGGTGTGGGTGGACCTGTAACGTATTTCTTTCATGAGGAGGGGGGTATTGCTCCTAAGATGAATGACACCTATGGGTTTATGAAACCAGCCCTTAAATCAGGCCATATCATCACAGGACAGTTTATTGCTGCAGGATCTGTAGGTGATCTTGATCAATGTGAACCTCTTAAAGAATACATCATACATCCAGAAGAAAATGGATTCTATGCAGTGGAATCAAATCTTTTAGATGGAGATGGTAGTATAGGTAAAACAGGATTATTTATACCAGAACAGTGGTCTATGCCTCCTTATATAGATGGATATGGTAACTCTAAAGTGGAAGAAGCTTTAGTTGCTCTTGACGAAGAGTTTGAAAAATCTAAGAAGAACATGGATCCAGCTGCTTACCAGCTTACAATATCTCAGCATCCTCGTACTATAGAAGAAGCTTTTGCTACACGTAAGATAAGTGTATTCCCTCCACACTTAGTATCTAAACAATTACAACGTATTAGTGATAAAAACTATGGAGTGGAATATCTTGAGCTTTCTAGAAATGCTGAAGGAAAGATTATAGATAAGCAATCCAGAAAGATTCCTATAATGGAATTTCCTATTTCTAAGAGAACAGAAGATAAAGAAGGTGTAATATGTGTATATGAAAGACCTCACCCCAATCCTTCATTTGGAATGTATTATGCCTCTGTAGATCCTGTAGGAGAAGGTAAAACAACCACTTCTGATTCTTTATGTGCTATATATGTTTACAAAAATGCTGTAGAGGTTATTAAAGACAATGGTAATGGAGATGTAGAAAATTCTATAGAACGAGATGGCTTAGTGGCTAGCTGGTGTGGAAGATTTGATGACATTAATAAAACCCATGAAAGACTAGAACTTCTTATAGAGTGGTATAATGCTTGGACAATTGTGGAAAATAACGTAGCTTTATTTATACAGTATATGATATCTAGAAAGAGACAAAAATACTTGGTTCCTAAAGATATGATATTATTCTTAAAAGATATAGGAGCTAATAGAAATGTGTTTCAAGAATATGGCTGGAAGAATGTGGGTACATTATTTAAAGGAAACCTTCTATCTTATGGTATTGAATTTCTTAAAGAAGAACTTGACAATGAAACTCTACCAGATGGAACCATTGTAAAAACCATTTATGGGGTGGAAAGAATACCAGATCCCATGCTTCTAAAAGAAATGCAGGCTTATAGAGAAGGTGTCAATGTGGATAGACTTGTAGCATTCTGTGCTCTTATAGCTTTTGCTAAAGTGCAACAATCTAATAGAGGCCTATCTAAACGTATTGAGACCAATAAAGAAAACTTGGCAAATAGCCAAAAAATTAGTAAATTAAATTGGGGCCCCTTTAGACACATGGGTCAATCAAAACTTAAACCTTCAGTGTATGCACAACCAAGAAGTCCCTTTAAAAACATCAGATAGCATAACAATTTCTATTACAGATTGGAATGCTGGAACTTTTATATTTACAAATACAACAGGACCAAGAGATGTCACCTATGTTAACTATGAATATATTACCCTAACTAATTAATAATCATGCAAGTATATAACGCATTAGACCTTAAAGCTGGAAAGAAAGTAGAATACCACAAGATGGGTGTGCTTACGCAACCTATTCAATTTCTACCACAAGCTGATAAAGATGATCAGTGGAGAGCATGGAATCTTGACTGGTTAGAGTTTCAGGGAATGAAACAACTTAGACGTAATGCAAGACGTCTAATGAAAAACTATAAATTAGCTAAAGGTATTATTGATCGCACTGATTATATAGTGGAGGAAAATAATGAGATGGCTGATCTTATAGACACACTTACAAAAGAGGATGCATCAGCTTTAGAGCTTAAATTCTATCCTATTATTCCTAGCGTTGTAAACGTTCTTACAAATGAATTCTCTAAGAGAACTTCAAGAATAATGTTTAGAGCTGTAGATGATCAGTCTTATAATGAGATGCTTGATATGAAAAGGCAAATGATTGAAGATGCTTTGCTTGATGATGCCAAAAATAAAATAATGGCTAAGATGACTGAGATGGGACTTGATTTAAATTCTGAACAAGCTCAGCAAGAATCATCTCCTGAAAAACTTAAAACACTTCCAGAAATACAAGCTTATTTTAATAAGGACTATCGTTCTATGATAGAACAATGGGCCACTCACCAAATGAGAGTGGATGATGAAAGATTTAAAATGCAAGAACTAGAAGAAAGAGCTTTTAGAGATATGCTCATCACTGATAGAGAGTTTTGGCATTTTGCTTTAGGCGAAGAAGATTATGAATTAGAATTATGGAATCCATTACTTACATTCTACCATAAGAGCCCAGATGTACGTTACATATCTCAGGGTAACTGGGTGGGTAAGATTGATATGATGTCTGTATCAGACGTATTAGATAAGTATGGATGGATGATGACTCAAGATCAATTAGAAGCTCTTGAAGTTATCTATCCTGTACGTTCTGCAGGTTATGCAGTTTCTGGATATCAAAATGATGGTACATATTATGACCCTACAAGATCTCATGAGTGGAACACTCAACTTCCTTCACTTGCTTATAGGCAGTTTACTTCTTTATATGATGCTAAGTTTGGCACTGGTGATATTGCTGAGTGGATCCTATCTGATAGTGAAGATCTTCAAGACTTTGGTAAATCTCATATGCTTCGTGTTACACATTGTTATTGGAAAAGTCAAAGGAAAGTGGGCCATCTTACTAAAATCACTGAAGATGGGGAAATAATTCAAGAAGTTATTACAGAAGATTATAAAATGGTTGATAAACCTATGTATAACACAGCTGTATATAAACAAAAAACTAAAGATAATCTTATATATGGGGACCATATTGATTGGATATGGATTAATGAAACATGGGGTGGTGTGAAGATAGGACCAAATAGACCTGCATTTTGGGGTGTAAATAACCCAGGGGGTATCAATCCCATCTATCTTGGGTTACAAGGAGGTAAGCCAGGTAGAATTCCTTTCCAATTTAAAGGAGATCAAACACTTTATGGATGTAAGCTTCCTGTAGAAGGATCAGTGTTTGGAGATAGAAACACACGTTCAGTGAGTCTTGTAGATCTTATGAAACCATATCAAATTGGTTTTAACATAGTAAATAATCAAATAGCAGACATCTTGGTTGATGAACTAGGCACAGTGATTATGTTAGACCAGAATGCTTTACCTCGTCACTCATTAGGAGAAGATTGGGGTAAAAATAATCTGGCTAAAGCTTATGTTGCTATGAAGAACTTCCAAATGTTACCATTGGATACTTCAATCACCAATACAGAGAATGCTCTTAACTTCCAACATTATCAAGTGTTAAACCTAGAACAAACTCAACGTTTAATGTCTAGGATACAATTAGGTAACTATTTTAAACAACAAGCGTTTGCTGTAATAGGATTGAATGAGCAACGTATGGGAATGCAGATAGCTCAGCAACAAACTGCTACAGGTATAGAACAAGCTATGAATGCTTCTTATGCACAGACAGAACAATACTTTATACAGCATAGTGATAACTTAATGCCTCGTGTACACCAAATGAGAACTGACTTAGCACAGTATTATCATTCTAAGAAACCTAGTGTACGTCTTCAATACATCACTACAGCTGATGAAAAGATGAACTTTGAAATGAATGGTACAGATCTTCTTATGAGAGATCTTAACATCTTCTGTTCTACTAAAACTAATTCTCGTGCTATTATGGAACAGCTTAAACAACTAGCTATACAGAATAACACTAGTGGTGCTTCTATATTTGATCTTGGTAATATTATTAAATCAGAGTCTATTGCTGAGCTTACAGGTGTTCTTAAAGGTACAGAAGAGAAGATGCTGCAACAAAAACAACAAGAACAACAGCATCAACAACAAATGCAACAAGAGCAGTTACAATCTCAAGAGAAACAATTGCAAATGCAAATGCAATTTAAATCTGATGAATCTCAAAAAGATAGAGACACTAACATCATTGTGGCTGAAATTAGAGCTGCAGGGTATGGTGCAGGAGTGGATATTAACCAAAACCAGCAATCTGATTATGTGGATGCTTTGGCTAAGATTCAAGATGATCAACGTTATCAAGATGAAATGAATCTTAAAAGGGAAACCCACCTTGTAGAAAAACAACAATCAGATGATAAACTAGATGTAGAAAGACAAAAGATTCAAACTCAAAAAGATATAGCTAATAAACAACTTCAAATAGCTAAAGAAAATAAGAATAAATATGATAAGCCTGGATCTGCTAAAAAGAAATAGAATAGTTATAGCTCTATTATCCATAGCTTAGGTGTGATTTAAAAAGATTTTGTAAATTTTTAGAGTTTAAATTAGTATATTATTAATGTAGAGATACACATAAAAAACCAATATATATTATGGCTGAAAATCAAACAAATGTACAGACTTCTGTACAACAAATAGATGTAGATATTGATAGCTGGTTAGGAGCTCCTGGTGCTGACAGTATTGTCACTCCTTCTAAAGAAGAAGCAAAACCAAATCTATTCAGTAAAAACACAACAGATCTTACTTTCTTAGATAAACCTTCTGCTCTTGATAAACCTTTAACAGGTGACGAGGAAAGTGATATTAAAGAAAAGCTAGTATCTAAAGAACAAGCTAAAGAAATTCTAAGTGACATTTTGGATGGCGACATTACAGATGAGCTAGAAGAAGATGATACTCCTAAAAAAGGAAGACCAAAAACAGAAAAGTCTGGATTGGTTGAGTTTCTAAAGAAAAGAATAGAATCAAATGAAATGTTTGCATTTGATGACTATGATGAAAAGAAACAATCGTTAGATGAATACTTAGGAAATCTATCTGAAAAAGATGTAGATGAACTATGGAAAGCTAATGTTGATAATCTTAAAAGTGAAGTGGCTTCTCAAACACCTGCTGAATTTTTTAAGAGTCTTCCAGAAGAACTTCAATATGCTGCTAAGTATGTAGCAGATGGTGGTCAAGATCTTAAAGGACTATTTCAAGCTTTAGCTCAAACAGAACAAGTGAGAGAGCTTGATCCTAATGATGATTATGATCAAGAGCTTATTATAAGAAACTTTTTACAAGCTCGTGGAGAAGATGCTGAAGATATCGAAGAAGAAATAGCCACTCTTAGAGATCTTGGATCTCTTGAAAAGAAAGCTAAACAATACAAACCAAAGTTGGATGCAATGCAAGAACAAATTGTTCATGCACAACTTGCTGAACAAGAGCAACGTAGACAACAACAAGAACAAGCAGCTAGTGCATATATACAAAACGTATTTGAAGCACTTAGACCTGGAGAGATAAGTGGAATGAAACTTGATAAAAAAACTCAAGCATTTCTTTATTCAGGACTTGTTCAACCTCAATATCCTTCTGTATCAGGTAGACCTACTAATTTGTTAGGACATCTTTTAGAGAAGTATCAATATGTAGAGCCCAATTATGAATTAATTGCTGAAGCTCTTTGGTTACTTTCTAGCCCTGATGACTATCGTCAATCTTTACAAAAACAGGGTAAGAATGCAGCAGTTGAACAAACTGTAAGACAATTAAAGACAGAACAAGCTCGTAAGAATATTTCTACATATCACGAAGAAGAAGAACAAAATAAGCCTAAAAAAATAACTAGACAAACAAATATTTTTAAACGATAATAATTTTATTAACCCTTAAATTTTAAGCCCTATGGCAACCCCAGTTTTAAACAATGGTATATTCCTACGTGACACTCAGTATCATACGAGTTCACATGTGGATTCATATCACTTATCTAACTTACTAAAATCTGCAGAGCCAACTGACTTAGGTCCAGTTGATTTGTGGGCAATGGTACAAAAGGTAGAAATGCCTCTTTATCAAATGTCTTCTTTTGGTGGTAAGAATGTGATTATGGTAGACAACGCACGTGGTGAATACAAATGGCAAATTCCTGTAGCACAGGACTTACCTTACATCATTGAAGATCTTGATCCTCAGAATGCAACTAAAGGCGTTGATGGTCAAACCTTCAAGATTAAATTAAACAAACGTTCTTTTGGTCATGGTGATATCATCACTTATGACAAGTACAATGGTGTGGAAATGTACATCACTGCTGATGATGTTATCCCAGCAGGAGATGGTTTCATATACACAGTACAGTTGGTAAACAACGACAACACTAAATTCTTGGACAACAAATACATTACAGTTGGTACAAGAGTGTTTAGAAAAGGTTCTGCTCGTGGTGAGTATGGCGAAAGATTCTCTGACATTGGTTCAGTGTCTGCAGGATTTAGAGAGTTCTACAACTACGTTGGTGGTGCTGAAGCTCACGTTCATTATTCAATCTCTAGTCGTGCTGACTTGATGATGAAAGGTGGAATGAAAGCTGATGGTACAGTTCCAGTTATTGAACTTTGGAGAAACTTTGACAAAAATCCTGATCCTTCTATTACTAACTTGGAAGATATGGCTTCTAAGATGGGTAAGGACTATGTTAAAAAAGCATACCAATCAGGTCAATTAACTCGTTCTTTCTTGACTACTTTAGAAGCAGCTCATTTGACTAAGATTGCTAATGACATCGAAACTTACTTAATGTGGGGACAAGGTGGTAAAGTTAAGCAAGATGGTCCAGATGATATTCGTTTATCAGTGGGTCTTTGGAAGCAATTAGATAACTCTTACAAGCGTATATATAATCGTGGTACTTTCAATTTGGATTTGTTTAAATCTGAATTATTCAACTTCTTCAATGGTAAGGTTGAATTTAAAGGACCAGATCCTCAACGTCAGTTGATTGTTCAAACTGGTTTGGGTGGTATGAAGCTTGTTAACGAAGCTATCAAGCGTGAAGCTGTTAACTCAGGTTTGGTTATTAATGCTCATGAGATTGGAGCTATCACTGGTAAGGCAATGGATCTTAACTTTGGATTTGCTTACACTCAATACATTATTCCTTTCTTGGCTAACATTAAATTTGTGTTGAACCCTGCATTTGACAACGTTCATACAAATGATATTGAGAATCCAATCATCGATGGTTTCCCATTAAGTTCATATAATTTCATTATCTTTGATATCACTGATAATACTAATGACAACATCTATTTATTGAAATTGTCTTGGGATAATCAATTGAAGTGGTTCTATCAAAATGGTACTATGGATTATATGGGTCGTACACAAGGATTCCAATCTTCTGGAACTTTCAATGGTTACAGAGTGTTTATGACACAAACAATGCCAGCTATCTGGGTTAAAGATCCAACAAAAGTGTTGAAGATCGTTATGAGAAACCCAATCACTGGTGGATCATTCTAATTAAAACAGTACTCAGGTGCATACCATAAGAACTGCACCTGGGTCTTTTTATATTGTTTAACACTACTAAAAATAAAAAACATGGCTGGTAATCCAAAAACACCAAAATCTACTGCACCTGGTTATGCTAGAGTGCCTGCATCTACTAAAGGCGTTAGAGTTGGAGTAAACAACTCTAATGTAAAACCAAATGTTCCTACAATGAAAAAAGGTGGAATGGTTGGTAAAACTGCTCCACTTATGAAAAAAGGTGGAATGGCTGGAAAGAAAAAATGTTAATGCCCCTCTAAGGATAGTATCCTTAGATTACCTAAAGTATGCACACCACACTGATCATGTGAAGGATTTGCAATCCTTATTAGGTTCTAAAAAATTATATAATATGATATCACTTAAACGTCTTATAATGAAACCTGGCTCTCCAGATAGAGCTATAGAACAAGGGTATACACAAGCTGAATCTGCTTTAGCTCGTATAGCTCATGTTAATAGATTATCTAGAGATATAATGGATATAAAGTATTATGAAGCAGACTTGGGTGCAGGAACTAGTACTACACTTAGAATATCTTCTAAGAAAGGTATTGTTGAAATTGAAAATTATGACAACACTTCTCAAGCATTTGACATACTATTACAAAACTCTGAGATTATACCAGATAGAGAAAAATTTTATATTCAATTAACTGCTTACAATTCAGGTGGTGCTGTACCTGTAATTTTTGCTACAGGTGCTGCTTCTGATACATTTAGTATAAGGATTTATGATGTAGATGGAGGTGGTAATTGGGCAGATACATACTTTTATTATGAGCTTGTAAAAATAGATTAATATATCTTATATTTACAAATGCTGAACTTATTAAAGATGATGCTCATAAATAAAAAAATTCTGAAAACTAACTTACAGAAAGTTGGATTTCTAAGTTGTTAAATTAATTATACTTTATCGAAATTTTTTCGATAATTCGTTTATAATTTTACATAAAATAAAAAAAACCAAACATGAGTAGTGTAACAATGGTGGAGATGTATCCACAAAACAAAAAGTCAACAATTGCAGTGAAGCCTTATTTTGATGCTAACATAGATAATATGGGATTGCAAAAATATGGACTTAGTCTTTTTGATGGAGCTTTTCACGAAGAATCAATTGCTTGTTTAGAAATCAATGGTATTAAAAGATACCTCACTGGTCTAAACGAATTTGCTCCTGAAATTAAAGATTTGCCTTTAGATGAGCAAGAAGCTAAAGTTAAAGAGATTCGTAAAATTGTTTCTTATTTAGAAAAAACACTTGTATCTAATGTAATTGATCCTGAAGATAAAGAGTTTTGGAACAAAGTAAAATTGTTAAAACAAGATAATGGAGAATTTTGGGATAAGATTAAAATAAGATGTGGTAATGAACCTGTTTTTTTAGATCCAGAAAAAGATCCATATGATTTGATTAAGTTATATTCAATTGAAGCAGGAGGATTTTCAATCATAGCTAAATCACTAGAAGAAGCTCGTAGTAAATCTACACCTCCTAAATTCTATTTAGATAAATTAGAAGATACAGCATCTACTAAAACTGAAGTTAAGAAACTTAGAAATAAAGCTTTATCAGAACTTCAGAAGTTATTTGATAAAAACCAGAACAAACTTATATATGTTGCTCGTCTATTAGATCCTAATGGAGCACAGTATAAGAAGTCTACACCAAATGATATTGTCTATGATAATATGGATAAGTATATCAATGGTGATCTTATGGAAAAGAATAAGACAAAGACTGCTGAAAGATTTTTAGAAACAGCTAATCTTGACATGGAATCATTAAAGATTAAAGCTATTGTAAAGGATAGTGCTTATTATAAGTTCATTTCTACAAAAGCTGATGGCTTTATATATCATATGTCTACTACTACATTACTAGGTAGAAATCAAGCTGATGTAGTAGAATATCTTAAAAATCCTTTAAATGAAGAGATCCTTATAGATCTTACTAAGAAAGTGGAAAAGTATTGGAATCAATAATTGTAAACTTAAAATTTAAAAAAATGAAAGGTACAAAACAATGGTGGAAATCTAAGACAATCTGGGGTATTGCAATTGCAGCTCTAGGTGTATTACTTAATAATGTTCTTAAAGTGGATGTATCTCTTCCTGCAGATGCTACTTACGATCAAACTGAAGCTGCAATAGAAGCTATTAAAGCTGCTCAAGGTGATTTAAGTGTAATTGGTGCACAAGTCATCACTCTTATTGGTTTAGTAGTAGGTGTTATAGGTCGTATGCAAGCTGAGAAGAAAATAGCATAATAATGGCAAAAGATAAAAAGTGGATACAGAAAGCAATTAATCCAGCACATAAGGGTTATTGTACTCCTATGACTAAAGCCACTTGTACTCCTAAGAGAAAAGCTCTTGCTATGACATTAAAAAAAATGGCTAAGAAAAAATAAAATGGCTAAGAAAGTTAAACTTACAACTGGTGGTGAAAAGCATGTTATCTATAAAAAAGAAAGTGCTACAGGTGTAGGTGAAGGAAAGAAAGGTCATATTATGGTGAACCATCCTACCAAAAATAAAGGTAAATGGGATACAATAGATCTTACACAAAAAGCTAAAGCTAAGACAGTTAAGCAAGGTGTAGCAGCTACAAAGAAATGGCATAAAGATAACCCATATAAAAAACAAAACAAAAAATGAAAAAAGTAATCTTAAGTTTAATCGTAGTAGTATTATTAGTAGCATGTCATTCA
>Ga0114978_10003490_pt1 | contig 12842 bp, 8 predicted proteins | sample S_140212_EF_Meta_FD_87027 | JGI IMG/M metagenome (GOLD analysis project Ga0114978, IMG submission 87027) | Freshwater microbial communities from Lake Simoncouche, Canada to study carbon cycling - S_140212_EF_MetaG | ecosystem: Environmental > Aquatic > Freshwater > Lake | place: Lake...
AGTAATCGCTGCCTCGCCGTAATTGACGTTGTTGGCGATGCCGACCGCGTGTATGCCAGCGCGTTTGATGTTTTCGCCGGCGGGCCCGGGATGCGCAAAAAAGCCCTCGGCGGTGTCGACCGAGTGGCCGCCCGGCGGATCGTACAGGCAGCACTCGAGATTGCTGAATACGACGTCGGTCGCGCGAAATTCTTCGGCCACCCGTTTGAAAGGCACATCGGGGTCGGTGACGTTCATCAGGTTGACGTCACCCGTCAATATCATTTTAAGCGGCATAAAGTTCCAGGGCGTTTAATTAGAGAGTGCAGGGATGGCTGGCGGACTGTGCAGGTAATCGAATCCAGCTTTGACGCGTGCACGCTGGCGAGCATGCCGCAGCCATATATAATGGATCGGCGACAAGAATAACACGGCTCAAACCAGCCCGGATTGCGCGCAAACAAGGCGCTCCGGAACGTGCCGCAAAAAGAATCCGGAGGAGACATGACGATCACTCATGCATTGCGCGTTGTCGCCTGTGCGTTGGCCATCCTGATATTCGCCGGCCCCGCGGCGGCGCAAAATTATCCGGTCAAGCCGGTGCGCATGGTGGTGCCGTTCCCGCCGGGCGGCAACACTGACATCATCGCGCGCGTGTTCGCGCCGAAGATGGCGGAAAACCTCGGCCAGCAGATCGTGGTGGAGAACCGTGGCGGCGCCGGCAGCGTGATCGGCACCGATGTGGTCGCCAAGGCTGCGCCTGACGGCTACACGATCCTGATGGTGTCTGCAGCGCACACCATCAATCCCGCGATGATCAAAAAATTGCCCTACGACTCAGTTAAGGATTTCACGCCGCTCGCATTAATCGCCGACGTGCCGACCGCATTCGTTCTGCATCCTGCGTTTCCGGCGAAGACCGTCAAAGAATTTATCGCCATAGCGCGCGCGCGGCCGGGCGAGATCAATTATTCGACTTCAGGCAGCGGCACCGTCGGCCATCTCGCGGCGGAACTCTTGAGTTCGATGGCCAGGATCAAAATAGTGCACGTGCCGTACAAGGGCGCCGGCCCGTCGATGATTGACCTTGTTGCCGGTCAGGTGCAAATGCAGTTGTCCAGCATGCCGGCGGCGATACAGTATGTGCGCACGGGGCGGCTGCGCCTGATCGCGCAGACCGGCAAGACGCGTTCTGCCGCCGCGCCCGCCACGCCGACGATGGAGGAAGCCGGGGTTCCCGGCTTCGTGGTGTCGAGCGGGTTCGGAATGTTCGCGCCGGCGAACACGCCGCGCGCCATCGTCGAGCGTATACACGCCGCGCTGGTGAAAGCGCTGAATGACGCGCCGGTGAAGGACAACCTCGGCAAGCAGGGCGCCGAGGTTGTTGCCAGCACGCCCGACGAATACGACCAGTTCAACCGCGCGGAGATCGCCAAGTGGATCAAGGTCGTGGCCCAGGCCGGTATCACGCCCGAATAGCGGAACGGCGGGGCTTATGACTTCGGGATACGCGGGCCTGCGGGCCTGCGTATTGATTTGCCCGCGACGTTGTTATAAGGTGCATTTCCTACTAGGCTAGCCGCGCAGGAGGGTCGTATGTTCAAGCATATCCTGATCCCCACAGATGGGTCGGAGCTGTCGCAAAAAGCCATACGCACCGGCGTCGAACTGGCCAGGTTTCACGGCGCGCGGGTCACCGGCGTGCACGCGATTCCCGACTACCATCTGATGATCGCGTATGAAGGCGCGTTCGATCCGGTCACCGAAGAGCGCATCGAAAAAGAGGCGCGCTCGCGCGCCGATGGCTATCTCGAATTCATCCAGAAGGCCTGCGGCGACGCTGGCGTGCCGTGCGCTACCGTGTGCGAAACCAGCGACCATCCCTATGATGCCATCCTGAAAACCGCGGAAGCGCAGAAGTGCGACCTCATACTTCTGCATTCGCACGGACGCAAAGGGCTGGCGGCGGTGCTGCTCGGCAGCGAAACGCGCAAAGTCCTGACCTATTCCAAAATACCGGTGATGGTCGTCCGCTAGGCGCAAGGCCTGGCGGTGCATTTCTGTTGCAAGGCCGGTTGGTGCCGGACAAAATCAATATCCTTTTGATTTTTATATATAAATAAATTTATTAAAGGCGGGGTGGTCGTTTATATTGCATAGCAACAGAAAACGCTTGCAAAAGGTCTGCTCTTCAGCCACAATGTTCTTGCGTTGGGCATCTTTACAGGTGTCGGCGCATATCCTCCAAAACCTCCTCCTTTGGTGGAACCTTAGCGCAACCCTCCGGGGTTGCGTTTTTTTTGTGCCTACGAAACGTGAAGCGGACGGCGAAAACGGCCGCCTCCCCAGGCTTGAATAAACTGTTGTTGCGTCGCAAAATAACCGCTTTTTCCCGGTTCGGGGCGCTGTCTGCGGCAGATCCCGGAAACGGGCTGCCCGCGCACGTCACAAACATTCATTTTTGCGAAGCTGGCCATGCGCGCCGAGGCGCGCCACCAGGGCAGGCCGGCGGGCGAATCGGCTATACTTGCGCGGCACGTGCGCGCTCGTTTTTTGCGGGCCGGCAGGTGCGTGCAGGCGCAATCAGGCCTGCAGTCATGCGTATCGATTTATACAAGCTGCAATATTGACTGCGGTCAAGGCTGTGGTTCGCGTCCGCAGTTAACTTATCGCCAACCCGTGTGCGCCGGCCCACCAGGGCCGTCCGCGCGTTACGAAGAAAGCTGTAAATGAAGATACACGAATACCAGGCGAAAGAAATCCTGCGCAAGTACGGCGTGACCACGCCGCGCGGCATTGAGTGCTTCAACGTCGAAGAAGCCGTCGCGGCGGCGCAGTCCCTCGGCGGCAAGGTGTGGGTTGTGAAAGCGCAAATTCACGCCGGCGGCCGCGGCAAGGGCGGCGGCGTCAAGGTCGCGAAATCCATCGACGAAGTGAAACAGTACGCGGGCCAGATCCTCGGCATGATGCTGAAGACGCACCAGACCGGTCCGCAGGGGCAGAAGGTGCGGCGACTGCTGGTCGAAGAGGGCGCCGACATCAAAAAAGAACTCTATCTCGGCATGGTGGTGGATCGCGGCACCCAGCGCGTCTGCCTGATGGCGAGCAGCGAAGGCGGCATGGACATCGAGGAAGTCGCCGCCAAAACACCCGACAAAATCCACAAGGTCTTCATCGACCCGGCGACCGGCCTGAAAGACAGCGAGTCCGACGCTGTCGCGCGCAAGATCGGCATCCCCGAAGCGTCGCTGGCAAAAGCGCGCCCCGCGCTGCAAGGGCTCTACAAGGCGTTCGACGAAACCGACGCGTCTCTGGCGGAAATCAATCCGCTGATCCTGACCGGCAGTGGCGACGTGATCGCGCTCGACGCGAAAATGAATTTCGACGACAACGCGCTGTTCCGCCACCCCGACATCGTGGCGATGCGCGACCTCGACGAGGAAGACCCGGCCGAGATCGAAGCGTCGAAATTCGACCTTTCGTATATCTCGCTCGACGGCAACATCGGCTGCCTGGTCAACGGCGCGGGCCTCGCGATGGCGACCATGGACATCACCAAGCTCTACGGCGGCAGTCCGGCGAACTTCCTCGACGTCGGTGGCGGCGCTACGGCCGAAAAGGTGACCGAAGCGTTCAAGATCATGCTGAAGAACCCGCACGTCAAGGCGATCCTGGTCAATATCTTCGGCGGCATCATGAAATGCGACGTGATCGCCGATGGCATCGTCACCGCCGCCAAGCAGGTGAAGCTGTCGGTGCCGCTGGTGGTGCGGCTCGAAGGCACCAACGTTGATCTCGGCAAGAAAATTCTGGCCGATTCGGGTTTGCCGATTATTTCCGGCAGCAATATGGCGGACGCCGCGGCGAAAGTCGTGAAGGCCGTCGGCGGTATCGGCAAGCCGATGGCTGCCGCCGCGCAAGACCGCAGGTAGAGGAAAAAAATGAGCATCCTGATCGATAAAAACACGCGGGTCATGACCCAGGGCATTACCGGCAAGACCGGCCAGTTCCACACCAAGATGGGCAAGGAGTACGCGAACGGCGCGAACTGCTATGTCGCCGGCGTGAATCCGAAAAAACCGGGCGAGTCGTACGAAGGCATTCCGATTTTCGCGACGGTGAAAGAAGCCAAGGAGCAGACCGGCGCGAATGTTTCTGTGATTTACGTGCCGCCGCCTTTCGCCGCTGCCGCAATCGACGAAGCGATCGAAGCCGACCTCGATCTGGTGATCTGCATCACCGAAGGCATACCGGTGCGCGACTTGATACGCACCAAGTACAAGATGCAGGGCAAGCGCACCATGCTGATCGGCCCCAACTGCCCGGGCGTCATCACGCCCGAACAGATCAAGATCGGCATCATGCCCGGCCATATCCACAAGAAAGGCCCGGTCGGCGTGGTATCGCGTTCCGGCACGCTGACCTACGAAGCGGTTGGCCAGTTGATGGAGCAGGGCCTCGGCCAGTCGTCATGCGTCGGCATCGGCGGCGACCCGGTCAATGGCTTGAAGCACATCGACATCATGAAGATGTTCAACGACGACCCGGCGACCGAGGCGGTCATCATGGTTGGTGAAATCGGCGGTTCCGACGAAGAGGATTGCGCGCGCTGGATCAAGGCCAATATGCGCAAACCCGTGATCGGTTTCATCGCCGGCATCACCGCACCCCCGGGCAAGCGCATGGGGCATGCGGGCGCGATCATCTCCGGCGGCAAAGGCACTGCCGATGAAAAGCTGGCGGTGATGGAAGACTGCGGCATCAAGGTCACGCGCAATCCCGCGCACATGGGCAAGCTGTTGAAATCGGTGTTGAAGTAATCCGCGCGGGATCGTTGCACGGAGTGGTTCGATTGCGCCTGTAGCAACAGGCGCAATTTATTTCGGCGCCGCGCTGTGTCAACGCGGCGCCGGCGCACGGAGGATAGCGAGTTGGAAGCAGCCATAAAAACAAACAAAAAAAGCAAACGCGGCAATCCTAAAGGCCGCCCGGTGGACGCCACTGCTCTGGCCGAAGTGCGCGCGCTGCTGGGTGCGGCACCTCGACGGCGCGATTTGCTCATCGAACACCTGCACAAGATCCAGGACCGCTACGGGTGTGTTTCAGCACCGCACCTGGTGGCGCTTGCCCGCGAAATGGCGCTGGCGACGGCGGAAGTGTACGAAGTCGCCACCTTCTATCATCATTTCGACGTGATCAAGGAAGGCGACGCCGTGCCGCCGGCGCTTACCGTGCGCGTCTGCGATTCGCTGTCGTGCGAGCTTGCCGGCGCGCTGCCGCTGCTGGAAAAATTAAAAGCAACACTGGGCCCGAACGTGCGGGTCATCCCGGCGCCATGCATAGGCCGCTGCGAACAGGCGCCCGCCGTGGTGGTCGGCCAGAACCCGGTCGCGCAGGCGACTGTCGACAAGGTCAAGGCGCAGGTTACGGCGAAACAGACCCACTGCGCGGTCGCCAAGTACACCGGCTTTAACGAATACCGGAAACACGGCGGTTACAAGGTAGCGGTCGAGTGCCTCGCTGGAAAGCGCGACGCCGAAGACATCCTGAAGACGATGGAAGCGTCGAGCCTGCGCGGGTTGGGCGGAGCAGGTTTTCCGACCGGCCGCAAATGGCGCATCCTGCGCGGCGAGCGCGGTCCGCGCCTGATGGCGATCAATATCGACGAGGGCGAACCGGGGACATTCAAGGACCGCTATTACCTCGAACGCGATCCGCACCGTTTTCTCGAAGGCATGCTGATCGCGGCGTGGACGGCGCAGATTTCCGAAGTCTATATTTATCTGCGCGACGAGTACGCGGGTTGCCGCGCGATTCTCGAACGCGAAATCGCGGCATTGCAGAAAAATCCGCCGTGCCCGCTACCGCTGATCCATCTGCGGCGCGGCGCCGGCGCTTATATCTGCGGCGAAGAGTCAGCGATGATCGAATCGATCGAAGGCAAGCGCGGCATGCCGCGGCTGCGCCCGCCGTACGTGGCCCAAGTCGGGTTGTTCGGCTATCCGACACTCGAGCACAATATGGAAACACTTCACTGGGTGCGCGACATTCTCGAAAAAGGCGCGGAGTGGTTTGCCGGCCACGGCCGTCACGGCCGCAAAGGTCTGCGCTCCTTCTCGGTTTCCGGCCGCGTTAACAAGCCCGGCGTGCATCTCGCGCCGGCCGGCATCACCGTCAAGGAACTGATAGACGAATATAGCGGCGGCATGCTGGCAGGACAGAAATTCTATGCCTATCTGCCGGGCGGCGCGTCCGGCGGTATTTTGCCGGCGAGCATGGGCGATATCCCGCTCGACTTCGATACGCTGCAGCCGCACGGCTGTTTTATCGGCTCGGCGGCGGTGATTATTCTGTCCGACCGCGACAAGGCGGGCGCTGCCGCGCGCAACCTGATGAAATTCTTTGCCGAAGAATCGTGCGGCCAATGCACGCCGTGTCGCGTCGGTACCACCAAGGCGCTGAACCTGATGCAGGCGCCGCAGTGGAACAAGGGGCTGCTCGAGGAACTCTCCAGCGCGATGGCGGACGCATCCATATGCGGGCTCGGCCAGGCGGCGCCCAATCCGGTGCGCTGCGTGGTCAAGCATTTCGCGCACGAGATTGAATAAAAAGTCGGCCGCAAAGGCGCAAAGACGCAAAGAAATTCAAATGAAATCGGGTGATCTTTGGTTCCCGTTCCTTTGCGTCTTCGCGCCTTTGCGGCAAAATGTTAGGGGTTAAGTCATGAACATGATGAGCAAGCTCGAAGTGCAGGCAGCCTCGATCAACTTCAGGTTGAACGGCAAAGATGTCGTCGGCTACGGCCACGAGACCATCATCCAGACCGCCCAGCGCCTTGGCGTCGAAATTCCGCGGCTCTGCTACAAGGAAGGCCTGCGCCCCGACGGCAACTGCCGCGCGTGCATGGTCGAAATCAAAGGCGAACGCGTGCTCGCACCTTCGTGCTGCCGCAAACCCGCGCCGGGCATGGAAGTGACCACCGACAGCGCGCGCGCCGTCGCATCGCAAAAAATGGTGCTCGAGTTGCTGCTTTCCGACATGCCCGAGGAGCGCCACACGCTCAAGTCGGAGCTCGATCATTGGGCGCAGGAACTCAAAGTCGGCAAGCCGCGTTTCGCGCGCCGCCACCAACCCCAGGCTGATCTTTCGCATCACGGCATGGCGGTCAATCTTGATTCCTGCATCCAGTGCACGCGTTGCGTGCGCGCGTGCCGCGAGGAGCAGGTCAACGACGTGATCGGCTATGCATTCCGTGGCGAACATTCCAAGATCGTGTTCGATCTCGACGACCCGATGGGCGATTCGAGTTGCGTGGCCTGCGGCGAATGCGTGCAGGCATGCCCGACCGGCGCATTGATGCCGGCGCGCGACGTCGGCATGGTCAAGCCCGACAAGCAGGTGCACTCGGTATGCCCGTTCTGCGGCGTCGGCTGCCAGCTTACTTACAACATCAAGGACAACAAAATATTGTCCGTCGATGGCCGCGACGGGCCATCGAACCACAATCGCCTGTGCGTCAAAGGCCGCTACGGTTTCGATTACGTGAATCACAAGCAGCGTCTGACCAAGCCGTTGATCCGCAAAGCGGGTGTGCCGAAGTCCGCCGATTTCGCAATGGATCCGGCCAATCCGCTCGAATATTTTCGCGAAGCGACATGGGAAGAAGCGCTCGATTTCACGGCAGGCAAGCTGAAAGAAATCCGCGACAACCACGGCAAGCGCGCATTGGCCGGTTTTGGTTCGGCCAAGGGCAGCAACGAAGAAGCGTACCTGTTTCAGAAGCTGGTGCGCACCGGCTTCGGCAGCAACAACGTGGATCATTGCACGCGCCTGTGCCACGCATCGAGCGTTGCCGCGCTGATGGAAGGTGTCAGTTCGGGCGCGGTATCGAACCAGGTCAGCGACGTGATGAAAGCCGAGGTTGTATTGCTGATCGGCGCCAATCCGGCATCCAACCACCCGGTGGCGGCGACCTGGATCAAGAACGCAATTAAAAACGGCACCAAACTTATTCTCGCGGATCCGCGCCGTTCCGACCTGTCGCGCCACGCCGCGCATTTTCTGCAGTTCAAACCCGACACCGACGTGGCGCTGCTCAACGCGATGATGCACGTCATCGTGCATGAAGGGCTGGTCGACGAGGATTTCATCCGTTCGCGCACGATCGGCTACGAAGACCTGAAGAAAAACGTCGCCAATTACAGCCCCGAGTCGATGGCGCCGGTGTGCGGCATCCCGGCTGAAACCATCAAAGAAGTTGCGCGGCTCTACGCCACGTCAAAAGGCTCGATGATTTTGTGGGGCATGGGAATCTCGCAGCATATTCACGGCACCGACAATGCGCGCTGCCTGATCGCGCTGTGCATGATGAGCGGTCAGATCGGGCGCCCCGGTACCGGGTTGCATCCGCTGCGCGGCCAGAACAACGTGCAGGGCGCGTCGGATTCGGGATTGATCCCGATGTTCTATCCCGACTATCAGCGCGTCATCAACGACGATGCGCGTTTGCGCTTCGAGAAACTGTGGGGCACTGCGCTCGATCCGCAGGCGGGCCTGACGGTGGTCGAAATCGTGAACGCGAGCCTCGAAGGCAAAATTCGCGGCATGTATATCATGGGCGAAAATCCCGCGATGTCGGATCCCGATGCGCACCACGCGCGCGAGGCATTCGCGAAGCTCGATCACCTGGTCGTGCAGGAAATTTTCCTGACTGAAACCTGCTACTACGCCGATGTGATCCTGCCCGCTACGGCGTGGCCGGAAAAAAGCGGCACAGTCACCAACACGGATCGCATGGTGCAACTGGGCCGCCAGGCCCTCGATGCGCCCGGCGAGGCCAAACCCGACTGGTGGATCATTCAGGAAATCGCGCGCCGCATGGGGTGCGACTGGAACTACGCCGGACCGCGCGACGTATTCAACGAGATGCGCAAGGCGATGAACTCGATTGCCGGCATTACCTGGGAACGCCTCGAAGCCGAAAGCTCGGTCACCTACCCGTGCGAAAAGGAAGGCGATCCCGGACAATCGGTGGTGTTCATCGACAAATTTCCAACGCCGACCGGGCGCGCGAAGCTGGTGCCCGCCGACATCATTCCGGCCGCAGAACAGCCCGACCGCGAGTTCCCGTTTGTGCTGATCACGGGTCGCCAGCTCGAGCATTGGCATACTGGCGCAATGACGCGCCGTGCTTCGGTGCTCGATGCGATCGAGCCGGAACCGGTTGCATCGGTGCATCCGCTCGACCTCGACGCGATCGGCGCCAAGCCCGGCGACGTGATCACCGTCGAATCGCGGCGCGGCATCATTTCGCTGTATGCACGCGCCGACGACGGCACGCCGCGCGGCGCGGTGTTCATCCCGTTCTGCTATTACGAAGCGGCGGCCAACCTGCTGACCAATCCGGTGCTCGATCCGTTCGGCAAGATTCCAGAGTTCAAGTATTGTGCGGTGAAGGTCATGCGCGGGGGCGAGCTGACACCGCGTTCGAGTTACGGCGGCGGCCTGGCGATCAAAGCGCTTGCCAACGCCTAAATCCTGAACCGCAAAGGACGCAAAGGACGCGAAGGAAATCACAGTAATATGGATCAGACCAGCACGGCAATAACCGGCCAGGAGCACTGGACGACGAAAGGCGAAGTCAAACTCTTCCTGTGGGAGAAACGTGCCCCCACTCAGCCCAACCTCGGCACGCTCGTTTTCGTGCACGGTTCTTCGATGGCCTCGACGCCGGGCTTCGATTTCCAGATGCCGGGCAAGCCTGACGCTTCGATGATGGACTGGTTCGCGCGCCGCGGGTTCGATACCTGGTGCATCGACATGGAAGGCTACGGGCGCTCTTCCAAGCATAGAGACATCAACTGCGACGTCGCCAACGGCGCCGATGATCTCGAGGCGGCCGTCGATTACATCGTCAAAACGCGCGGCACGCAAAAATTCCATTTCTACGGCAGTTCGTCGGGCGCTTTGCGCGCGGCACTTTACGCGCAACGCCATCCGCACCGCGTCGAGCGCCTGGTGCTGAGCGCCATGGTGTGGACCGGCAAAGGCAGTCCGACGCTCACCGAGCGCACCAAAAAACTGCCTGAGTACCTGGCGAACAACCGCCGCAAGATCGACCGCGCGTTCGTGCAGACCATGTTCACGCGCGACCACGACGGCGGCGCCGACCAGGCCGTCATCGACGCCTACGCCGCGCAAATCCTCGCGCTTGACGATTCGGTGCCGACCGGCACTTATGTAGACATGTGCTCGAAGCTGCCGCTGGTGGACCCGCTAAAAATCACGGCGCCCACGCTCATCATGCGCGGCCAGTACGACGGCATTGCTTCGATGGAAGACCTGCTCGATTTTTTCAAACTGCTGCCGAATCCGGACAAGCAGTTCGCCGTGATGCCGGGCATCGCCCATAACAGCACTAAGGCCGTCAACTACGCGATCGCGTACCACATCCTGCGGTCTTTCCTGACCCAACCCGCGCCGCTCTATCGCGGCTGACGCGCCGGCGCCTGCACACGATGGTGTCTGAGCGGCGGCGAATTTTTTGCGTCGCACTTGGCATGTGCGGCGCCATCGCGTCTTACGCGCAGAATTTCCCCACGCGCCCTTTGCGCATCGTCGTGCCGTACGCCGCCGGCGGCTCGACCGACGTGCTCGCGCGCATGGTCGGCCAGAAACTCACCGCGGTGCTGGGCCAGCCGGTGGTGATCGACAATCGCACCGGCGCCGGCACCATCATCGCCACCGAAATCGTCGCGCGCGCGGCGCCCGATGGTTACACCTTGTTGATGGCGACCCCGCCGCTGACCATTGCCGCCGCGTTGTACGAGAAACTGCCGTTCGATACCGCGCGCGATTTCGCGGCGGTCACCAACATAGCCGCGACCAGCAACGTGCTGGTCGTGCACCCGGCGGTGCCGGCGCAGAGCGTCAAAGAACTCGTCGCGCTGGCGAAAGCCAATCCGGGCAAGTTCGCTTTCGGCTCGAGCGGCGTCGGCGGCGCCAGCCACCTCGCGGTGGAGCTTTTCCGCAGCATGGCGGGCATCGAACTCGTGCATGTTCCGTACAAGGGCGGCTCGCTGGCGGTCACCGATCTGCTCGGCGGCAGGCTCACGCTGATGTTCGCCAATCTCACTACCGTGCAGGGCCATATCAAGACAGGCCGGGTGCGCGCGCTCGCCATCGGCACCGCGCAACGCTCGGTGGTGGTGCCTGACCTGCCGACCGTGGCGGCGGCCGGGGTGCCGGGCTACGAAGCGAACAACTGGAACGGCGTAGTGGCGCCGGCCGGCACGCCGCGCGCGGTGATCGAACGATTGCGGCGCGAAATCAAGGCTGCCGTCGATGCGCCGGAGATGCGCGAGAGGTTGCTGCAGAACGCGTTCGAGCCGATTGCCGATACGCCGGCCGAGTTCGCGCGCTATCTGGCGACCGAGCGCGTAAAATGGGGCAAGGTGGTGAGGGAAGCACAGGTAAAACCGGAATAACCGGTGCAAAATATTGACTGCGGTCAAGGCTTGCCGCGCACGTGCGGCCTATATTGCCCAGTCTCCGCTGCGCCAGGCGTAAAAAGCGGCGGTCAAAATAAAACGAATTTCCGGATTCATAAATTCTGTCAGGGGTGGAGCATCATGGCGTTATCCGATATCGAAATCGCGCAAGCCGCGAAGATGCAGCGCATCACCAAGGTTGCCGAGAAGCTGGGCATCCCCGAAGAGCATCTCGTGCCGTATGGTCATTACAAGGCCAAGGTGTCGCTCGAATACGTCGACAGCCTGGCCAAGAAGAAAGACGGCAAGCTCATCCTGGTGACCGCCATCAGCCCGACCCCCGCGGGCGAGGGCAAGACCACCACCACCGTGGGCCTCGGCGACGCGCTGAACAAAATCGGCAAGAAGGCGCTCATCTGTTTGCGCGAGCCTTCGCTCGGACCGGTGTTCGGCGTCAAAGGCGGCGCAGCAGGCGGTGGCTACGCGCAGATCGTGCCGATGGAAGACATCAATCTGCATTTCACCGGTGACTTCAATGCAATCGCGCTCGCCAACAACCTGCTGGCGGCGGCGCTCGACAACCATATACACCACGGCAACGCGCTCGGCATCGACATTCGGCGCATCGCGTGGCGGCGCGTGATGGACATGAACGACCGCGCCTTGCGCGACATCACGGTCGGTCTCGGCGGCCCCGGCAACGGTTACCCGCGCCAGGACGGCTTTGACATCGTGGTCGCCTCCGAAGTGATGGCGATATTCTGCCTGTCGAATTCGCTCAAGGACCTGAAAACGCGCCTGGGCAATATCGTCGTCGCCTACACGCGCGACCTGAAGCCGGTGCATGCGCGCGATCTCAACGTGCACGGCGCGATGACAGTGCTGTTGAAGGACGCGTTGCAGCCGAACCTCGTACAGACGCTGGAAAACAACCCGGCGTTCGTGCACGGCGGGCCGTTCGCCAACATCGCGCACGGCTGCAACTCGGTGATCGCTACCAAGACTGCATTGAAGCTCGCGGATTACGTGGTGACCGAGGCCGGCTTCGGCGCCGACTTGGGCGCCGAGAAATTCATCGATATCAAATGCCGCAAATCGGGCTTGCGGCCGTCGGCCGTCGTGCTGGTGGCGACGGTGCGCGCGCTCAAGTATCACGGCGGCGCCGATCTCAAGGAACTGAACAAGGAAAACCTGCCGGCGCTCGAGAAGGGCATCGCCAATCTCGAGCGCCACGTGCACAACGTGACGGTGAACTACGGCCTGCCGTGCGTCGTGTCCATCAACCACTTTACGTTCGACACCGATGCCGAAATCGACTTGCTGAAGAAAAAAGTCGAAGCCCTCGGTGCGACGGTGCTGGTCGCCCGCCATTGG
>Ga0114978_10003491_pt1 | contig 12841 bp, 18 predicted proteins | sample S_140212_EF_Meta_FD_87027 | JGI IMG/M metagenome (GOLD analysis project Ga0114978, IMG submission 87027) | Freshwater microbial communities from Lake Simoncouche, Canada to study carbon cycling - S_140212_EF_MetaG | ecosystem: Environmental > Aquatic > Freshwater > Lake | place: Lake...
AAGGGTCAGCACACTAACTGCAACTTTTGTAAACACCACTGGCAATATAATGTCCGGTGGTAATGTCACAGCTCCATATTTCTTTGGTAATGGTAGTCAACTGTCTGGGGTTATAACCAGCGTTACCAAGATCATCAACGGCACCTCAGATATCACTGCTTATGCCGCCAGCAATATAGCAGTAACCGTAGGTGGAACTGCTAACACGATATTATTCACAAATTCAATAACCAGCACATCAAACGTCACGGGTGCATTAAGAGTCTCAGGCTTGGGCGGGATTGGGGTAGGTGGTAACTTATACGTTGGACAACGTGTGGGTTATGTATGGGGAGCCAACAATGTCAGCTCAGTGTACCAGGTGTTTAACAACAGCACCAACAGCCTAGACACGGTATTTGGATAATGGCAACAATAGCATCACGATTAACATCAACTGGAACATTGTTGGTCAATGGTGCCTTTGATGAAGTAACACAATCTACTATCTCAACACGTGCCAATCTAGTTCTAGCCAGTGAGTTTGATGAGTGGACTATCTCAGGCGGCACTGTAGCACAAAGACAAAACTCAAACGGTAATATACAACTAGCAGGCATTCTCGATGAAGTCACTGGAATGGTAGTAACCAATGGACTTATAGCATATATTGATGCGGGTAAATACGAAAGTTACACAGGCACAGGTACATCAGTAAGAGACCTTGTAAATCCAGATACAAATCCTGCGACACTTAACGGGACGATATCATATGTTTCAGCAGAGTCAGCAAGTTATTGGAACTTTGCCACAGGCGCCGCAGCAAACTATATAACCAGTACCTTAGCACAAAACTATTTAGATTGCACTTTAGTGTTCTATCCAGATTTTACATATACTTCAGGTGCAAGTTTGGCCATGGGTCTCGGTGCTGGTATAAGTGCAGATAAAACCATGCGATTTGGTGGTGCTAATGGTACCGGACCTTGGACTTTGCAAAATCCAGACAACACAGATGGATGGGCCAGCACAGCAACTACCTATTATATAAATAACACAGCCTATACAGGTGCTGGTAGTTTAGTATCTGGGTGGAATATTGTGGGTGGATTGAGAACTAATACAACCAATGGAGCATTTGCTTCAAACTTTGCCTATACCTGGGGCACTGGATTCACTGGAAGATACTATCAAGGCCGTCTAGCCGCAATAGTTCTTTACAATCGTCAACTAACTGCCGCCGAACAACAAAACAATTATAATTATTTTGCTGCAAGATATGGCCTGGCGACCATTGGCTTATAACCTACGATAAATACTAGACTATGGCTAAACTCTTATCAGGAACACGGGTATACGGTAATCTAACAGTAGATGCTAACCTTACCATCACAGGTAGCATATTACCCAGTGCCAATGTGACCTACGATCTAGGGTCACTAACACGTCGTTGGCGCAGTGCTTATTTCAGCGGTAACACAATCTACCTAGGTGATGCTGTATTGACATCTAGTGGTACTGACATAATTATGCCATCCACGGGCGGATTAGGCGTACCAGTGGGAACTACCGCTCAGAGAACAGCTACCCAAGGTGCTATCAGATTTAATACAGATACCGTAAGATTTGAATCATATGATGGTACTACATGGAATACTTTAGCCTATGGTAGTGTAAGTGATTTCCCCACTGGGGATTACGGTGATACAACCACTACCACTACAGATGCATTTGGTGTAGCAAGTGCGACATCATTTGATTGTGGTGCTGCTGGTACCACAACAACTACAGATCTTGGTGTATTAACGTAATAATCTAATAAATAGCATATAATAGGAAAGAATCATGCCAACAGTAGTACAGTTTAGAAGAGGATCCACAGCACAGAACAACGCATTTATAGGTGCAGCTGGTGAACTTAGCGTAGATACCACACTTGGTACTGTCAGGGTCCATAATGGTATCGCAGGCGGAAATATTTTAGCTAGTATCGATGCTGTTCAAACTCTTAGTAATAAAACATTATCAGCTCCAACGATAACTGGCACATTATCATCAACTGGTTTTATTAATACCACAGCTAATATATCAGCTGCTGTAGCTGCTTTTGGGTCAATGACGAATACAGGTACTTCAACTGTTGCAGTATTAAATTCAACTGGTAATATTTTAAGCACAGGCGCAATCCATAACTCATTAACCGTAAACGGTGCGACCACACAAGCTGGTACTTTAACAGTTACTAGTGGTTTCATTAACTCGAGTGGTAATATCGTAGCCACTGGTGGTGTACTCAGCTCATTAACTGTAAATGGTGCCCTTACTGCAACTGGATTAACTACAACAGCTGGTGTAAACTCAAGTGCTAACATCCTAGCCACAGGTGGTGTACTCAGCTCATTAACCGTTAACGGTAACGTCACGGTTACCACAGCTTATGTCATGCCTTCAGCAAATGCTGCTTCAAGCCTTGGTACTTCAGCATCTAGATGGAATTACATTTACGGAGTTAACGGTAACTTCCTATCAGTAAATGCCAACTATGCTGACTTAGCTGAAAACTACACATCAGATTCTGACTACACACCCGGCACTGTATTAGTATTTGGAGGTGAATCAGAAGTCACTCAAAGTCATAGCAGTCATGACACACGTATCGCAGGTGTTGTTAGCACTAATCCAGCATATCTAATGAACGGAGCTGAATCAGGTGTTCCTGTAGCACTCCAAGGTCGAGTGCCATGTCGTGTACTAGGACCAGTTAGCAAAGGTGATAGGGTAGTAGCAAGCCATATTGCCGGAGTAGCACAAGCCTTAGATCCTGCACAATATCAGCCCGGTTGTATCATAGGCAAGGCGTTGGGGTCAATTAATACCAATGATATTAGTATAATCGAAGTGGTCGTCGGTCGAGTTTAATTTGACTATCTAGGCATAAGCATATATACTATAGCTATGCCGTCTCAAAAGAAAAATATCCTATTATTTAATCCGTCATTTGACTGTGTTAACATGTATTTGCCTTATTTTTGGGCCAGTGCTAAAACCTATTACGAACGTAACGGTCAGAAAACGCATGAGTATAATTGGGTAAATCCTAAATTCAACTATTATACCAATATCGATGAAATAAAAGAATTTATCCGTAAGAACCCACCCGATATATTTGGTATTAGTTTATATGTATGGAATCATACCATAGCATTAAAGACAGCCGATTGGGTGCGTAAAGAATTTCCCAATTGCCTTATTATCAGCGGTGGTCCCCATCAATATTTTAAACATGAATTATCTTGGTTCGTAGATCATCCTTTTTTAGATGCAAGCCTAGCAGGTGACGACTATGGCGAATTAACCATGTGTGATATATTAAATCAATTTGACGGTAAAGAAACTGTTGATTGGAACAAAGTACATGCGGTAGTATATCCAAATAAAAACAAGACTCTTATATTACAAAGTAAAAAAACACAACAAAAAAGAACTTTTTCTTGGAATTATAGTGCTTATACCGAGCAATATGAGTTTATTTCTGATTATAAAAAATCATTGATCGAATATAATAAAGAATATCGATCGGCCGCAGCATTTGAAACTACCCGAGGATGTCCATATGCCTGCACATTTTGTGATTGGGGTGGTGGTACAGCCAGCAAAGTAGTCGCTAAAGACATGCAATATGTCCATGAAGATATCGATTGCCTGGCCAGATTAGAAGTAGCTGAAATATTCGTATGTGATGCTAATTTTGGGATACTCAAAGATCGTGACGTAGAAATTATGCAGTATATAGCAGATGTTAAAAAGAAATATAATGACTCTGGGTTTGGATCGATATATTTTAGTGGATATGCAAAAACTGAAAAGGCTCTGCCTTATATTAAAAAAATCTTAAAGATTGAAGCTGAAAACAATTTAAAATTACCATATACGTATAAACTTAGTTTACAGACATTGGATGCTGAAACACTTAAAAATATCGATCGGACAGATATTAGTTTTGAACAACATTTAAAAATGTATCATTATCTGAAGAAAAATTATAATTATGATGCTTATGCAGAAATTGTTAGCGGACTTCCGGGCATGACCATTGATAAATTTTATCATGAGATAAATGTATTTTCTCAGCATGATATTGGCATGAGTCTATATGAATGGTATCTTCTGCCAGAAACACCATCATATACTAAAGAGTATAGAGAACAATTTAAAATAAAGACAGTTAAAAAGATGTATGGGGTGCATGCTCCGGACTCATATAATACTGGGAAATTTGAAAGAGAAACAGAAATAGTAGTGTCAACATACAGCTACACATTAGAAGACTTTAAAGAAATGAATATTAGTTATTCTTGGTATCGAGCATTTTATAATGGTGGGTTCCTATCAGATACTTTAGAAAATATTTCTGAGATATATGGATCAAGTCTTGGAGATTTTATAAAAGAATTCTATAAATCTTTTTATACGCAAAGTAAGGTCTGTGGTGAATTTTTAAATAATCTACGACAGTATATAGATTCAAAATTTGAACGATTTTTCAATGATCAAAATTTTATTCTGCTACTTGAAACTAAATTAGACAAAAAAGTTGAATTGGAAAAATTTATCATAGCGACTATACTCACTGATTTAGACAAATTCCAAACAGAGCTAGCCAGTTGGATAATTACCACTTGGCCAAAACTTAATACGAAAGAAGTATCTGATGATATTAATAAAACAGTGACACTTAAAAAACAACATCTGATAAGTGACGACGATGTATATCACCAAGTCACTGCAAATCTATTCTTGGGCGGATACTATATCAACGACTTTTTATCGCTATATGATAAGTATGGCCCACCACCTTTAAAACAACTTTTACGTATTAAAACTCCAATAATTTTGGTTGACAACTAGGACGAAAGACTGTATAATACTTGTATAGAAAATGGTTAGAAAGGTCCAAATTGAGTCAAGTCACAGTTAGAACACGCTTATATCAGCCCAGTTATCATAGGCCAGATCCATACTGCGAGCACGAAATAACCGGTGAAATCCTCAGCACAATCAAATGGTTAAAGCCCGATGAAATGGCTATCTCCAACCCCGCTCACCCTAATAAATTCAGCATCTTACATAAGAAGAACATCTTATGGATCAAAGACTTACAAGGTCGTAAAAGTACCGTTAAAATAGACCCAGACTATAAGCAGTGGACTGTCAAGGGATCAAAGGGTAACGAGTATCTTGTAATCCGCCAAAAAGGCCAGTATAATTGTACTTGTACTGGATTCACATATCGTAAATCATGTCGTCATATAGCAGAGGTAGGTAATGAATAATCCGTGGAACATAATCCAAGAACTAGAAGCTGATAATAGTCGCCTGGCCAAAGAAGCCATTATTGCTCGTGAAGCTGATGCAGGCAATGATGAATTCTTTGCTGGATGTCGCCTGGCACTTGACAGCATGGTTACATTTGGTATTAAACAAGTCTTAACTAAAGAAGGTGCGGGCCGTGGATTGAGTTGGTCCAACTTTGAAAAACTTACCACAGCATTGTCAACTAGGCAATTAACTGGTAATGATGCTATCACTGCTGTTAATCAATATCGATTACAGGCCACAGAAGAGCAATGGAATCTTTGGTATCGTCGTATCCTTATCAAAGACCTACGCTGTGGTACTAGTGAAAAAACCGTTAACACTGCTGTTAAAAAAGCTAAGAAAACAAATTACGAGATTCCTGTATTTACTTGCCAACTAGCACACGATTCAGCCAATCACGAAAGTAAGATTGATGGAGTTAAATTAGTCGAAGTTAAATTAGACGGTGTGCGTGTTATTACAGTCGTTTATCCAAATGGGCACGTTGAGCAATATAGCCGCAATGGTAAAGAGCTGGTAAATTTTGAACATATCAAACGTCAAATATCCAAACACGCCATTTTCTTTGCAGAGCCCATAGTGTTAGATGGTGAGGTTATGTCAGCTAGTTTCCAAGACTTGATGAAACAGGTACACCGTAAATCAGATGTTGAAGCCAATGATGCAGTATTAAACTTATTTGACATATTGACATTAAAAGAATTTAATCGTGGTCTTGGTGACCATAAACAGATCGATCGTAGTTATAGCCTGGCCGCATGGTATGGACAGTTTGCTGACCATATGCCAAACGTAACAGTGGTAGGTCAAGAACAAGTTGATTTAGATTCAGCACAAGGTCAAGCACGATTCAAAGAGATTAATCAAGAAGCCATTGATGGTGGATACGAAGGTATCATGATTAAAGATCCATTGGCCGTCTACGAATGTAAACGTAGTACCAGCTGGTTGAAACTTAAACCATATATAGAAGTCAGTCTCACAGTCATAGCAGTGGAAGAAGGTACAGGACGTAATCAAGGTAAACTTGGCGCACTTATTTGCGAAGGAGAAGATGATGGCAAGCGTATTAAAGTTAATGTTGGATCTGGGTTTAGCGACAGCAATCGTGATGATTATTGGGTGGCTCGCCAACAAGTCGTGGGACAGATTGTCGAAGTCAGAGCAGACGCCGCAACCAAAAGTCAAGATTCGGAAGAAGTCTGGAGTTTAAGGTTTCCTAGATTCCTACAATTCCGTGGATTTGTGCCAGGCGAAAAGCTATAATGCCTATTCCACAAAAACCCAAACCATATGGACGTAATAAAAAGAGGAAAACTCCCTATGACCGAGAAGCTTGAGTTAACAGAAAAAGAAGTAATGTTATTAATCGAAGGTACTGTCAAAGTGTTTGTTAATAACAGTGACTATTTTTATCACAGTGGAGTAGGTCCACAGTACAGTAAAATCACGCCAGCTGGCAATCAGATGCTAATTAAATCTATGGGAACATTGTTTCCATTGTTAGCAGATGCGCAGAGTCGTACATTAGATGAACGTGCGAAATCCATAACTTGGAATTCATTACAGGAGGAAGACATACAGTGACAAGTAAACAAACTACCTGGATTTTATTTGTTATAGCAGTTGTAACCGGATTGGTATTAATGTCTACGGTCCAAAAAGTCAATGACCAGCTAGATCGTTCAAGGCTAGCAGTCTTAGACATGCAGAAACAGATCGATAAACTAAAAGTAGAAGATGAGGATCTCAAACATCTGATAGTTAAATTAACCAATGCCAATCTAGCTCTTAACAAGGACCTTGATACCACCCAAGAATTACAACGTAAACAAGCGCAGTCTATTTTAGACCTTAAGAAAGGAAAGAAACGATAATGGATAGAAATATTTTATTAGAAGCACTAAAGAACCATGAATGCACAGTGACCTTTACCAAAGTAAACGGTGAAACACGTGTTATGCCCTGTACACTCAAAGAAGATATTATTCCAAAACCACCAGCAGATGTCGCTAGTAAGAGCACAGTTAAACGTCATGAAAATCAAAATGTAGTCAGTGTTTGGTGTTTGGATAAAAAGGAATGGCGCAGTTTTCGCGTAGACAATGTTGTAGATCTACAGATTAGTTAATTTGGTTAAATTGAAGGTTGCTTAATAGTTAAGCAGGTGCTATTATAATACTAACGCTGATGGGTTGTCAGCTTTTATTGAAAGGACAGAAATGTCAATTTTAAGTTTATTTTTCAAAATGGAGAAACAAGTAATGACAAAACGTAAATCAACTAACTTACATAAAGTTAAAAATCAAGCATCATTTTTAGAAACATACCTACGTGGTACAAACCGTACTTTATCTGTAGCACAAGCTCAAGCAAACTACGGTATCGCTAAATTAACTGCTCGTATTTCAGAATTACGTGCGGCTGGTTTAAATGTTAAAACTATCACTAACACTAGTGGTAACACAGCGTATCGTATCTCTGCTCGTGACGTAAATGGTTCACGTGCTAAGATGTTCGCTATCTAATAGCTCAGGCTGCGCCGAGCACAAAAAAGCCCCGTCCTGGGGCTTTTTTATTGGAGTAATAAACAAATTAAACCAACGATTGACCTGACAGGTTACCAGTTAAACCTACTGGATTTAATCCAGAAGCTGGAGTAAGTTCGTAATAGTCATGATAGATAGTAATACCATGCGCAGTATTCCATTCTTGCATCTGTCCCTTAATTGTTGCATCTGTGCATCTAAATTGATCTAAAAATGTATTCAATGCTGTTACGTCTGCAAAATAATAAGTGACTACATGTCCAAGTTCACTTTTTACTGTTGTTTTTACACTTTCATCGGTGATATTAGCAAACCATGTAGTCTCTAAAACTGCTGGCGGAAATGGGCCTGCACCGTTTGGATCCTTGACTGTTCTTACATATAAAATTGCCATCTTATTACTCCTTATATCTGTTTAATATATTTATTTATCAAACTTAGCTAACATGGTAGTATAATATTGACTTTTTTCAAAAAAGACTGTATAATAGTTGGATAATATGGAGGTAAGCTCATGTTTAAATATGCGATTTTTGGGTTATTAGCTTGGGGTAGTTGGGGATTGATCAGCCAGAATCAGGCCATGCAGGACATGCAAAAGACCATGGCGATTATTAAGAATAGTAATATTAAAGAAACCACAGAATTGGTATTGTTTAAAGAAACCAAACCATTCAAATACACTAGTAAAGAACTAGATTGTCTAGCTCGTAATATATTTTTTGAAGCAGGTACTGAAGATACCATGGGCAAATATGCCGTGGCTCAGGTCACACTTAATCGTGTTAAACAAGGTTCCTGGGGTCACAATATCTGTGCGGTAGTATATAGTCCGGAGCAGTTTTCATGGACCAGTGACAAGGAACTAGCAACAACTAGATTAGACAGTGAGAATTGGCATGAAAGCCGTGCTGTGGCACAGGCAGTATTAGGTCAAGGATATCGCGTTAAGACATTAAAGACAGCATTATTTTATCACGCTGATTATACTAATCCACCGTGGCGTGATGATGAAAAGATCATTGGTAAAGTCGGACATCACATATTCTATACGAAAGCCAAAGGATCATGGGTAAGTCTATAAAATTGTATTTTGCCTATGGCATGAACACTAATCGAGAAGAAATGGCATATCGATGTCCTAGTGCTCGCGCCTTGGGCAAGGCCGTACTTCCTGGCTATAGACTTGAATTTAAGAGCTTTGCTACTATAGTGCCTAGTCCTAAAGAAACTGTAGAAGGTGTACTTTGGACCATCACAGACACAGATGAATCTGCCCTAGACATGTTAGAAGGCTATCCAGAATTCTATGACAAAAAAACAGTATCAGTTGAGCACGATAATCAATCATATATCGCCATGACTTATATCATGGGCCCAAGAGAACATGGATATGCGCCAAGTGAAGGCTATTATAGCATGGTGAGTGAAGGCTATCAAACATTTGGTTTGAACCAACGACAGCTATTAGATGCAAAAAATCGTTCAATTCAGGAGATCGTAATTTATGAATAAGTTGATATTAGTTTTAGCCATGGCCATGTTTGGATGCTCTCAAACTCCAACACGGTCAGTCTTAAACTGCCAAGCTGAACCTATCAAAGATTCTTCAACTCTTTTCATTGGTGGTAGTCGAGTCAAAGATGAAATTGGGTGTAAAATGGTGCAAGTTCCTATAGCACTAAAATCTGCACCACTCGAAGTACGTCCTGAATTGATTGACAAAAACCAAAAGTGATGCTATACTGTTTATAACGTGATAAATCCATCACATAACTTGAAAGGAGTTCACTCGTGAACATTAAGAAAATTAGCCTTGCAGTTGCTGGCGCTCTATTAGTAGTAGGGTGTGCTAGTAATCAAGGTGTAGTTAAAAACGCAGAGTTAAAACCAGATACAGATAGTATCCGTCCAAAACCTGTGTCGACTGTATTTCATCGTCCGGCTGGGATAATGACTATTACTTTTAGTCCTGATGGTAAATTTTTAGAAATCACAAGTAAAGGTACGGCACCTATCGCAGGCAATAATGCTTTCTCGATTGAGCAAGCGGCACAAGTTGCCCAGATGCGTGCTAAACGTAACATCGCTGAGTTTATCTCAACTCAACTTAACACTACACGTTCAACTAAAGTATTATCTACAGCGGTACAAAAGAGCTTGGAAAATACTACCAACGGTATGAGCGAAGAAGTTAAGATTGATGACAAAGACTTTGATGCAGATGGTAATCCTGTGATCATCAATGCTTACAATGATGGGTCAAAAGACACAGCACCTAAAGCAGTAGTTGAAGGTAACCCAAATACCAACAGTGAGAAAGTTGCTGAAATTGTTCGTGAAAATATTACAACAAGCTCAACAGCATTATTACGTGGTGTTGTGATCAGTGACGAAAAAATTGATCAACAAGGTCGTACTATTGTGGTAGAAGTTAAGACTGGCGTTTCAACAGTTGGAGCCGCAAATGAACTACGTAAGATAATGGGATCTAATTAATATGAAATCATTCATCGTAGGCGTTGTAGTAGGTATTATTATATCTACTGTAGGTGTTGGCGGTGTTGCTCAGATCCTAGATCACGGCGTTAGCAAAGTTAAAACAACCACTCAGGAGTTAGCAAAATGAGAATGAGTCCGTTAGTTCAATTTACATTTATCGTATTGATACTGATAGCATTATATTCATTGATAGGTTGTAGTACAGTAGCCGGTGCTGGTAAAGATATCACGGGCGTCGCTGAATGGACCAAGGATAAGATTAATAAATCCCAACAAGAACCCAGTAAATGAAATTAGGTTCTTTGTTGTCTATTGGTCTGCTGGTATCTACTACAGCCTGGGCCGATTTACCTAAAACAGGTGGTAGTCATCCAACGGTTACTATAGAAAAACAGTGTGAAGGGCATTCCATTGAAGAAGCTAAAAGATCTTGTTTTAGTTCTGCTATAGAACAGGTAGTAGGCCAGGTCATAGTCAGCGATCTCGAAGTCAGTGGTGATAGGATCACTAAAGATAATGTAGCTCAATACAGTGCGGGGTATATCGACGATTATGTGATCAAAAAGCAACAACAAGATGATCATGGTTGGTGGCACTTAACGATGTCAATAACCATCGCCAGTAGCAAGATAGCACAGCGTAAAATGTCACGTGGCGAACGAGTCGATATCGTAGATGGGCTGAAAGCAAGAGACCAAATTGAGTCACAGTTAGAACAGCGTGCCAATGGAGATGTATTAATCGGTCAAGTTTTATCTAGCTATCCTGAAAATGCCTATGTGATCAACTCAGGGCAAACTGAGTTTAAGATTAGTAATTTAAGACAGGCCTATATTGATATACCTTATTCGATCACTATGAGTCGTCCTTGGGTAGAAGCATTAAATGAAGCATTAGATCTTGTAGCAGTTAATACTGCTAAATGTAATAAATTAACCATGGCTGTAGCGCAAGGTGTTAGTAGATCCAATACAAGATTAGGCAAAGATATATGTGGCAGTGAGCCTGATGTGCGTGTTTCTTATAAAGCAGGATTCTTTGGTTCAACTGACGGATACTATTTCCCTGATATAGAAACTCTACACATGATTAATAATGAACTACGTACCGAAGGTCAACAGCATATAGGTCTTAGGGTAGACTTATTAGATGCAGGCGGTAACATAATTGATAGTCGCTGTGCTAGGATCAATAATGAAAGATTTATACGTTACGAACGACCAGTAGGAACATATAATTTACGTGATCGGTACACAAATAGCCGACCTAGCATATTTGGACAGGAAAATGTCTACGGAACTCTACGAGTAGGTATCAGAACCACGCAACAACTTGAAGATCTTGCAAAAATTAAATTAACCGTTCAACGAACTTGCACATAGGAGAATAAAGTGAGTATAAAAAGCAAATGGGCAGATATCAAATTATTTGTGTTAAATACGTGGCATAAGCATTCAACATGGACGAAACTATTTTTCCAAGATTTGACACACGATCTCAAGATTGATGAGAATCATGATCTGAGATTATTCGTATTCGTATTTGTTTATATCGTGTTCAGTGCTGTGGGCGCATATAACTTTGCACATCTAACAGCATTCTTATACATCATTTGGTTATTGGAGAAACGAAATGGCAACTAAGAAACTTACTAAAGCAGAATTAAAAGCACAAGAACAAGAACGTCTAATACAAACATTAAAATTCACTCCACGGACTTATCATCTTAGCATGTGGGGCTATGGTGGAGAAGTGGTCATGGGCACGGTTAGCCGTGAGATCTACGATTACTTCAAAGAAAATAAGTTAAGTGTCAGTGACTTTGCTTGGGACAGTGACTATGCGGAAGCTAAAGAGATTCCAGAAGACATGTGGCCATTCGAACCTAGTGCTTGGCACGAGTGTGATGATATTTGTCACAATAATGGAGTTGAGGAAGATGGTGGTACACTCCAAGTTGATGATGAGAATGGTGACGAAATATTAAATCGTAATCTCAATGATAGATTGGATGATGACGATATACAGCGGAATACTACCGGCGAATATTATCTATCTGAGGTTGTTGAAGATGGTGTAATTTTCATTGGGCGTAGCAATGAAAAAGGTACATTCTTTGATGCTGAATTGCCTTTAACATCACCATTTGATCCTGCTAAATTAACTATATTTAATGATGATATAGACGGTCAGATTTTGATCAATCACGTTACCTATGATGGCGAGGATCTTGACAACAACGGTGGTAGCACAGATGGTAAGAGCAGTGATATGACATTTATCTTAATGGAAGATGGTGAGGAAATTGAACGCTATTCAGAGCCTGTAAATGACTATATTAACTACTGGCCAGAGGACTATGAAAAGACCAAAACATTCAAATTCAATAAGAAAAATCGTCCCAAGCTACCAGGTGATTATAAATGCACGTG
>Ga0114978_10003492_pt1 | contig 12841 bp, 4 predicted proteins | sample S_140212_EF_Meta_FD_87027 | JGI IMG/M metagenome (GOLD analysis project Ga0114978, IMG submission 87027) | Freshwater microbial communities from Lake Simoncouche, Canada to study carbon cycling - S_140212_EF_MetaG | ecosystem: Environmental > Aquatic > Freshwater > Lake | place: Lake...
CAGTAACTACATATATACCGTTATAAGGTGCATTAGTTGTAGTTTCATTTTTAATCAATACTCGTTCGTTTATAGAAACTGCAGATCCATCAATTGACAATGCACCAACTGCGTTACCTGTAATTGTTGCTCCTACACCACTTGCACCGTTATTGTAAGTGTAAGCAGGAAGTCCGGCTGCTGTAGCATATACTACAGATGCTTTTGGATCTAGTCCTTGAGCCACACTATCAACATACGCTTTAGTAGCGGCATCACTATCTAGTGTTGGTGTAGAAAGATTTATAATTTTCTTACTAGAAACACTAACAGCGCCAGTACCAGTTGGAACTAGTATAACATCATTATTACCGGCTGCGGCAGTTAATGTTAATGTAGTAGTATTAGAAGTCAATGTAGGTGATACTAATGCAAGTGCATTAACAGTGACACTAGCATTGATACTAGTAGTAATTATATTTCCAACACTTATGTTACCTGTACCAATAATTTCTCCACTACCAAATCCAAGATTACCAACGTTAGCATTGCCAGTCGTTGTAATTGTATTAGATCCGGCAGCGATAGTACCAATGACATTACCAACAGTTATATTACCTGTAGCAACAATATTACCTGAAGTGATACTGACGTTAACTGTACTATTACCAACATTTAATGCACCTGATAAGTTAGCAACATTAGATGTTTTGTCAAACGTAAATCCATTACTTGAATTTGCAAAAGTAGAATCATTAAATACAATTCCAGTATTTGGTCCAGGTACTGTAACATTACCAGTAATATTACCAGTAAAATTACCACTAAAGTTATTAGCAGATATAGTACCAGTAGTAGTAATATTTGCATTAATAGTTAATAGATTTGAAGACAATACCATTAAGTTAGCTATTGGTATATTACCATTAGCAGGATCAGCAATATTGAAAGATACATTACCGTTTGCTGTTGTGGTTACAGAAGTATTACCGTTGAGAAGTTTATCGGCTGCAATAGCAACAACACCTGTTAATTGACTACCGTTACCTAAGAAGTAACTACCAGTCACGTTACCAGTTGCGGTAACATTACCTGTAACAGTTAATAAATTAGTACTATTATTGAAAGTGAAATTAGCACTAGCACCTAAGTTTCCATTGCCGTCATTAAATTGAATCTCTGTGTTTGCGCCAGCTGGAGTGATAAAGTCCCATGGTGTTCCATTTGCATATAATAAATTGTTAGTACGTAGGTTACCTACATTTGCTGTATCAGTTACAAATAAATTGCTTGATACATTTACAAAGTTTGCTATAGCCAAGTTACCTAAATTAGCATTATTAAATTGAGAATTACCAAGAACTGTTAGTAGTTGAGTACTATTGTCAAATGTTAAATTACTAGAATTAGTTAATACACCACTAGCACCGGCAAACGTTACGTATGTGTTTGTTAATGCATTAGAACGTAAGCTGGCAGCAATAACATTACCGGTAAAGTTTGCTGTGTTGCCTGAAAGTTCTAAATTAACTGTAACATTTGGAGCTACTACATTACCAATAAAGTTAGCTGTGTTACCTTGTATATTAAGACTAACGTTTGCATTACCACTTACAGAAACATCAGTTAAGAATGTTGTGTTTGAAAGTGCTATACCAGTACCATTTGCTGATATATTCTGATCACCAATAATGATACTACTACCACTTAGATATAAATCTTTCCAACGATTTGTTGCATTACCTAAATTAAATGTTACGTTGCCTGAAGGAATTAAGTTTCCAGTAGTTGTACCAGAAATTTCTAAATTACCAATATTAGCTAAACCAAGTGTATTTAAGTTAGCACCAGTAATATTAGCATTTGCAGTAATATTGGCACTAGCGTTAACATTACCAGTAATATTTACTACATTGGCTAGATTAGCGATACCATCAACGTTTAAGAACGATAAATTTCCAAGGGCAGTGATATTTGATTGATTAGAACTAGTTGTATCAAATACACCATGAAAGAAATTAGCAGTTACAAGATTACCTAAATTAGCATTGGTCGCATTAACATTACCAGTAATAGTTAATAGGTTAGTACTAGAGTTAAAGGTAAAGTTCGCACTAGCACCAAACTCATTATCATTGTTAAATTGAATTTGAGTGTTACTACCAGCTGGAATGCCACCAATATCCCACGGATTTCCGTTAGCATATAGTAAGTTATTTGTGCGTAAATTGCCAACATTTGCTGTGTCAGAAACGTACAGATTAGCTGTTAGGTTAGCATTAGTTGTGGTAATGTCACCGTTTGCTAGTATAATATTAGCGGCATTTTCTCCTACTGAGAAGCCGCCTATTGAGTTAAATGCTTTAATTGCCATGGTAATTTCCTTTTATAAGTGTATTTATGCTTGATGTTATATAGTTACTTCGCATATTGTATAATCATCATATTATATTTGGTCAAATTATTAGAGTCCGGAGTCACTACTAATTTAACCAGATCAGGCGGTCCTGCCTGATAATTTACTGAAAAACTACCTACACCACCATTGATGTAGAGTCCAGAATATTCATTATATACCACCTCAGTTCCTAGTACTGCGGCAGCTATTTTTGCTGTTTGTCTTGTATTACTTGTTTCATCTGTGGAAATAATGGTAAAATCTATTGCTGATAAATTAGCTAAGGACGTTGACCACAATACTTGATTTGGTACAGTGTCTATTGTTGTAGCAAAATAAACAGATGATTGGTAAAATTCATTAACTCCTACACCCATTCGGAATGTGTTTGCTATAACATTGTTAGCAATAGATGTGTTGCCCAAATTAGCATTAGCTGAAGTAATATTACCGGATGCAGTAAGAGTTACTGTGGATATTACATTAGCCCCGGTGATATCTCCACTAGGGCCAGCGGTTGATATATTACCAAATATAGCATTACCATCAAGCGTTAATAGATTAGTAGTATAATCAAATGTTAAATTAGCACTTCCACCAAATTCACTACTATCGTTAAATTGAATCTGTGTATTACTACCGCCCGGATTTCCACCAATATCCCAAGCTGTACCGTTTGCGTATAGTAAGTTATTTGTGCGTAAATTGCCAACATTCGCAGTATTAGTTACGAACAAATTGCTTGATACATTCACAAAATTAGCTATTGCTAGGTTACCTAAATTAGCATTAGCTGAAGTAATATTTCCGGATGCAGTAAGTGTTACAGTAGATACTAAGTTAGCTCCGGTAATATCTCCACTCGGGCCAGTAGTAGATAAATTACCAAATACTCCGTTATTAGCGGTAATATTACCGGTAGCATTAAGAGTAGTTACATTTGCTGTACCAACAACGGTCAATAGATTAGTAGTGTTGTCAAATGAAAAATTAGCACTAGCACCAAACTCATTATCATTATTAAATTGAATTTGTGTATTGCTACCAGCTGGATTGCCGCCTAAGTCCCACGCTGTGCCGTTTGCGTATAGTAAATTATTAGTACGTAAATTACCAACATTTGCAGTATTAATTACAGACAAATTGCTTGATACATTTACAAAATTAGCTGTTGCTAGATTACCTAAATTAGCGTTGGTAAACTGAGAGTTACCAATTACTGTTAGTAATTGAGTAGAATCATTATAGGTAAAGTTGGCACTGGCACCAAAATTAGTGTTACCATCATTGTATTGAATCTGTGTATTAGATCCTGCAGCCTCTTGTAAATCCCACGGTTGACCATTTGCATATAATATGTTGTTTGTTCTTACATTACCTATAGTTGCTGTATCGGAAACAAAAAGATTTCCTGATATATTTGCGGAATTTGCAGTAACTGTATTAGATGATACATTAGATGTAATATTAGTAGCTGTTAAATTGCCATTGACAGTTAAGTATCCAGCTACATTTACTCCGGTACCGGTAACTACTAATGTGGTATTACCTACAGCAGTAAGATTAATATTACCATTAGCAGTTGGGATGTTTACATTACTATTTCCGTTAGCAATGCCACTACCACTAGCTGGAGCCTGCCAAGTTAAATTTCCGTTACCATCTGTTATTAACAGATATCCACTAGTACCACCAGTAATTTTAATATTACCTACATTACCTAAATTACTTATAGCATTAACAGTAAGATTTCCGTTAGCAAATAAAGATGACGTTACCTGTACATTTCCAGTACCATTTGGAGTAAGGTATATGTTACTGTTAGTAGTTATGGTACTGATCGTTGTATCAGTAAAGTTTAGATTACCAATATTAGTATTGCCACTGATATTACCACTAGGTTGATTTGTTACACCGATTAATCCTACATAACGATAACCTACAACATAAACACTTTTACCTGTAATAGGGCTGGCAATCTGACTTGGTACATTTGCACCATTGAAGTTCAATACACCAGACTGGTAATCAAAGAACCATGTATCATCTCTTCCAGAACCAGCTTGGAATAACTTAGTACCTGATGTTTGTGGATTAGTTACACCAGAGTTAGCTACATATACTTGTACAAGATAGTTGTCACCAAATTGAGTTGGTATCCAATTAATTGAATTTGTGTTCCATGTTTGATTATCGGGAGCGGTTAAGTCTTCTGTACATTCTACACTAGGGCTAAAGCTACCAACACCATCTTTATAAACTTGAATAATACTATTAGTAGATGCAGGTGGACTAGCCGTTATTTGATCACTCTCCATCCAAACAAGATCACCACGATATAATAACGGGCTAGGAATACTTTCATTGAAGGCTTCTTTAACTGTTGATTCTGCAGTTTTGGTTACAGCGTAACCAACCTTTTTCCACAGATAGTCAATCTTTTGTGATTCGTTAAACGTTGCGGCCATTACGTTGCTACTCCTATCTGTAAATCAGTTATAGTTTGGCCAGCAGCCAACGCAATTCTAATTAAAATATTATTACCAAAACTGTTAGCTTGATTCTGTGAACCAAGCGTCATAGTATACCTTACATTTGAAATCTGTGTATTCAATGGTATAACATCTGATCCAGTTAACGCACATCCGTTAGTACCGGCTGGATTTCCACCTGTAGCACTATTCCCCGGTACTCCTGCACCGTTATATTGTTCATATCCTGTTAACCATCCGTTGATTGTACTAGTGGGTCCTGGGAATCCCGGAGTAGGTGATGAGAATCCACCTGTGTCAATTGTTGTGCCCGGAGCAGCTACCCATAATCCTGATATTCCTGTTGCCCCGGTAGTTAATATAACATCAAAGTTAGCTAAACTAGTTCTTACAAATGCAAAAGTAAAATATTGCAATCCTGATCGTCCTGTAGCTAGATTGGGTCCAATTGGTAAATATCCAGTAGATAAGTCTACAGCATAATGCTTTAATACACCATATCTAACAACTGCTTCTGGGGTGCCCGCAATAGTTTGAGCACCTGACCATGCGTTGCTAACATAATAATTTGTAGATCCGCTAAAAGCTGGTGTGTTTCCTGCAGTGCTCATCACTATACGAATAGCAGCCTGCGTATTACTTGCTACATTAGCTGAAATAGATTGTTCATTAAAACCAGAGTTTGCACCAGCATACATTTGTATTTTTGTAGGTAATTGAATTGTTGTACTAGTGCCAACTACGTTGAATATATTTGCCGCTAATGTTGATACTCCATTAACTGCACCATTAAGCAATACGTTGAGATTACCCATTGAATAGTTAGTTGATATTCCAATGTTAGCTTTAACATTAGATCCAGTCAACATAGAGTTTGCACTATTATCAATTTGTGCTAATGACTTAGTTTGTGTGGCTATAACTGATCCAGAACCTTCAAATGACGTACCAGATGCTACTGTGAATGGGTCAGCACTACGGAATGTTTGTCCTGTAAAATTTTGTAATTCTAAGTTAGCTACAGTAATCGATGGCGATCCAGTAGCACTATAGTAAGGAATACCAGAAATATATCTATATGTTCCTGACACAGCAGTAACCATTGCTGTATTTGTAGTAACTAATGTTGGTGCAGAATTTAAGTTATCTTTTACCATTCCAATAGTATTAGTATTGCCAGTAGTTGAATGACGTAATTGGAAATCATTATAACCATTACCCAAACTAGCTAATGTATTACTAATTGTTGCTGAGAATACTTTATAGAATCCTGTAGGAACAGCCGCATTTGCTACATGTAAGTCTCTATCCGCTGACACTATTAATGAACTGTATGTTCCAACAGCATTTCCACTAGTAGTGAATGTTATGTTGCCTGATGCTGTATTGTTTACATACGCAGTTAGTGTACCTGCAAGAGATGTATTAGCATTTGTTACCTGTGTACTAGTTGATACTGGTGTAGTTGTAGCAACACGTGTAACTGATGTTCCGTTAGCTAATATATTTCCACCTGTATTATCGGCAGCACCAGCAGCCAATAACGGGCTAGTGCCTTGACTAGATGTAGCGATAGTAACGTTAGTAAAACTACTGAGATTAGAAGGAGCTGTCGGGTTAGCTAGAATAGTAATATAATTTGTTTTTGTATTTGTATTACTTTGTAAAGTAGTTCCCGGAGTACCGTTTGCTTGTAATGCAACAGTCTTACCACCTATAGTTGGTGATCCATAATCATTTAGATATGAATGTGTAATATTAGCACGACTTGTTAATCCTGTATTACTTGTAGTATCACCCCATGTCCAATTAAACACGTTACCAGTAAATGCTACATTAGGTGACGTATCATTACTGAAGTTAAACAAGCTTCTATCACGACCTAAATAGTCAGTAAATAAGTAACCAACTTGAGCATTAGAAGTATATCCAGTAGCGTCAGTTTGAGTATTAGCTGTTCCTGTAAAGTTAGCTCTAACTTCTGGTTCAACTGTAATTGTAATATTACTAGATATGAATGGGCTAGTACTATACCCTGTGTATAGTGAGAGATTTGTTACATAACTTACTGTAGTAGCCGCATTTTGTTGTACTGAACTTAAAGCAAATGCGTGAGTAATATTGGCTGCGCCTGGGTTACCAGCAAGTCCTGTTTGAATATTAATATTACTGTTAGCTGTACCATCACCCCAACGATAATTATATAATTGTTGTGCGCCAAAACTAGCAGTATTACCTGGACTGCCTGGAGTATCGTTTCTGAAACTAATTACACCACCTGATGTAGCAAGATAGTTAATTGTTGAAGTAGTGTTAGCTGTAAACGCTGGACTTTGCGGAGAATATACTTTAACATTAGTATTAGCTGTTGTAACACTATACGGAGGTGCATTACCTGCCGTCTGATTTGTACCAGTTAAATTAATTCCATATATAGTATCAACATTGGCAGCATTAATATATTGATGAGTGTTAGTTGTCCAAGAATTTCCTGGGTTAACAGCAGAATTGCCATCACCATAATTAATTGTATATGATGTAGCATACAAACTTGTATTAGTTAGTGTAACATTGCTACCGGTATCTAAACTAGTTGGAGTAGTTGTAAATGATGGTATTGGTAATGGTGTGAATAATGTTATATAATTTGTATTAGTTGAAGTAGCAGTTGAGCCTTTTGCCCCATTAGCCGCATTACCACCATATGTACCATTTACATTGTATGCTGTAAACGTAACTGTAAATTGTCCGCCCGATACATTACTATATGTTTTTGTAGGGTTCCGTACTGTACTAGTTGTACCATCACCAAAGTTCCAAAGATAATTTGTAGGATTGCCAATATAGTTTCCAGTAAACGCTACTGATAACGGGCTGGGCCCTGATGTTACATTAGCACCAATGTATATATTACCTACAAATGTATTACCAGCAATGTTTAGACTAACTTGATTCAAATCGTCTAATCCATCAGTAACATATGTACTAGTAGTCCATCCATTGTATGCTACATTAGTTGTTAGATCACTATCTGATGGCGTACCTAATGGAATAAGATTTCCTGTAACTCCGGCTATGCCACCACCACTAATCCACGACAGTCCACCGGCGCCGTCAGTGCCTAATACGTAACCAGTAACTCCTCCACCAATATGTACATTAGTAACATTACCTAAAGCTACGTTAGCAGTATTTGAGAAGTTAACATTACCTGTTGATGATAATCCAGTTAGGTTACCAACACTTGTTAAATTACTAGTAGTAATATTTGAATTTAATGTTGTACCTGATAAGTTTGCGGCATTAGCAGTAATTGCTACATTACTTGCGGCAGTTAATTGACCTTGTTGATTAACAGTAAATGTAGCGACTGAATCGCCGTCACCGTATGAACCAGCCGTTACTGCTGTATTAGATATACTAAATTCAGTACCATTTAATGTTAAACCAGTACCTGCTGAGTATGATCCTGCGCCAGAGAACTGCACAAATACAATTGGTGTTGTACCCATTGTAACTGGTGAGTTTGTTGTACAGACCCAACCAGTATCAGCATTAATTGTACCATGCTCAACAAAAGTAAACGCTCCTGGAATTTCACCACTCGGTGAACCGTTGTCAAAATCAGTAGATCGTGTTAAAACAAAAACTGAACTGGCGCTACCAGTAGCTGTAACTATATAGATACCATTATAAGGATCATTTGCGCCTGTTTCATTTTTAATCAATACACGACTGTTAATAATTGGATAACCACTATCAAGGGTCAATTCTCCGTTACTAGTTGCAGTGATAGTTGCTCCAACACCACTTGCTCCGTTATTATATGTATATGCTGGAAGAACAGTTGAACTAGCATAAGTTACAGATGCTTTAGGATCCAAACCTTGTGCAACTAAATCAACATATTGTTTTGTTGCGGCATCTTGATTATTAATCGGTTCAGCAAGACTTGTAATGTTCCTGCTGTTCATGTTTACATTGGCACCAAAACTACCTGCACCTGTAGCAATAAAGTTATTTGTTCCTAAATTAGCAACATTAGCGTTACCAATAAAATTAGCTGTATTACCCGTTAAATCAAACGCAAAATTTGCATAGTTGGAAGTAACTAGATTTCCTAAATTAGCATTAGCGGCTTTTAAGTTACCGGTAAGATTAGCAATATTACCATTGAATTCATATGCAACGTTTACATAGTTAGCTATTGCTAAGTTACCTAAATTAGCATTTAACGCTTTTAAATTACCTGTAAGATTAGCTATGTTACCATTGATTTCATACGCAACGTTTACATAGTTGGCTATTGCTAAGTTACCTAAATTAGCATTTGCAGAAGTTAAATTACCACTGAAATTAGCTATGTTACCATTGATTTCATATGCAACGTTTACGTAGTTTGCTATTGCTAAGTTACCTAAATTAGCATTATTTGAAGTCAAATTAGCAGTAATATTTGCATTGCCGGTTACTAATAAACCATCTGATGAAATTACAACTACGTTACTAACAGTGTCTACACTTATATTAACATTTGAATTTGCATCTATTATAATGCTACTACTACCATTCAGAATAGCGGCAGTGTTAGCTGCTCCGGTTCCTATTACAGTAAACGAACCACCTAATGGGTTTGTTAATGCAATTCCATCGGGGCCAGCTGATATGGTAGCTCCGTTTAAATCTATAGTATTGCCGGATACATATAAATCTTTCCAACGATGTGTTGGACTACCTAAATTATATGTTACGTTGGCGCTTGGTACTACATTCCCTACAACAGTTAAATCAAATTCACTTACAGTGAGTGTTGTAACACCATTGGCAGTAAGAGTTATGTTACCATCTACAACTGGAATTTCTACATAACTATTGCCATTGGCTAGTCTGCCCATAAAATTATTAGCAGTTATATTACCTGTTGCAGTTATATTACCGTCAAGTATAACAACATTGGATGTAGTATCACCTACAGTTAAATCTATTAGAGTACCAACACTAGTAATATTTGGTTGATTATTGTCTGTAACTTGACCAGAAAAACTAGAGTAATTTGAGGTATAATCACCCCATGAACCATCACCATGAAGAAGATTTGATATATTACCGTCTAAATTTATAGTAGCAATATTACCAATACCAACAACGTTGCCAACATCTACTGAATAAGCTATGTCAGCATATGTTGAATAATTTGAGTTTGCTACTTCTCCGGTTACGTTAGCACCTTGAATGTTACTTAAATTATTAGCTGATCCAAAGAAGTAATTTGCTACTACTGCATTTCCTAAATTAGCATTACTAGCAGTAATATTACCAGTAAAGTTTGCAACATTGCCATTAATGTTAAATGCTACATTTACGTAGTTAGCTGTAACTAAATTACCTAAATTAGCATTGGCGGCTGTTAAATTACCTGTAAAGTTAGCTATATTACCATTTAATTGAGTAGCTACATTTATATAGTTAGCTGTTACTAGGTTACCTAAGTTAGCATTAGCCGCAGTTAAGTTACCTGTAAAGTTAGCTATATTACCGTTTAGTTGAGTAGCTACATTTATATAATTAGCAGTTAGTAAGTTACCTAAGTTAGCATTTGCCGCTGTTAAATTACCACTGAAATTAGCAATATTACCATTTAAGGTGTACGTTACATTTATGTAGTTAGCTGTTGCAAAATTGCCTAAATTAGCATTACCAGTAAGTGTTAAATTTGGTACTGATAGTAGATTAGTGTTAGCATTAAATGTAAAGTTAGCACTGGCACTAAATGCATTACTATTATTAAATTGAACTTGTGTGTTAGTGCCGGCAGCATTAGTTGTGAATACATAAGGTGCACCATTTGCATATAATATACGATCTGTTTTTAAATTACCAGTTACTGTATTACCGGTTACGGTGATACCAGCGGGTGTAATAACAACTACATTAGCTGTTCCGTTTACACTTGCTGTGATATTTCCACTAAATGTTCCAACATCTACATTACTTTGACCATTGCTAATGGCTGATCCAGTACCAGGAGGAGACCATTGAATTAGTCCATTACCGTCAGTGGTTAACAAATAACCGGATCCGCCACCGGTAATAGTAATATTAGATACTGGTCCTAAATTACTTAAACCAGTAACATTTATACTTGGTACTGTAACTAAATTAGTTACATTGTTAAATGTTAAATTTGCACTACCAGCAAATAATCCAGTATCATTATATTGAATACTAGTATTAGGTCCATATGGATTTCCACCTGCATTGAAAGGTAGTCCATTAGCGTAATAGTAATTGGCTGCATATACATTAGCAACTGCAACGTTACCATTAGCGTTTAATAGGTTAGTAACTAAATTTCCGTTAGCATCAATTACTGGTACAGGTGGAATACCTACTGAGTACCCACCTAACGAATTAAATTTATCTGCTGACATCTAGTATCCTGAATAATAGTTATTATATATTTATCTTTTCCTAGTCAGTAAAAAGCACAAAAAAAGCACCCTGGAGATCTTTTTCTATAAATACGTCATGCTCACACGACAACAATCTAGACCACTCTGCGAAAACTGTAAAGTAACATTAGCTAAAAGTAATGGTATAAGTAAACATGGATTTACTAAGTGGCACAAGTATTGTGTTGAATGTAGTAAAGCCGCATATAATCCAAAACATGGATATCTATTACATAAGAAAAACAAATGTGAGAAATGTAGTTTTATACCAGAAGATAAATGCCAACTTGATATTATATATAAAGATGGCAACAAAAAAAATAAAGAAAAAAGTAACTTAAAAACTTTATGTGCTAATTGTAATAGACTGTATCAAAAGAAATTAAAAGAAAAACGTAAGTCAATCTTGGATATTACAGTTGACACAGATTATACATTATAAATTACCTGTACCTGTTGATGGGAACGCTCTTCCTATACCCCAAATAATACGTACGGCACCGCCTGCTCCATAGCTACCTCCGCCTCCAGTTGTATTTTGACTACCGCCACCACCGCCACCTCCGGCGCCATATGAGCCAGCTAGTTGTCCTGCTACTGTACCATTTGCACCTTTAGTACCGCCTGATCCACCACCACCACCAGATGCGGCTGCTATTGAAGTAGCTACACCACCGGCTAATCCATTATTACTTTGTCCAAAAATACTTACACCGCCACCACTAGCAGAAGCTTCATAAGTACCATTACCACCGCCACCACCGCCACCGCCACCTCCGGCGCCGCCATTACCCGAATATCCACCTGTGCCGCCACCGGCTCCTGGGGTACCACTATTGCCATCAGATGGTCCGCCTGTATTACCTTGACCACCGGTACCACCACCATCATAAGTACCTGATGGAGCACCACCTGTGGCATAACTAAGACCAGATGAATATGTTAATCCCCCTTGACCTCCGCCTGCAGTAACTGTAATAACAGTATTAGTAAATGAACTAGCACCACCTGAATATCTTGTAGCTGTAGTGCCTAAAGTCGTGCCACCTGCACCAACCACTACTGTATAACCCGTAGTTGGAGTTACTGTAATATTATTTTTATATGCAGTAGCACCACCACCGCCACCACCTCCTCCTGGTCCGTTACTACCTCCGCTAGCACCACCGCTACCTCCACCGCCTATACATACCACACAAACACTTGTAACATCTGCTGGACATGTCCAAGTATATGTTCCTGGTGTAGTGTATTGTGCTTGTCCCGGTACTGCGTCTCTTGCACCTTCAAATGTAATACCTGACGGTAATGTAATATCTGTTAGTACTATTGGCATAAAGTTATGTTCCTTGTATAGTTTATTTATAACTAGCTAGTGGTAGCTTGACGGTATTGTTTTTAACCGTAACTTGCGGCTGCAAGATACCCCCTAGCAGTACCCACACCAGTAACATCACTAGAAACAACGCCGGTGTTTGATACTAGATTTGTTATTGATGACCCAGAACCATATCCAAAAA
>Ga0114978_10003494_pt1 | contig 12837 bp, 12 predicted proteins | sample S_140212_EF_Meta_FD_87027 | JGI IMG/M metagenome (GOLD analysis project Ga0114978, IMG submission 87027) | Freshwater microbial communities from Lake Simoncouche, Canada to study carbon cycling - S_140212_EF_MetaG | ecosystem: Environmental > Aquatic > Freshwater > Lake | place: Lake...
AATCAGGATATCACTGTTCACACCAAACTGACCTTCAGCATTCACATAGTTCACTGTCTTGACCAAGAAGCTCTGATCTGCAGCGGCCAGCTGAGCCATCTCCATCTCTTCAAGATAGATGAAGTTTCCCTCCAAGTATGGATCGGGATAGAATGTGGTCAGTCCAGGATTTGTAGGATTTCCCTTATTATCAGGAGGAGACAGGAACTGCCCAATCGGATAGGCTGTTGGGGCGACTCGCTTTCCATAGGTAGGCGACAAAGGTGCTACATCAATCACGGTATAAAGGTGTTGAAGAGGGCGATAGACAACATTGATGTAAACATCTGAATTCTGCATGGAAACCAGTGGCAGGGCCAGTCCTGGGTTCTCAGCGAACCAAAAGTGGAGAGGAATCACCAGCTGACGAGAACGAATGGAAGGTTCAGGAACGGTTGTCATTGGAAGTGGGAGACCAGCTGGAGAGATACCGGCAATAGCATGGGGGTATTGATTGACACGGTCGTATGCATTTGCAGGGTCGTAGAGCTGCTTTACATTTCCAACCATCTCATCCACAACAGATCGCCTTGTTCCATTATGGGTCATGTAGGAGTACATCTTGAGCCACTCTCCACGAAGAGTCTGAAGAACCTGGCCGTTTGCAGTAATTTCAACGTGGTCAATCAGATTGTATCCAATGTTAGAGACCCATTGAAATTCATAACCAATTGAGTTAGAATTAGGATCGTAACCAGTTGGGGGCGCAACACCTGCTCCGAGATACACGAGTGGCGAGTAAATATCGGGAAGTGTAATGACAAGGTATGTATCGTGAAGCATCTGCGCATAACGGTCAATACGACACGAAATAGTGCGTGTTGCAACATTGTCAAATTCAAGGTGCGAACTTGAGAATGTCATGCGAATGGACTCCATTGCAAAATTGGTATGACGCCGATACACAGTTCTGAAATGGGTCATTGACGGGTTTCCATTGACGAGCTCGTTTTGAGCCCCAGTGGCAACAAGTTGAATTAGGCCTCCTGGCATATTGTGTTAGATGTGAGACTAGATTAAATGAGTGCACCCGCTTTAGGGTAGTAGGTTATTACTTGTGGAGTTGCAACTACTTGGGGTCCTTTTATTGTACGAATCGCGAAGTTTGTTCTATCGTAAAGATATATAGTCCCATCTTTTCCCGTTGTAATTCCATAATTGCCGTTGCCTGGTGATGCGAACTTAGCACCCGATGCAGGACCATCTATATATCCAGATGAACTCCCCGCAATAACAGTCTCTCCGCTAGTGTTATTTATTGTTCGTGCAATTATATTGTAATTCACCGAACTATATAGTATAAAAATAGTTCCTGTAATATCAGTTGTAAGATTGTTGAACGCGAAAGATCCATCACCTGGTATATTTGTGGGCGTTGATACTACCCCCGCACTAGCTCCAGTAGTAGGTATACATTTGAGAGTACTCGTATATTGAGAACTAACGTAAATTGTACTTGTAGTTTTATCAAAAAACATCCCGCGAGCAGTTTGTACGGCAGCACCATTACAAAAAAGCGTTATTACTCCAGCTGGAGTGATTTTATACATATTTAAATCAACAATTATGTATGCATTACTTGAATTATCCACAACAGGACCATCGAACAACAAATTAGCCATTGATGTTGCTGCGATGATTTGTGACGAGGACACAACCAGAGTTTTATTTGCTGTTATACTATTTATATAATATACGTCGGCCCCGTCTCGATAGTAAATATTATTATTTGGATCTACGCTAAGAACTTTGGCATTATTGTTAGTCGGTTGTATACTTGCAAACACAGACAAAGAACCACTAGGTGTTATCTTAAACATAGTACTACCATTCATACAAAAAACGTTATTAAAAGAATCAACACACAAACAACAGTATCCCGCTGGACTCGCGAGGTTTGTATTGTCTTGTACTAAAGTAGCAACAGTGTTGTTTGTTGTACCGGTTGGATTAGGAGTATATGTATAAACTGCCTGCGTAGTTATAGCACTAGCTATCGGCTGAATACAGCAGTTGTTCTGTCTCGGAAGAACACCCGGGGTAACATAGGCTGGACCAAACGGTGTACCCAGTGCAGGAGTCAGAGAATAAGGCACTTTCTCGTATACACTAGCCTTATTTGCCATCACCGTGGTAATGATTGTGTTATTTCTGCGAGCGAGTGGAGGCGGATTTTGGGTAAATGTGGTTGCAATAACCTGCCTCTTTTTCAATGCTACGTAGTCTGCGTAGGTGCTCATTGTAGTATGGTTCGATAAGATTAAATGAGTGCACCCGCTTTAGGGAAAACAGTGGGTATTGCTGGAGATACTGTAACTGTCGGACCTTTAACTGTGCGAATCGCGCTATTTGTAGGGTCTATGACATACAATGTTCCATCAGGTAAAAAACCCATACCAACTCCACTACTTGGACCATTGGAAAATAAAGCCAAATTTCCCGCACCATCAGTATACCCAGTTGCGCCGCTACCAGGTCCAGCTATACGTGCTTTTATACCAGTTGATATATTTACCGCCCATATAGTATTTCCCTTCTGAAGGTAAAGGTGAGTTCCTTGTGGAGATACTATAAATACGTAAGTAGAACCATTGTATCCAGATTGATTACTAATCAAAGTCTGTACTCCGGTTGATACCGGTATTGCATATATTTCCGAGAAGCTACCACCTAAATGAAGATAAATAGTGTCAGTAGTGGCAGAATAAGCAAAAACTAGACCACCATTCTGGGGCCATGTTAGTGTCGTGAATGTTGATAATACACCTCCAGGAGTTATTTTCAGCAGGGGTCCAGAAAGATAACCTGACGCCACTGTAACTACTTGTAGATAAAAATTCCCCGTAGAATCACAAGAAGCACCATATATCGCATCCGTATTGGTTGCCACGGTAGATAAAGCAGGACTCGGTGTTATAGTTGTTAATACTCCAGTTGTTAGATTCAACTTTTTGATTGTAAATCCTTCATTTATTGTATACCGATTGGTATAATAAAAATTACCAAGACCGTCCGGAAAGCCTTGCGATGCGGACCCGTTGCCTGGTCCAGGGGAGATAGTTGCTATTTCTGTAAATGAAGACGCACCAAATGGTAATTTATAGAGTTTCGTTTGGTTGATAACAAAAATAGTGCCACTTGAATCACTTGTTGCAAGAGTTGATTGTTCCGGAATTACTGTAGAATTTGTTATCAATGTTGCAACAGTGTTATTTGTTGGACCAGTTTGATCGGGATAGTATGTATAAACAGCGGCAACACCAGGAATAATATAACTCGGCTGAATACAGCAGTTGTTCACAGTAGGACGCAACCCTGGGAATACATACGCTGGACCAGGTGCAGTACCGGGAGCAAGACTGATGGCATAAGGCACCTTCTCATACCCAGTGGCCTTATTTGCTAGGAGTGCGGTCACAATTGTGTTATTCCTACGCTTGACCGGAGGCGGATTTTGGGTAAACGTAGCTGCAATTATCTGCCTCTTTTTCAGGGTCAGATAATCCTGGGCTGAGTTTATCTGCATTGTAGTTTACGCAGAAAAAGAGTATCTAGTCCAAATGAGGTTCGTCCTTGTTAGTACGCACGTTGATCAGACTACTGGGTATTCAAAGGTTGCATACAATCTTCTTCGCCAGGCATCCACTCTTGTTCCCAAGGTTAAGGTCTATCATTTCGGATTTCAGCGCCACCCGTCTCGTGCAAACATCCGCAAGGTCCCAGATGGTGTCATCTGTTACGATGCAGCCGCCAATGAGGATCCGAAGGAGGAGGGATTTGGGTTCAATAAGATCAATGAGTACCTCGATATGGTTGATCCCGATGTCGTGATGATCTACAATGACCCGCTGATTATTCACCGGTTTATTGAGGCCATGAAGTACGATAAGACCAAGAGCCCCTACAAGCTGTGGATCTACGTGGACCAGGTGTACAATGGTATCGCACAGCCCCTGATGGATACGATCAACAAGGCTGCACACCGTGTCTACTGTTTCACTGACTCTTGGGCGAAGACATTCGTTCAGTATGGTGGACCCGAGCCGTCTGTTCTTGAGCATGCGGTTGATCCGACCGTATTCAGTCATCTGCAGAACGATGTCCGTCTTTCTGCACGAAAGAGTCTGAATATCCCCGCAGATGCGACTGTGTTTCTCAATGCAAACCGTAACAGCCAGCGCAAGCGTCTTGACCTGTCAATCATGGGATTTGTCCAGCTTCTCAAGCGCAATCCCACTGCTCAGTATTATTTCCTATTTGTGACCAACATGAACCCGCAGTCTGGTGCATACTACGATCTTCAGCGTATCTTTCTTGAGGAGATGAAGCTCAATGATCTTGACCGTGAGAAGTTTATTCAGCGCCTGATGATCATGGATACGTCTCCTCCTAATACGGTCAACGACGAGGCCATCAACCGTATCTACAATGCAACGGACATTGGCGTGAATACCTCAGATGGCGAGGGTTATGGTCTCTGTCAGCTCGAGCACCTCTACACTGGAGCACCGCAGGTTGTTACGGATGTCGGTAGCTACCGTTCATTCCTGACTGAGGAGGTTGCAACCTTTGTGGCTCCGGTTGATCGTGTGTATTTTCCGGGTACTATGCCCCTTGGATTTTACACCCCTACGTTCAATCCGGTAGATGTTGCAGTTGCCTTTGAGAATACGATCTCAACTCTCTCTGACCGGAAGAAGGCAGCAATGGATTTCCGGTTCAAGAGCTGGGCTACTGTATGCGATTCGTGGCTTGATGACCTTATCCAAGTATAAACCGGATCGTATGAGGAGGAACAAATTTACCTAATCTAAGAAGACGCTGATTATCATCAAATGCAGGACCATCAAACACTTCATTACTAACAGGATCGATCAGTAACACCATGTTTTTGATCAATACCTTGTTCAATTTGCGATGCTGTTTCTTTGTATTTCGTAGATACGTCTCGTCAGGCTCCTCTGTCTTGATGTTTGGCTTGAAGGCTAGGTCCTCGCCCGTTGCAGATGTATCAAACCGCATACAAGAGACCAGCGGCTTCTCACGTGCATGGAGCTTACGATGAATTTCGCAATCAACTGCCTATTGTTTAAGCAATAAACCAATGCGCTGACTGATTCTCTCTTTTTCGTACGCAGTCTCATACAAGTATTCGTCTGTTGACATAAAGACTTCAACTGGATCGCCCTCATACCGCTTAGTGACCATATCGTTACGACGAATCGCAACAACGTTAGGATATTCAGCTGACCGCATCTGATCCTCCGTGAAAACTGACACATAGAAACTAACCTTGACAGTTCGTTCATCCATAGGAAGACGTGCATGGGAACAGATACGAATTGCACGACCCACAACCTGGTCATGGCGAGCAGGATTCCAGTGAGGTTCCATAATGTGAACATGACGAACATTCTCCAACGTAATACCTTCGGCTCCAGCTGATGTAATCATCAGGAGTGACAGCAGTTTCTTCTCACGTTTCTCTACACTCTCCTTGAGAGCAGCAGGGAATGTATCTGTGAATCGCCCGTTGAAAATCTGACGAGATAACTCACGAGCATCTGCGTCTTCTTCACCAGTGAAGAATGCATAGGCTGGTTTATCATCCTTCATATCAGGATCTTCAACCCACTGACCAGCTTGTTTGACCAGCTTATATGGCTGCCAACCATTTGCCTTCAGAACTGCTGCAAAGATACCAAGACCCTCAAGCTCACGATACTGAGAATAGACGAGCTGGTTCTTCCCGAGAGATTCTTTGACATTCCGAATCATCTTGAGCAATTTGGGGCTGAATGACTCTAACGCTTTCTCAGAGAGAAACCGGGCCGGATTTGACTCAAGTTTCTTCAACACGTCTTCCTTTGAAGATACGTTGTCTTCATCCTCCTCTGTACCATCACCTATACGCAGATCTGGAGGAATAACGTAGTTGCATGCCAAACGAGATCCAACACGATAGGATCCCATCTCATCTTTTAATGATGACCGACCACGACGACTATCCATCTTCATCTCTTGCCAACGCACCTCCAAATATCGGGTAAATTGTTCAGTGGACATCTCAACCTTTTCAAGGGTCTTATCGTCCTCAATTCGCTTTGGAAGAAGACGTTCATCTGCACCCTTGAAATACGAGACGAGGCCCTGAATACGGCGCTGAAACATCAGCGGATTCTTCACTTTCAGTCCATCCAGGAACAGGCCTGCAAATTCATCATACTCGGTTGGCAAGCAGTCAAAGATTTCTGTTGTTACACGGTCAAGAGCTACTTCACCTCCGCCAATATCTGTTTCAAACTTGTTCTGAATTGATTTCACCCAATCAGCTGCATTAGGAAGAAATGCAAGGTCTTTCATGTACTGAACTGCGATACGGTCACCCTCTCCATTGTACGTGCTACGAAAATTAGGAGGATTGCGAGTGACCATGACATACTTTTTCAGTGCATTGAACTCAATCGTATCCACTTCGGGAATTCCGCGTAGAGCCTTTGTTATCTTCTCCTCATCCCACGTAGGAATTGTCTTGAACGGAATTGTGATACGCTCGATAGGACCACGTAGGAGATTCATTAAGTAGGAGATTTCGTTGGGCAGATTGATAATCGGAGTTCCGGAAAGAGCCACGATCTTACACCTCTTTGCGTTGTAGATTGCATCGTAGAGTTTCTTACCGATCTCAGATTTCTTATTCATAACGCGGGAGATCAAGTTATGAGCTTCATCAATGATCACAACTGAATCATCGTACATTCCGGGTGTTGTGTACTGGTCAATGGATGTAGAGTTGAGACCGTTGTACCGAATAAATGTAAACCGTGACCCAAGCAGATCCTCTATCTGAGCACGGATGATTGTAGCCGATTGCTTGTCCATTGTATCAAAGTTTGGCGTCTCGCCCGGGACTGTTGAATAGAACCTACCATACTTACCTAAAAACTTCTCAGAGATACCAAGTTTGTTTGCTTCTTCACGTGTTTCATCTGTCAGATCACGACGGACCCAATGCTGATCGTAAGCATAGACTGGATCGCCGCATTTGCGAATCTCGCCGCGATAGTTTGTTTCAAGAGATGCAGGAAGCATAACAAAAACCTTCTGTGTTGTCAGAAGTGACTCAGCCACTGCAATAGACGAACATGTCTTTCCAGATCCTAGACCATGATAGAGCAAAAGGCCACGATACGGAGTCTCAATTAGCAAATAGTCACGAACTAGCTTTTGGTAGGGAAACAATTCACGAGAGTTTCCAGTTCGCTGAACACATAAATCAATATCTTTGTCTTCTGTATCAAGCGGGTCCTTGTCTTTTTCTCGGTAGTTCGCCCGAATGAATGCTCGGGTCACTGAATCGGAGAACGCCTTTCTATTAGGAAGAACGTATGGACGACTCATTGTTTTTCGTTGGGATTTGATAATGGAGCCACTGACACAGAAAAACCATCGTATGTGGATGGTGACAATCTATCTTTTTCTGATGGCTGGGTTTCTGTATCTAAAGCCGTCCGTCGCCTTTGGACGTGAAGGACGGATTCGCCCGTTTGGGGTAACCGATCGTGAATCAACTGTGTTTCCGTTATGGTGGTGGGTATTTGTGGTCAGCGTCGCAGCCTATTGTTTGACCGTCTATTTTGCAAGGTTTAAGTTTACTTCCTAAGGTAGTTGTAGTAGCACGCCACAATGGGAATGTACACATGAGCATCGGGATGTTTGGTATTGACTTCCTCAATGAAGACTCCGTCGGCCCGATAGTCGGATTCAATAAAGGACCCACACATACGAATTGGAACCACGTATTGAGCACTGTCCATCTTCATCAGCTTGGGCTCATTACCACGGAACGTACCACCTGGTTCCGAAACAAACTCATCCCACCGCTGTTGATCAAATGTATAGAAGTGACTCTGATCAAAAATTGGAAAGATCTTCCAAAAACTTGGATGAATAATGGTGTCATCATCTAAAAAATAGATGAGGCCATCATTGATTAGTTTAATACCTGCATTACGTTGAGCATGACCTGCACGCCCTCCTGGTGGCGTTGGGTGTCCGATCTCTGTTATCTTTGGATGCGAATACCGTTGTATGAACGGACGCTTTGCTGTATCATGAACAATAAGCCACTGAATCTTGTCCAAATCAATGGACTCTAGAAGAGTATCTAGGTTCTCGGGTCGTGAACACGGAGTGATAATTGTAAACATTGATTGGTAGAACAAGTTACGTTTATACCGTTTCAAAGGTTGAAACAACACTCTTAAAGTGAGTTAACATTTCAGACCTCTGTGTATGGTGAGGACGCACTAAGTTTGCGCATTCATCGAATGATTTCCAGTCAATTCCTGAAATCTCACGACGCTGCATGGGTGTGAACCTCTGTGTAAGATTAACCATCTCAGGCTCTTTCAGTAGCGCAACAAAGTAGACATGCCGATACTGAATACCATTGAGTCCTGCAAATGTCTCTTCAAACCTGAGATTGCGGAGAACAACATATGCCTCACGTGGAATATTGGTCTCTTCGCCAAACTCTCGGATTGCACAGTCCACGTCAGATTCACCGCGAATCCTTCGTCCCTTGGGAAATCCCCATTCAGGTTCTGTGTAGACAGACAAATGGTTTCGCATGAGTTCTACACGGTCAAGCTGAGCAAACTTGTCGCGAGATGCAATGTAATCGGGAGAATTATGATCATCTCCCCATAAAGACTTCCACAATACATCAAATGGCTCGCAAGCGATCGCCGACTGTTCTTTTAAGGTCATGTTACTCATCAGCCTACCAATGTACTCTAGATCGTTCGGTTCGTAGCGACCCCGCATAAATTCAGCAAAGCTCATGCTGTCCTTACGTCGGATCATAAGAAGTTTAGATTCAGGTTTCACCGGTAGCTGAGAGTTGTCAATAAGAATGATTCCACAGGAAAGAACAGGATCATTGCAAAACTTGAAGATATGTCCTTTTCCACCGCAATTATTGCAGTACATTGCTGGTTGTATTCTTTGAAGTGCGAGTATCCGTTTTTCCATTGACTCTTTAATAAAGATCCTGTATAAACGATAAATGTCGTCGTTGGTGACTTCTTTCGCTCCTCCTCCGGCACCTTCAATGATGGGAAATGTCTTGAAGGGTGTAGTTTTTGTCCTCGGTATCGTGATCGTCGGAATGGCCGCACTCTTTATCTATAATGCAGTTCGTGTTGCAAATGGACAGCCTTCCACTACTATCTTTGGCCCGGCTGTAACAACAGACCAAACACCTGCTCCAGTGGATGGTAAAACTGGGACCACAATTTCTGCGTCAGCGGTTCCACTGACACAGGGGTCTGATTTTGGAATTCAGTACTGGATGTTCATTCAGGATTGGGATTACAAGTTTGGACAAGAGAAGGCAGTTCTGATCAGGACGGACCCTACAAATGTTGCAGTCACAAGCCCCAAGATCACTCTCCACCCGACTGATAACAGTCTTAATGTTTCCATTTCTGTGTTTGGTGGAAGTTCAACTGCAACGGCCTCTTCTAACCCTGCTCCTGCTAATGCTACCAATGCGTCTGGCGATGTGTTTACATGCACAGTTGAGAATGTTCCTCTGCAGTCTTGGTTCTCTGTTTCAGTAACAGTATTCCAGCGCAACTTGGATGTCTACATCAACGGCAAGCTTGTGAAGTCAGCTGTTCTGCCTGGCGTTCCTCGTCCCGCAGTTGGAGATATCCAAGTGGCTCCCAGTGGCGGATTCTCGGGATCAATCTGCAATGTCCACTCCTACCCGAATATGCTTGGCCCTGCGGATGCACAGGCTTTCTTCGCTGCAGGAACCAACTGTGCGTCTTCAAAGCCGCAGTCTGAGTCAAGTCCTAGCACGACGATGATGAAGATCTTCGGATACACGTTCCAGTTCAATGTTCTTGATGGAACCGGAAAGAAAGTTAGGGGGACTACGTTCTAAGTATATAAATGATTCATACATTCGGAGATAGTCATTCGGTTAGTCCATGGAACGGAATACCGGGTATACGAACTCACCATTTTATTGCAAAACTATGTTATTCAGTTGGTCGCGATGGAATTCATCTCGATCAAGTCAATAATGGAGATACAGTAATCTTCTGCTTTGGTGAAATTGATTGCAGGTGCCATGTTAAAAAGCATGTAGTGGATGACTACAGAACTATTATTGATCCAATCGTAGATCGATACTTTGAGAGAATACGTGAGGCCACACAGGGACGCCAACTCCGAATTGCAGTGTTTAATGTTGTTCCACCAGTTCAAATTGCCAATCTTGATCCAAAGTATGTTGCTTCCGCTGTCTTCGGATCAGATGAAGAGAGAAAGTCATATGTTTTGTATTTCAATCAAAAACTCAAGGAAGGTTGTGAGAAAAATAACTTTATCTTTTTTGATGTCTACGACAAGTATTGTGATGAGAATGGATTTCTAGCAAGGCCTATGACATATGGTGATGTTCACATCGGTGACCCCTGTTATGTTAAGGAATTCCTAGATCAAATAAGTCTAAAGAATGCTAGTATATAAACGCAATGCGCATTCTACTGAAATGCCCAACTCGGTCACGGCCACAACAGGTTATGGAAACTCTCCGAAAGTATATGAAGTATGCAAATTACCCAGATCGTATTGGAGTTTGTGTATCTGCAGATAGCGACGACTCAACAATGACACGGAGTCTTGTTGCAGATGAAATTAAGTCTATTTTGAAACCTGCCGCCTATTCTGCAATTCATTTTGGAGACAGCAAGACTAAGATTGAAGCTGTGAACGCAGACATGGATAAGGTTGATTATGATTGGCACATTGTTGTTCTTGTTTCTGACGATATGATTCCTCAGGTAAAGGGATATGACGATGTAATCCGCAATTACATGCTCTCAAAGTTTCCCGATACGAATGGAATTCTTTGGTTTAATGATGGGACTCAGGGGAATAACCTGAATACTTTGACGATCATGGGAAGAAAAATGTATGATTCGTTTGGGTATCTGTATCATCCATCTTACAAGAGCCTGTTTTGCGATACAGAGTTTACCGACCTATGCAGGGCATCTCTTGCATCAAAGTGTCTGTATGTTGACTATTGTATCATCCGCCACGAGCATCCCGGAACTGGTTTCAAGGACAAGAATGATGCTCTGTACGATAAGAACCAAAAGTACTGGCGAGAAGATATGATGAATTATATAAACAGAAAGACCTATTTGTATGACTGGACAATTTTGATTGCTTCTATTGCTGGAAGGGAGAAGAGTCTGCATAGTCTACTGGGTTCCATTCATGAAAAGAGAAACAGGATTTGTCCTGAACTTAAGATACAGGTCAACGTTTGCTACGACAATAAGGAAAGAAGCATTGGATTGAAGCGTCAAAGTCTTCTTGAGTCAGCTGAGGGAAAATATCTGTCTTTCATTGATGATGACGATAATGTTACCGATGCCTACTTTGAAGATGCTCGAGAGACAATATCTGGAAAGTATGACGTGTGTCGTCTCCGTGGTCAGATGAATCAGTTTACATTCACACATAGCATTGAAACGAAGTTGGACAGCATGATGGCAAAGGATGGTATTTTTACAAGGCCTCCAAACCATCTGAATGTAATGCTCGCAATACCGGCCAAGTTCATTCGGTTTGGCAATGCAACCCAGGGTGAAGATCTTGATTGGACAATCCGCCTTGCTCAAACCGGCTACATGCAAAAGGAATATCAATCGGACCCGAGCAGGATTCATTATAACTACAACATGGGGGTACGTACCGTTGCCCCGCAAATTCTTGAGAACCAGACGAGGATAACCGTTTTGGAGGGATTGAGTAAAGTTTGGAGACCTGCTGGACCTCAACCTTCTGAGAAATCCGGTGGACTGCGTCTTGGGGCAAAGGGGTTTGTTTCTTTCTAAGAGACAATGGGTGTGTTCGGAATCGTGGCAGCACTTCTTGCTGCACTTATACTTGGTATTGTTATATGGAGGATTGTTGCAGGACCTGGAACTACTGATATTGTAACCTTAGTTCCTGGTTCAGTTTCGGGAAAGACTTGTCTGACAAGCACACTCGATACGCCGCGATCGTATAATCAGCCTGGCGGTGCTGTGTTCACGTATACAGGATGGATTTTAGTGAATGATTTCACGTATAACTACGGAAAACGCAGGACAGTGTTTGATAAGGGTGGCTGCCCTGGTGTATACTTGGATTCTACGTCAAATGGTATCTTGGTTGTTGTGAACACATATGGAGCAACAGAGACCATCCTGATTGGCAATATTCCTGCAAAGAAGTGGGTCCATCTCGCCGTTGAAGTTGACCAGTACTCAGTTGATATTTATATCAACGGTGTTATCGCCCAGCATCATACGCTTGGGCAGCTGCCAAAGCAGAATGATTCCCCGGTTTCAATTGGTTCGAACAGTGACAACTGGGATGGTGTCTTGTCAAATCTTCAGTATGTACCTAGGACGCTGACAGCAACCGAGATACAGTCACGTGTGTCAAATGTTCCTACGGATGCGTTGAATACTCCTTCTGCTCCCCAGTATTTTGACATGACATGGTACACAGGGCGTTTAAATTCTACATAAGAATCAATGAGTGCTGGAGGACAACGTTCACTTGATTTGAGTGGAATCACAAGTATGCGACTGCGCGAGGCATCTGACTTTGTTGCTCAGATTCGTGTACAGGAAATGTATCAGATGTTTAGCACCACCACTGCCAATGCGGTTCGTCCGCGTATTCGCAATGGTAACGATTATTATCTTCAGTTTTTAGAGG
>Ga0114978_10003495_pt1 | contig 12834 bp, 12 predicted proteins | sample S_140212_EF_Meta_FD_87027 | JGI IMG/M metagenome (GOLD analysis project Ga0114978, IMG submission 87027) | Freshwater microbial communities from Lake Simoncouche, Canada to study carbon cycling - S_140212_EF_MetaG | ecosystem: Environmental > Aquatic > Freshwater > Lake | place: Lake...
CCGCCGGTCTACCAATTCTCCGGGCTGCGTCATATGGCCACTATCTGGCCTCTAGGAAAGTCATGTCCTTCGATTCGTTAGGGCTCGCGCCCGCTTTACTCTCTTCAATTCAACGCACAGGTTTTACCACCCCTACGCCAGTTCAATTGGCGGCGATTCCGCCTGCCATGGCAGGTTCTGATTTAATGGTTTCGTCGCAAACTGGTAGCGGTAAAACCGCAGCCTTTATGTTGCCAGCGCTCAACCGTATCGCACAAAAACCCGCCAACAAAGGCCGTGGCGTGCAGGTGCTGGTCTTGACCCCCACGCGCGAACTGGCTTTGCAAGTCAGTGAAGCCACCGCCGCGTACGGCAGCAATCTTGATGATCTGCGTATTGCAACAGTCGTGGGCGGCATGCCTTACGGCGCGCAGCTAAAAGCTTTATCGCGTCGTGTTGATGTCTTGGTGGCAACGCCTGGTCGTCTGCTTGATCACTTGCAAGCTCGCCGTGTCGATCTGTCAACCGTGCATACCTTGGTTTTAGATGAAGCCGATCGTATGCTTGATATGGGCTTCATTGACGACATCAACACCATCGTTGATCGCACACCGCAAGATCGTCAAACTTTATTGTTTTCGGCCACGCTTGATGGCACGGTGGCCAAGTTGGCAGCACGTATGATGCGTGACCCGCAGCGTATTGAATTGGCGTCGCAGTCAGATCGTCACGCCAATATCTCACAAACACTGTTGTATGCAGATGATGCCGGCCACAAATTGCGTTTGCTCGATCACATCTTGCGCGATGCCGCAATGGATCAAGCGATTGTCTTTACCGCCACCAAGCGTGGTGCAGATGATTTGGCCGAGCACTTGGCAGACAATGGTTTTTCAGTGATGGCCTTGCATGGCGACATGAATCAGCGCCAACGTTCACGCACCCTCACCGAAGTGCAAGACGGCCGTGTTCGTGTTCTGGTTGCAACCGATGTTGCTGCACGCGGCATCGATGTTCAAGCGATTAGTCACGCGATCAATTACGACTTGCCCATGCAGCCCGAAGATTATGTTCACCGCATCGGTCGTACCGGTCGTGCTGGGCGTGATGGTTTGGCCTTTACCTTGGCCGTACATGGCGAGCGTCATAAAGTGCGTCGTATCGAGCACTTCATTGGCCACCAGATTCCTTCTGAAGTGATTGCAGGCCTTGAGCCACAACGCACACCGAGCGCGCGTCCTGAAGGCGCTGGACGCGGTGCAGGCGGTAAAAAAGGTGGTCGCTTCAGTAATGATCGTAGCTCAGCCCCCAGTGGTGGTTACGCCGGCCGTGAATCACGTCCTTACGCACCTCGCGGTGACAAGCCTTTTGCCGACCGTGGCGAGCGTACCTTTGCGCCACGTGGTGACAAACCTTTTGCTCCGCGTGGTGACAAACCCTTCGCGCCGCGTGGTGAAAAATCTTTTGCCCCCCGTGGTGACAAGCCGTTTGCACCTCGCGGTGAAAAGTCTTACGCACCTCGCGGTGAAAAATCATTTGGTGATCGCAGCTATGCACCACGTGGTGATCAACCACACGCAGCGCGCAGCGAAAATCCTTACGCAAATGCGCGCACTGAGCCGCGTGCGTTTGAACACCGCACAGAGCGTGGTGCTTCAGACCGTCCGGCCTATGCAGGCAAGCCTGCACGCCCCGCGCGTGACTTTGCCCCGCGTGCCGCAGCACCGAGTGGTAAAACCTTTGCGCCCCGCGGTGACAGCCCAGCTCGCGCTGGCGCTCCACGCCCAGGTGCGCCACGTGCTGCAACAGGTGCACGTCGTGGCTTTACCTTTGACGGCGGTCGCCGTTAAGTCGTAACCACGCAGTGGCTGCCGAGACTTCAATCCCGGTAAGCGCTGACGCGCTGGCGCATAGCCAACGTGTCAGCGCTTTTTTACATGCCCGCATTCAAGAGCAGGGTGGTTGGGTGCCCTTCAGTCAATGGATGCACGAGGTGCTTTATGCGCCGGGTCTAGGTTATTACGCCGCCGGAAGCGTCAAGCTTGCGCAGGCAAATACACTGAGCGGTGACTTTGTGACGGCGCCGCAATTGACGCCGCTGTTTGGCTACACGCTCGCACGGCAAGTCGTTGAGGTGTTGCAGCAAGCCAATTCAACAGACATCCTCGAATTTGGTGCTGGTAGCGGTGCTCTAGCGCATAGTGTTTTAACCGCCTTGGATACACAAGGCCTCAGCGCCAACTATTTCATACTCGAAGTATCCGCTGAGCTAAAAGCCAGGCAACAGCAGTTACTCGCACCCTGGGGCGACCGCGTCGTTTGGTTATCGCGCACGCCCGCAAGCTTCACGGGCTGTATCTTAGCCAACGAAGTGCTCGATGCGATGCCGGTTGAATTATTTGCCTGGTCAGAAGACGAAGACCAAGTCTTGCAACGCGGTGTGATTTCTGACGGCGAGGGTTTTCAATTTCAAGACCGGGCAGCACCTGCTGCGCTTGAGCAGGCCGTGCGCACGCGTATGCCTTATTTGCCGGGCTATCGCTCAGAAATTAATTTGCAGGCCGAGGCCTGGGTGCGGGACCTGGGAACCTGGCTCGCGAAAGGAGCAGCGCTGTTAATTGATTATGGGTTTCCGAGGCACGAATTTTTTCATCCGCAACGTCAGCGTGGCACGCTGATGTGCCACGTTCAGCATCGCGCACACGATGATGTGTTTTTAGCTCCGGGCTTACAAGACATCACCGCACACGTAGATTTCACGGCCATTGCTGACGCTGCGCTTGCCGCTAAGCTCGAGGTGCTAGGCTATACCTCGCAGGCGAGATTTTTAATTAATAGTGGTATGCCAGAACTGTTGTACGGGCTTGATCAAACTGACACCAAGCAACTGGCGTACACCCATGGCGCAGTGCAAAAACTACTCTCTGAAGCCGAGATGGGCGAATTGTTTAAAGTGATGGCGCTCAGTCGCGGGCTGACCCAAATACTATCGGGCTTTAGCCGCAGCGATCGCAGCGCACAGCTCTGAAGCGTTGCTAGGTAAACAGTCGCGCTAATTCAACCCCGGGTTCTGGCGCACGCATAAATGCTTCGCCCACCAAAAAGGCATGAACGTCATGCGCGCGCATGCGTTGCACATCAGCAGGGTTCAAAATTCCGCTTTCGGTAATCACGCGTTTGTCAGCCGGGATCTGTGAAAGCAGATCAAGCGTTGTTTGCAACGATGTTTCAAACGTGCGCAGATTGCGGTTGTTAATACCCAGTAAAGAGGTGTTCAGATCGAGCGCGATTTCAAGTTCTTGGGCGTCGTGTACTTCGACCAACACATCCATACCAAGCTCAAAGGCACAGGCTTCAAATTCGCTCAGCTGAAAGGTGCTTAAGGCTGACACGATTAATAAAATACAGTCGGCCCCCATCGCGCGTGCCGCGATGATTTGATACGGATCAACCATAAAGTCTTTGCGTAATACGGGCAGACTGCAGGCGGCACGTGCTTGTCGCAGGTATTCGTCTGAGCCTTGAAAAAATTGTTCGTCTGTTAACACGGATAAACACGCGGCGCCATGTGTAGCGTACGACGCCGCGATTTCAGCTGGCTGAAAATTTTCGCGCAAGACGCCTTTAGATGGCGATGCCTTTTTGATCTCGGCGATGACGCCTGCCTGACCCTGCTCGATTTTTGTTTCGATTGCTTGCGCAAACCCACGCACATCTTTACGTGCTTTGGCTTGAGCCAGTAAGGTGGCTTCGCTATGTAGGGTACGCGCCGCAGCGACCTCTTGGGCTTTGACGGCCAGAATTTTTTTTAGGATATCGCTCATGCTGCAAACTTTTGTGTTTTGGCACAAAAGGCGTCGAGTTTTGCACGCGCTGCACCGCTTGCAATTGCTTCGAATGCCATCTTGATACCGTGTTGAATGGTGGGCGCACAATTGCCAACATAAATCGCCAATCCTGCATTGAAGGCGACAATATCACGTGCAGTGCTCGGTTTGTTGGTCAAGGCTTCGAGTACACGGTCGCGAGACTCTTCTTTGCTTGAGACGCGAATCCCTCTGTTCGAAACCATCGTTAGACCAAAATCCTCAGGGTGAATTTCGTACTCAGAGATGACGCCATCTTTAAGTTCGCCCACTAGCGTACCTGCACCAAGCGAGGCCTCGTCCATGCCATCTTTACCGTGCACAATCATGACGTGCTTCGAGCCTAACAGTTGCAAGACCCGAACCTGAATGCCGACCAAGTCTGCATGAAAGACGCCCATCAGTTGATTGGCTGCACCTGCAGGATTGGTGAGTGGACCCAGAATGTTGAAAATAGTTCGTACGCCTAATTCTTTGCGCACCGGTGCGATGTTTTTCATAGCGCCGTGATGCGCTTGCGCGAACATAAAGCCGATCCCGATCTCTTCAATACATTCGGTGATCTGTGTAGGCGATAACGCTAAGTTAGCACCGAGCGCTTCAAGGACATCCGCACTACCCGAAGACGACGAGGCACTGCGCCCACCGTGTTTGGCAATGGGTACGCCTGCCGCGGCCGCAACAAACATGGCCGTGGTTGAAATATTAAAAGTGTTGCTGCCATCGCCGCCTGTACCGCACATGTCGACCATATCTTGTGGATTGGTAACGTGCACGGGTGTTGCGAATTCACGCATCACTGTGGCCGCCGCGGTGATTTCGCCGACGGTTTCTTTTTTAACGCGTAGCCCCATTAACAGCGCGGCAGCGATGGTGGTCGACATGTCGCCACGCATCAGCATCCGCATAAGGTGCAGCATCTCGTCGTGAAAAATCTCACGGTGTTCAATGCAGCGCAAAAGGGCTTCGTTAGGAGTAATCATTGCGTTCAAGCCTTGGCAGAGTCAAGTTCAAGAAAGTTACGCAGCAGGGCGTGGCCATGCTCGCTTAAGATTGATTCGGGATGAAACTGTACGCCATAAATCGGTAAGGTTTTGTGGCGTACTCCCATAATCTCGCCATCGGCGGTTTGCGCGGTGATCGCCAGGCAGTCTGGAATCGAGGCGCGCTCGATGGCAAGCGAGTGATACCGAATCACGGTAAAGGGTGAGGGTAGGCCTTTGAACACATCGGTATTGGTATGCGTGATTTGCGAGGTTTTGCCGTGCATGATTTGTTGGGCACGTACGATCTTACCGCCAAAGGCTGCGCCGATCGCTTGATGCCCAAGACACACGCCCAAGATCGGTTTTTTTCCGGCGTAATGTTTGATCACGTCAATCGAAATGCCCGCCTCAGCTGGTGAGCAGGGCCCAGGCGATACGCAGATGTGATCGGGCGCAAGCGCATCAATCTCAGCCAGTGTGATCTGGTCGTTGCGATACACGCGCACATCCTGGCCAAGTTCGCCAAAGTATTGCACCAAATTGTAGGTAAACGAATCGTAGTTATCGATCATCAGTAGCATGGTCTAAATCCTGGTCGTGTCAACGGGCTGCTTTCAAAACGGGTCATCAAGCCCGGTTTGCACTTGTTCGGCCGCACGCAACACCGCACGGGCTTTTGCCTCAGTTTCTTGCCATTCAAGTTCGGGATCTGAATCGGCCACAATACCGGCGGCGGCCTGTACGTACAGCATGCCGTCTTTGATGATGCCAGTACGAATGGCGATTGCCACATCCATTTCGCCGCCGTAACTTAAGTAACCTGCAGCCCCACCATAGATGCCACGCCGCACGGGTTCGAGCTCATCAATCATCTGCATGGCACGCACTTTGGGTGCGCCGGTTAAGGTGCCTGCCGGAAACGAAGCGCGCAAGACATCCATATTGCTCATGCCCGCCTCAAGGGTACCGGCGACGTTTGAGACCAGGTGCATAACGTGTGAATAGCGTTCGATCACCATGGTGTCGGTGACCTCGACGGTACCTATTTTGGCGACCCGACCCACATCGTTGCGTGCCAGATCAATCAACATGACGTGCTCGGCACGCTCTTTCGGGTCGGCCAGTAATTCTGCCGCCAGCGCAGCATCGAGTTCGGGTGTGGCACCGCGCTTGCGGGTTCCGGCTAAGGGGCGAATCGTGATTGTCGTTTCGGGGGCTGAGCCTGCAGGTGCGCCGTCTTTAAGCGGTAACGCCTCTTGCCGGACCAGAATTTCTGGAGAAGCACCCACCACTTGAAAATCGCCGAAGTTCCAGTAGTACATATAAGGCGAGGGGTTCAGACTGCGCAGCGCACGATACAGTGAGAGCGGTGAATCGCTGAAGGGCTTGGTAATGACTTGCCCGACCTGGACTTGCATCAGATCGCCTGCTGCTATGTATTCTTTGGCGCGCAACACGGCCGCCAGATAGTCGGCTTTAGCAAAGTGCCGCTCTTCAGCGGTGACGACGCTTGAATGGCTGTAGGGGATTTCAATTGGTTTGCGCAGCCGGATTCGCAAGTCTTTGAGGCGTTGCTGAGCGCGACTAAAGGCCTCGGGTTGAGCAGGATCTGCGTACACCATCAAATAGATACGCCCAGCCAAGTTGTCAACAATGACCAGTTCATCGACTTGTAACAGTAAGATATCGGGTGGGCCCTCGCCCATTCCGGCCGGATAAGGTTTGGTTGCCGGACCTAATTTGGGCTCAATGTGCCGCACCGTGTCGTAGCCAAAATACCCGGCTAGGCCGCCTGCAAAACGCGGCATGCCAGGGCGCAAAGCCACTTTGAAACGCGCTTGATACTGCGAAATAAAAGAGAGTGGATCGCCTTGATGGGTTTCAACGATCTTGTCGTCGCGCAACACCTCAGTGGTGGTGCCGCGCGCGCGGATGACGTTGCGGGCAGGTAGTCCAATAAAGGAATAACGGCCAAAGCGTTCACCGCCCACAACCGACTCGAGCAGACAAGAGTTTTTGCCTCCTTGCGGGCCGCTATGTGCAAGTTTGAGGTAAATCGCCAAGGGGGTATCCAGGTCGGCATAGGTTTCTGCGACCAGAGGGATTCGGTTATAGCCTTGGGCGGCGAGCGCTTTAAATTCAATTTCAGTCATTTTTAGGCAATTCTCGTATTTGAGTCGGCCGGGTGAAACAATAAAAAAGCCCGGCCATGGTTGGACGGGCTTGGTTTGTACGTTTAGTCTGGTGGCCGAAGCCTTGAGACGGACTGCTGACGAAACCCTACCCGATGCAAATACGCCACCAACGCCACCAGGCGCCAGTTACGGTTTGAATCGGATTGAATGATTTCATTTTAAATTTTGCTTTTTAAGCCGTTTACCGCGCTGCAACCCAGTGGGCAGCAGCCTCAATTGAGTCAACTATAGCATCGACATCAAGGGTTTGCACGCTTTGCCCCTCGTTATACCCGTAGGGTACGGCTAAAACGCTACAGCCAGCGGCACGCGCCGACTGGGCGTCGTTGATCGAGTCGCCCACGGCTACGCTGCGTGCGGGCGTACTTTTTAGCAGGCTGCAGGCGTGCAGCATCGGGGCCGGATGTGGTTTGGCCTGCGGTAAGGTATCGCCGCAGACGACGGCTTGAAAGTAGGGCGCCAAGCCTGTGCGTTTAAGCAGAGGCAGGGTGAATTCGGTTGCCTTGTTGGTAACGACCGCTAGACGTAGGCCCATGCTTTTCATGAGCTCGAGGCCCGGAATCACCCCGTCGAACATGACGGACTGGTCACCATTGACCCGATGCAGATTGCGAAAATAAGACTCGCGCGCCTGCTCGAAGCGCTCAGGCGAAATTGAGGCGGGATCGGCGTCTGCCGTCAGCATGCGCATGACAAGGTTTTTTGCCCCTTTGCCAATAAACGTTGCGATCTGCGCTTGGGGCAGGCTTGACAGCCCAAGCTCTTGGCGCATGGTGTTGGCCGCATTGGCCAGATCAGGGATGGTGTCCATTAAGGTGCCATCCAGATCGAGCAAGACCGCGTCGTAGGATTGGCTTGTGCGCGCAGGGGTATTGTTCAGAGCAGTTTTAGACAGAGACATATTTTTGTGTGGGTTAACCAAGCGCGAGTTCTTCGCGCATTTTTTTGATGACGGCAGCATAGTCGGGTTGCCCGAAAATCGCTGAGCCTGCGACGAAGGTATCGGCTCCGGCCTCACGGATTGAGCGGATGTTGTCGACTTTGACGCCGCCATCCACCTCAAGCGCGATGGGTTGTCCGCCCGCCTGCACGTAGGCATTAATTAGTGCGCGCGCTTGCCGAAGTTTATCGAGCGTGCCTGGAATAAAACTCTGCCCGCCATAGCCTGGGTTGACTGACATCAGCAAAATAATATCGACCTTTGTCATGACATGCGCAAGCCAATCGAGTGGGGTGGCCGGATTAAAGACCAGCCCAGCCTGACAGCCGTGGTCCCGGATCAGCGCAAGGCTGCGGTCCACGTGTTTAGAGGCCTCGGGGTGAAATGTGATGACATTGGCTCCGGCCTTGGCAAATAAGGGAATCAGGCTATCAACCGGCTCAACCATTAGATGCACGTCAATGGGTACGCTGATGTGAGGGCGAATGGCTTCACACACCAAGGGCCCGATGGTCAGATTGGGCACGTAATGATTGTCCATGACGTCAAAATGGATCCAGTCAGCCCCGGCTGCCACAACATTTCTGACCTCTTCACCCAAACGGGCGAAGTCAGCAGATAAAATACTAGGAGCAATACGTGCTTTTGGTAGCGCGGTCATTTCTGGCATGATGTATGAACACCAAAACAAGTTAGTCCCATTATTGCAGTTTTCTTTGGATGTCATTGTGAAACCTTTTGAGTTAACGGTCGTGGTCGAGCCGCGTTTTGTGCCGGATCAGTCGGATCCAGCCAAGCAGCAGTTTGTTTTTGCCTACACGGTGCGCATCACGAATACCGGTGAACGGCCCGCCCAGGTGATCAGTCGGCATTGGGTCATTAGCGACAGCGAGCAGGTGGCTCAAGAGGTACGCGGTTTGGGTGTGGTGGGGCAACAGCCGCTACTTGGCCCTGGCGAAACCTTTGAATACACCAGTGGTTGCCCGCTTAAAACGCCCGTGGGCACCATGCGCGGCAGCTATCATTGCGTTGGTGAAAACGGCGTACCCTTCGAGGTCGAAATCCCTGAGTTTGTGCTGGCGATGCCACGCACACTGCATTGAGCCAAGGGCCAGGCAAACGGTCAAACACGTGAAATAGACTAAAAACAAGGTCACTGGCAATGCAAAATATTTTTCTTCGAGGGGTGTTGTTGGGCGTGCTGGCCATCTTGGCTGCTTGTTCGAGCCCACCGCAGGTGCCTGACGCTCGGCCGGCCGCTAGCGAGGCACCAATCACCGTGCCAGACGCCCCAGTTGCAGACAGCGCGGCCCGTGCCTTAAGTGGCAAGTTAGCGCCCGCTGGTTGGGCCGAGCTGCCAGGTTGGGCGAATGACGATTTGCGTGGGGTATGGACGACCTTTTTGCGTAATTGTGGCGGCCTCGTGCGCCCGACCGCAATCAATCTGGCTGGGCCAACGCGCGCTACACCTCGTGCCTGGCAGCCTGTTTGCGCAGCCGCGACTGACCCAACGCGTGCACCTGCGGCCAACAATCCCGAGGCCGTTCGCAAGTTTTTGCAAACGTGGCTCACCCCCTGGCGGCTTGAAGGCGCAGACGGAAAACCCGCTAGCAACATTGTCACGGGTTATTACGAGCCTTTGGTTTTCGGTTCTCGCAACCAGGGTGGGGTTTATCAATGGCCGCTGTACACCGTACCGTCTGACCTACTGACGATCGATTTGGGCAAGGTTTACCCAGAGCTTGCGGGTAAACGCGTGCGTGGAAAATTAGAAGGCAATCGTGTGGTTCCCTACGACAGTCGCGCGAGTCTCGAGGCCTCGGGACGTAAACCGCCTGTCGTCGTCTGGGTCAATGACCCCGTGGATAATTTCTTTTTGCAGGTGCAGGGCTCGGGCCGCGTGCAGTTAAACGATGGGCCCGGAACCGGGCAAACAATTCGGGTCGCCTACGCCGACCATAACGGTCATCCCTATATTTCGATTGGCAAGTGGTTGGCCGACAAAGGCGAAATGCAATTGTCCCAAACGTCGATGCAAAGTATCCGCGAATGGGCCAAGCGCAACCCCAAGCGCGTGCCCGAGATGCTTAACGCCAATCCTGCGCTGGTATTTTTTAAAGAAGAGTTGATTACCGATCCAGAAATCGGCCCAAAGGGGGCGTACGGCGTGCCTTTGATGGCGCAACGTTCAATTGCGGTCGATACTAATTTTGTGCCGTTAGGCACGCCCGTCTTTTTAGCAACGACGCAACCTGCCTCAACGCAAACGCTGAACCGACTGGTATTTGCGCAAGACACGGGCACCGCCATCAAAGGCGCTGCGCGCGCCGACTTTTATTGGGGGTTTGGTGAGGCTGCAGGTGCGCAGGCCGGTCGCATGAAGCAGGCCGGACAAATGTGGGTGTTGTGGCCCAAACAAGCCGGTGCGCCCAGCGCACGATGAGGCACAGGTGAAGACACCGATTGTTATTTGTGGCACGGGTATTGTGGGCTTGGCCACGGCGCTTGCCTTGGCGCGCCAAGGGCAACAGGTGACGTTGGTCGGCCCCCGTCAAACCTTTGCACCTGCGACCTCTGCGGCTTTTCATCCGCGGGTGTATGCGATATCGCCCGCGAGCCAAAAGTTTTTAACTTCGATTGGGGTCTGGAATTTACTGGATGCGCAACGCTTGACTGCGGTGCAGGCGATGGAGATTCATGGCGATGGCGCCGGGCGGGTCAATTTGAACGCCTGGCAGGCGGCAATCCCTGAGCTCGCCTGGATTGTTGAGTCAGGCGAACTCGAGCGTGTGCTGACACAAGCGGTGCAGATTTTTGGCTTGAACTGGGTCACTGAAAAATTCTCTCACTACACAAGGTCAGATGCTGAGGTTTGCATGACGACTGAGCAAGGCACTGTTTTGCAGGCCGAGTTATTGATTGCGGCGGATGGCGCGCAGTCACCGCTGCGTGCCGCGGCGGGCTTGCCCGTTGAGATTAAACCCTACGGCGTGACCGCGATTGTTGCGCATTTGAACTGTTCGCAGGCGCATCAAGGGACTGCGTTTCAATGGTTTAACGATCAAGGTGTGCTGGCTTTGTTGCCCATGCCGGCGACCCAGATGGGTTCGCAAGTGTCGCTCGTTTGGTCGCTTAAAGAAACGTTTGCGCAAGCGTTGCTGGCGCTGCCTGCAACCGAGCAAGCCACTGAGTTGAGTACGAGATTGGCTGAACTCACCTCGGGTCGCTTGGGCGCATTGACGCCGCGTGGTCCCCTCAGTGCATTTCCGCTATCCTTAAACCAGTCCCCCATGATTGGTGAACGTCTTGCCCTCGTTGGAGATGCCGCGCATCGTTTGCACCCACTGGCCGGGCAGGGATTAAACTTGGGCTTGGGCGATGTGCAGGCGTTGGTGAGCACGATCGTTGAGCGCGAGGCTTTTCGTGGTGTGGGTGATCCAATGGTGCTCAGGCGCTATCGTCGTGCGCGTGCCGAACCCGTCTTGGCGATGCGTATGGTGACGGATGGCTTGCATCGATTATTTGACGCGCAAAATGCCCCAGCGGCCTGGTTGCGTAATGTTGGGATGACACTGGTTGATCGATTGCCGATACTTAAACGCCAATTGATTGTCAGCGCCTCTCGTTAGGAGTTGTAATGTTAAAAAATTCGTTAAAGAAGCTTTGTTTCGCTGCAGCGCTGGCGATAGGTGGTCTGTCTGCGGTCTGGGCTCAAAGCGCGTCTGTGTCGTCGACCGATGTCGACGCTAAAACTCAAGAAGTTAAAAAATTGTTTGCTGAACGGTTCGGCAATCCGCCTATTAGTGGCGTGCGCCAGACGCCTTACGGTTTATATGAAGTGCAACTTGGTATGGATTTGGTTTACACAGACGAAAAGGTGACGTTCGTTCTGGATGGCACCTTGATTGATGCCAAGACCCGACGCGACATCACCCGCGAGCGTCAAGACTCTTTGGCACAAATGCCGTTTGATCAATTACCGTTTGAGTTGTCGTTCAAACAGGTGCGTGGCGATGGTTCGCGCAAAATGGCAATTTTTGAAGATCCTAATTGCGGTTACTGCAAACAATTGCGTAAATCAATTGAAGGTATGAACAACGTCACGATTTATACTTTCCCCTATCCGATCTTGTCGCCCGATTCGACTCAAAAAGTTCGTAACACGTGGTGTGCTACCGATCGTGCAGCGGTCTGGGATGCCTGGATGTTACAAAACAAAGTACCTGCGAGCGCTGACTGTGAAGTGCCGATTGATCAAATGATTGCGCTCGGTCAAAAACTGATGGTGCGAGGAACGCCGGGCTTATTTTTTGCCGATGGATCGAGGGTAGGCGGCGCAATCCCGCGAGAAGAGATCGAAAAACGTTTACGGCAGGCTAGTAATTAATCGGCTGCCGCACATTTACTTTGCAAGAACAAAAACAGGAGCACACGATGCGTATTGCCGTACTGGATGATTATTTGAAGGTCGCCCCCAACATGGCGAAATGGGACAGCTTGAATGCAGACGTCAGTTTTTTTTCTGAATATATTCAGCCTGCCGAGCTAGCCAAGACGCTTGAGGACTTTGAGGTGATTGTTGCCATGCGCGAGCGCTCGGCGTTTCCGGCAAGCGTACTCAAGGCGTTGCCAAAGCTGCGGTTATTGGTGACGACCGGTATGCGCAATAGTTCGGTTGATATGGAGGCGTGCCGCCAACAAGGCATCGATGTCTGTGGTGCACCTGGCGACCCTAGAAGTACAGGCGCCACTGCTGAGCTCGCCTGGTCGTTGTTGCTCGCACTCTTTAAACAAATTCCAAAAGAAGCGACCAATATGCAGCAGGGCTTGTGGCAAACCACGATGCCACCTACGCTTGAAGCCAAGCG
>Ga0114978_10003496_pt1 | contig 12833 bp, 14 predicted proteins | sample S_140212_EF_Meta_FD_87027 | JGI IMG/M metagenome (GOLD analysis project Ga0114978, IMG submission 87027) | Freshwater microbial communities from Lake Simoncouche, Canada to study carbon cycling - S_140212_EF_MetaG | ecosystem: Environmental > Aquatic > Freshwater > Lake | place: Lake...
TAAATACAATCGCCAACAAAACCACTGTTCAAAATATAAACATAAAGATTACATTATATAATATACAAAATGCATTGGACAGATGCCGACCATTCATTTTGCGAAAGTCGGATTCTTGGTATGCCTGAATATTTGAATTCGGCGTCTTCTTTAATTATAGTTGGATTCGGAATATATGGATTACTTAATATATATAATGATTGTTTTGCTGACATTATATATACATTATTGACAATTGTCGGCATAGGGTCGACTGGATATCACTGGACAGGTAATATCGGATGGGGATTATTAGACGAAACCCCGATGATTTTACTCATTTTCGGTATCATCGGATATGCGACTAAACTCGTGCGTGATAAAGAATGTGCAAATGCTCGCATTTATGAACATAAATTTGCAACCTTTATGAATTTATTGTGTATGACTCTGTTTATTATATGTAATACAATGTCGATTTGTCGTAAATGGTTTCCGTATGTATTTGCATGCGTTGGTGCCTATTTATATTATATGTTGACGCGACTATTTGTATTATCGCCTAAATATGCAAAAAACGGATATAATACGATTTATATTATTTTGGCGAGCGTTGCGATGTGGTCTGCAACTGAAATCACGTGTAACTATATACAATTGAATATGCTGTTGATTGGACATCCACTGTGGCATTTGTTTATTGGATATGGATGTTATAATATAACACGCATTTTGCAGGAAATCGGGTATAATCCAATTGATATTATAGATTGCGAATATACACCAGATTTTCAAAGAATATGGGCGCGTGTCCTCGCATATGATGCATAAGTTTTGCGTTTTTAGTTGCTTGCAATACTTCACGCATATCTTCGTTTTGTGTGAATTTTGCGTATTGCGCTCTGAACATTTCTTCGTTGACACGGTTTGTGCTGAAGAATGTTTTGTCTGCATCCACGCCCTTGGGTCGGAACTGTTTGCCTTTGACTTTGCCTGATTTACCGCCAGCCGATTTCGCCATTCCTGCATCTTCGCATATATCACTGTGCGAATTGAGTGAAAACAAATGATAATAATCTGGGTTCTCTTCTTTGAATTTGGAACCTTGATAATAATGTTCGACGCTCCACCATTGGCGTCCATCATAATCGAACTCCGAATGCCAGAAATTCGATAATTTCTTTCGCCATTGTGGAATTTTGGCGAGTTCATCATATTCGGATTCTTCGGATTCGACCATCTTTTCTCCTGCGCCGTGGCCTGGACGCGGAGCATCGGCAGATTTAGAATAAAATAGAACAACTATATTGGGATCATACATAGTTTTTACTAAAGTCGGGATTTGCTTTATTATTGCCGATGAAATTTCTTTCAATTTTTTAGGACTTGGTGGACTTGGACTTGGAGTCTTTGGACTTGGGGTCTTTGGACTTGGGGTCTTTGGACTTGGACTTGGGGATTTAGGACTTGGTGGACTTGGGGTCTTTGGACTTGGACTTGGACTTGGGGTCTTTGGACTTGGACTTGGACTTGGGGTCTTTAAACTTGGACTTGGACTTGGGGTCTTTAAACTTGGACTTGGACTTGGCGGACTTGGCGTCTCGTTCTTTCTATGACAGATTTCATCCGCACATTTTCGCGTACCTCGGCTGCACCTCGGTTTCTTCGACCCCGTCGTTTTCACAATACATTTTCCATTATAACATTTCCGCGAACCTTTTGTACAACGCATTATATATTATAAATTAAGATATAAAGAAAGCCCCAATTTATTATAAATGTCGTTTATTTCATTTTTAGATTCACAACCAAAGACCGATTTCGATTATGGCGATTTAACCATATTATTAACCGCAATCAATCAAAATTATATAAAAACGCAATTATATGATGCCAAATTCACAGGCAAAGTATCAGTACCATATTATACCTTATTTGGCGACTCTAAATGGAATACGTCCTATGATGATTGGAAGGCGAAACACGAAGTTCAATGCGAAGCAAAACCAATGATAATTCTCGACGTTTCCGTTAATTCTTTAAAAGACGTGTTAAAAATGTTGGAAACGTATGACCCCGCGTCTGAATATAATATTAATTTGAAGGCGTTGAACGACGTTAAACCGCAACTCATTCAACTTAATAATATGATTGGTATGGAAAGTATAAAGACTGAAATATTAGACCAATTGTTGTATTTCGTACAAGGATTACACATAGGAAAAGAATCGGATTTCAAACACACTGTTATATATGGTCCGCCTGGAACTGGCAAAACGGAAGTCGCCAAAATAATAGGCACAATGTATTCCCGTCTCGGCATTTTAAAGAACAATATCTTTAAAAAAGCAACGCGTAATGATTTTGTCGCAGGGTATTTAGGACAAACCGCAATAAAAACAAAAAAGGTAATTGATGAGTGTTTTGGTGGGTGTTTATTTATTGACGAAGCATATTCTTTAGCAAATAATGATATGAATGACAGTTATTCTAAAGAATGTATTGATATTTTATGTGAATCATTGAGCGACCATCGCGATAACCTGATGGTAATTATTGCTGGATATGAACACGAATTAAATGAAACGTTTTTCAAGGCAAACCCAGGCTTGAATTCACGATTTATATGGAGATTCAAGATTGAAGATTACACGCCGAAAGAATTAATGCAAATCTTTGAAAAAAAGGCGGCGGAAAACGAATGGGTATTGGACTGGAACGCGGCTGCCGCATTAAAATGGTTTGAACAAAAACAATTCAAATATTATGGTAGGGATATGGAATTATTGTTTACATATACAAAGATTGCACACGGTCGTAGGATATATGGCAAAACTGCGGTTCGTAAAAATATATCTTTAGATGATTTGAATAATGGATACAAGACATTTATAAAGAATAAAGATAAACCCGATAATAAATTGATGAATTCTTTATATATATGACGCCGAGATTACACTATTTTAATTTATCAAATAGTGTAAATGAGTAAAACGATTCAATTTAACCCTGAATTATTTAAAGTATCAGGCTCACGTAAACGTTCAAAAATACAAATAAAACCAAAGACGCCATCCAATAAATCAATTAAAAGTAAATTACTTAAATATTTAAGAGCTGAACAACATAAACACATAAAGGCCGAACAACGCGTTGATGAATGTGCGACTAAATCTGCGAAAGTCGACGATTTTAATAGCGAATTTAACGAATCTTTAAAATATTTATTATCTATTGACGAAAAGAAAGAAGTCAAAAATAAAACATTGAAACATTCATATAATGCGCCGATTGAATGTGTATTGCCTTCTGAATTAACCGACATTTCGCAATATATGATGCCAACCGATGATAATAGTTACGCATATATACCCCCGTTAAAACGGGCACCTGCTCCACAATGTGGTGTATTAAAAAACGGATTATTGCCAACCTATCGAAATTTCCATAAAACACAGAAAAAATACGCGAGTTATTCCGCCAATAATGTGTCAAGTTTTGCGCCAAGTTATGCGCCAAGTTATTCCGCCAATAATGCGTCAAGTTTTGCGCCAAGTTTTGCGCCAAGTTATTCCGCCAATAAGGCGTCAAGTCTTGCGCCAAGTTATGCGCCAAGTCTTGCGCCAAGTCTTGCGCATGGATTAACTTCAATTTCCACGATAAAACAACATATGAAATATAAAAAACCCGAAATCAAGCATAAAAAACAAAGAAAGACGATAAGGCGAACATTTAAAGCAGGCAAATCAGAATATAAGCCAATCGTTTCGGTATTAATTTCAAACCGCACAATCCGTAATAATATAAATACGCAACTTCAATTATTAACGCAAACTCCAATACAAGAAGTGAAAAATGCATTATTAAAAAAAGGGTTTATTAAAGTCGGAACAACTGCGCCAAATGACGTATTGCGCAAAATGTATGAAAGCACAATAATGATAGGGGATATACAAAACCATAATTCCGAGAATTTGCTGTATAATTTTATTCACGCCAAACTTTAGCCCGTGTTTCCAATATAGATTTCACAATTTCGTAATTATATCCAATATATGTCGAATCCGCTAAACTCGGCATTAATTCGGCGGGAGTTCGACCCGTGCCTTCTCGGTCAAATATCGACTCGGGGTATGCATCTAACAACAATTCGATTATATATGGAGGCGCGCAGTTTTTAACCGCAAAATGAATCGGTAACATCAATGCGTTTGTATATGGGTCGTGCGTATATATGCCAAATGGCACTCGTTCAGTTGGTCTGGCTCCACGTTTCATCATTAATTCGGCTTTGTCGTAATATTCATCTGCAATCAAATATAATAGAGTTTGGTCGTCGTGTAAGCGGGCAGTAATCCCCATATTATTTCGTGGGACGGTGGAATATATAGGGCGGTCTTGTAATAATTCGGCAATAACTTGGTTCATTTTTATTATACAATTGATTTGTTTATTCATTTCAATTTTACAACAATGCAGCCAGACATCCGATTGACATAACCGCCAAAATTGCGAATATCGAGATTTGGTCAACGTCTTTGTCAACTGCGTAAGGAATCGCGATTGGCTGACTTTTAGGAAAATGCCAAATCCGTTTTGGTTCTTGTAATATAACTTTCATATCGTACACTTCAATATCGCAATAAAATCCGTAATCCATTTTTACACTATTAATTTATAAAAATACTTATCAATTTTATCAAAAACTGTTTTGATAAAATAACATAAAGAAGTTGCGAGAAAAATAGGCAATGGACAAAAAACCGTGGACCGAGGCATATCGCCCCACCGAGTTTGAAAACATCGTATTAGACCCTATAAACCAAAGATTCTTTGAATCCATCCTTAATAAAGACTATTTTCCGAATATGTTATTTTATGGACCGCCAGGCACTGGCAAAACCACCACTATTATTAATCTGATTAATGAATATCAAATTCGTTATAATAAAAAAAACAAAAGCACGATTATACATTTAAACGCGTCAGACGAACGGGGCATTGACATTATACGCAACCAAATCTTTCAATTTGTCAAATCCAAGCATTTATTCGAAACTGGGCTCAAATTCGTTATATTAGACGAAGTGGATTATATGACGAAATCGGCACAACAAGCACTCAAACATTTATTGCAGTCGGCGTGTTATAATGTCCGCTTCTGTTTAATTTGTAATTATATAAGTAAAATCGACGATTCTTTGCAAAAGGAATTCATCACCATTCGTTTCAATCAATTACCGAAGTCGGCAATATGCGCCTTTATAAAAACCATTTGCAAAAAGGAAAATGTGAAACTGGAAGACGCCGAGATTGAAAGCATTCAATCCGCGTATCAGTCTGACGTTCGTAGTATGATTAATTTCATACAATTAAATCAAAATTTAACGAGCGATTGGAAACGAATAATATTGGACATCGCCGCCTTTGAAAAAATACACGCCATTTGCAAAGAATCGGATTGTCGGTCATATATTAATGAATTGAGCATACAATATAATATGGATATTAAAAGTATTATTACCAAATATTTTAGTTATATTATAACGACCTATCCTACATTAGTCACAGTTGAATTCTTGGAAATTATTGAAACGATTATACATAATAATCTAAAGACTGAATTGATGTTGGAATATTTCGCTATGGCTGTTCATCGTTATTTGCGAAAAAATTGAACTTCTTTAAATGAGTTAAAGAACTAATTAAAAGGATATAAATGGCAACTCTCGACGACCAATGGAAAACGTATTTATCCTCGCAATCTACATTCGGGAATAAACCGACCATTGTCAAGACAGTCAAACTTCGTATCAAACCTGCTACCGCGCCTGCTTGCGAAGAGCTTTATATTTCAACCAAGACCAAGGTTTTATATTTAAATCAACATATAGACATCCATTCTATATTTTGGGATTTACCTGTCATTGAGTATTGGCAACCCGTGGAAGGCATTGTGAAAAAACAGATTAAAATCGTATCCAAGACAGAAGCCGAGTTTTTCGAATATCAACAGAAATTGACGACAGCTGGACATTATGTCGAGCAGATTATAAAGCAGATTAACAATCCGACTGCACGTCGCATTAAATTCAAAGATGAACGCAAAATAACAGTTGGTATTTCCAAGAAAGACATAATGAATTGTCGCGGTAAGGCGAAGAATGCGTTTTATAATTGCTTTGCGTTGATTTTCAGATTCAAATATAAAGGCGTGTTCAAAGAAATCCACGTCAAAGTATTTAATACTGGAAAATTGGAGATTCCGGGTATATTAAACGATGAAATCTTGGAAATCATTAAGGCTATGATATTGACCCACGTTCAGCCACATATTGCCGCACATCCAGTGAAAACGCTTGACGTGGAAGCCAGTGCGATTCAGGAAACGCCTGTATATAAACAATTGGATGAGGTTCCATTGACATTTGTGTATTCCGATAAAGACGACAATGTGCTGATTAATTCGAATTTCAATTGCGGATTCTATATTAATCGTGACCGACTTTATGCGATTTTACGCGAAACATACGGCATTGAATCGGCGTTTGACCCGTGCAGTTATCCCGGCGTCAAATGCAAGTTCTATTTCAATAATGAGATTGGATTTAATACTGAATTGCAAAACGGCAAAATCACAGTGGAAGACCGTTCAATGAAGATGAGCGAATTGTCGGACAACAAGAAATATACCGAAATATCGGTCATGACGTTTAGAACAGGCAGTGTGTTAATTGTAGGCAACTGTTCGGAGCGTGTATTGATGTTTATCTTTGAATTTATAAAGAATTTATTGAGAACTGAATATAATAATATTTTCGTGGAAAATGAAGACGTTGCCGTCAAAGATAAAACGCCTAAATTACGAAAAAAAATAATTACCGTAACACAAGCATATTATAATGAATTAAAAAAATAAATATGGTTATATCGAGGTAAATTTGCGATTGGAAGGCAAGGCTGACATTACAGCATTAATTGCAAAAGGTAAACATCAAAAAATCCAAAACGTAAAAAGCACGATGAATCTTATATAAGATATCCATTTATATGTTTTTTCGCATAACACGCAGATGAATAATGCCCTTTTCTTCCGCATCTAAAACATTTATCGTGCGTTCCTATATTTAGTCGCATCAAATACTCAATCGTCGATTTATCCAATTTAATCTGTACAAATGACCCGCCTCTCACATTATCAATGCCGTATTTATCCATGTACATTCGTGTATATTTATCTTCATCGTAGTCGTCGCAATCTGATATCAATTCTACCATTTTTATCGGTTTATATAATTTGGTCCACGCTGACCCGTTTCCGTGAAAATGATTATCTAATCTAAATTCTGGGTTTGCCGTTTTTCCGATATAATATTTGCCCTGTTCTAATTGGAGAATATATATGTAAACCATTTTTACATATCTTAATATAAATTGGGCGAATTCAATTTTATGGGTTACCACAATATAAAATTGAATGACTTAAAATATAAAGAATGATTTATACAATGAACGGAAAACAACAAATTATCGATATTTTTATGACAAATGTTAAAGGAATTGCCGTTTGTTTACCAGCGTCGAAGCATTGCGGACAAGAAGGGCATTGGTTGGAAACACGAATGGGTATAAAACACAATTCGAAAAATGAAGCGGATATTAACGGTTATGAAATGAAAAAACTATCAAAGAAAATTACATTCGGCGATTTTAGCGCAACTGAATATATATTTTCATCTAAAAAAAATAGTATAAATCAATATAATTTGAATGATGTAAAAATAAGTAGGTCGGACTTTATGCGATATTTCGGAAATTTGAATATAGAAAAAAATAGATACTCTTGGTCGGGAAGTTGCGTTCCAGTGTATAATATTTGGAACGCAAATGGCCAAATTATGGTAATTGAAAATAATGACATTATTGTTTATTATTCATTTGACCGAGATATGCGAGCAAATAAGGTAAATTTACCTGAGCAGTTGCAATCCGATATAATGATTGCAATATGGAAATCTGAAAAAATGAAACCCCATATTGATAATAAATTTAATCAAAATGGATTCTTTATATGCGAAAAGATTGGAAATGCCTACGAAAAAATTCGATTTGGCAAGGCGTTTAACTTTGAATATTTCATTGAATGTATCAAAAATAAACAAATTATATTTGATAGTGGAATGTATGACGGTAATTCACGTAATTATTCTCAATTTAGAGCAGGTGCAAATTTTTGGAATGAATTAATTATCGAAGAATATTAGTAATATATTTACCGAGATGATATGCAAATCGACAAGCAACTGCATTTCCAATTTGCATTATAATATCTTTTTTTGAACCTTCAATAATGTAATCGTCGGGGAAACTTTGTATTCGTTTTAGTTCGATAATGGTTAAACGTCGAATTTCACGTTCGTTATATTTAACCAATGCGTCATATCCATCTTTCCAATATCGAGCAGGAATTGTGTATGACGGTTTATCCATATTCAAAATTTGCGCACCAAACCCATATCCTTTTTCTTTATTTACTCCTTTTTTATTTTCTATTCCAGCAAGTGCTTTTTCGCTCAAGTAATACGTAGTTTCAATTTGTTCTCTTGGTAATATAACGGTGCTGACTGGAATTCGTTCGGCAACACATTTAATGACGAGTTCGGGTTCAGTCGGAATAATATTCAAATCTTTACGAATTCCGATAATTATGACACGTCTTCTATTTTGCGGAACTTCAAAATCGCTTGCGTATAGTTTATTGATTATGCAATTATAATGCGGAGTTAATTGCGCCATAATTATATCGATTACATTTTCGCCAGTTTCTGTTTTTTTTGAAAGCAATCCAATTACATTTTCCATAATAAATGCTTTGGGTTTAAAATAATCCAGATATTTAACATATTCGATAAATAGTGCATTACGTGGGTCGTTTTTATCTCGTTTACCTGCAATGCTGAATGATTGACACGGTGGACCGCCAACCAAAACATCAATTTGCTTATTATCTTTATTATATAATTCATTGAATTTTTCAGGCGGTAATTGTGTTAAATCTTCGCAATATGCGCGGTGGTCGAAATTTTGATTATAACTATGCACTGCCTTGTCCCATATATCAATTCCTGCTATAATATTTAACCCAGCATCTGTCAGTCCTTTTGACATTCCGCCACATCCACAAAATAAATCAATTACGCATAATGCAGAAGTTGCATCGGCGGGTTCAACCACGGCCAGTTCTTTGATTCTAATTAATTCCATTAATTGCGATTTATTTTTAGAATTGCATTTTGTAATACCAAGTTCTTTGCATTTATGTAAAAGTTCGATTTTGTTCATATGTTCCATTTTTTATTATAATATTAATAATGTTTAAAATTCAATTTTATGCAATAATCCTCCAAGTTCGTCGCATTTCGCAATACGCACATCAATCGTCAAATCAGTTTCCCACATAAACAATGCATTTGCCACCCCCAAAAATCGAGGCAATATGTCAACCACTTTATACGCATTACCATCACATTCTGCGAATTTAGTTGAACCCTCCATTTTGATATTCAATATTTTATTGTATATGAAAACCACCGCGTCCGTCGTGTTCAATGTATGATTCATCGCGGAATGATTAATCTGTTCAATATACTCTAAATAATAACACGCCGCCTTCTTGCTCAATACATAACATTGTTGTATATCGGCATTCATCAAAGACGCAACGAATACGTGATGTATGGTATTAATTCCAATATAAACGATTTCATTCATTTTCGGCGAATTACAGATGATTTCCGATGCTTTAATAAGGAGTAGAAAGTCGTTGATTACTAAAGAATAAATGTGGATTATTTCATTCAGCGCAAACATAATATATATTATCAAAATAAGTATTTAAAGTAATCAAAGTAATGTAATAAATAATGAGTAAAGCCACCGCAAATGGATATCGATTACCCGAGTCAACTACGCTTCAACACGCCATTAAACTCGCAATTACCGAGGACAAGCCGATTATGATGGATTATTGGGCAAGTTCTTTAGATAAGTCCGTCATCATTGGAGTGAAGGATAGTCAGGAAAAATTGTTGGTAAAGAGTGAAGATGAATATACCAGTCCGATTTCCAAGATTTACAAGGTCGGCACTGAATATATTATTATGACGGAGAATTCCATTTATTTGGTGGATGTGAATATTGCAACCAAGAAGATATCGGCATAAACTATTTTATGCACCACGGATTGCGCTGGGTTAGCACTTGATATGCCAATACTGGAAAACTAATCGGATATATCATTCCGACTGCGAATCCAATCGCCGAATGTCCAACCGCGCGAACAAACCACCCTTCTTTATTATTTATCGATGATATGCCAATAATCGAAGTCGTAACTGGCACAATGATAGGCAACAACGACAAATATGTAATTTTCCAGTTATGCCACATTTCTATAAAATATAAAATAATCTTTATATTTTATTTACAATATCTTTACACGGAGACAACACGCATCCATTCAAATCGTGAAGTTTATCAGGATCCGCCATACAATGGTCAATGCATTCAATCAAATACTCTTCTTATATGCAATGATTTTATAATCATAACCCTTGTATTTGGCAAGCAACATCCATCCCATTTTCTCGAAGCAATTACCAATGATTTAACCCGTGAAATGTATTAGCATACATTGGTAAATTCATTTTACGCGTACGTTTTGTCATATAATACACCAACACAATAACTGCAGCCATTTCGACGGGTCGATTCACAGTTATAATATAGCAGCCAATGCAGTGATTTGGGCGTTAGTTAACGTATCAGGAAACGCAACACTGAATTCGATAATTAAACTGCCAGTTGAGTTATTGTGTTTCATACCCAGATTCGGAATCGTTTTCTTGTGTTCAGGTTTAATAATTGTAATATTAGTATTATTATTTAAAGAAAGGAGTTTGCCATTTAGATGTGGTATATCAAACGTGAATCCACATAGCGATTCTTTCAAAGTAATGGTTTTCTTATATATTAAATCTGCGCCAGAACGTTGAAATAATGCGTGTGGTTCAATTTGTATGGTGAGTTTGACTTCGCCTTTGCATTGTTCGTTGATTATATTGCCCTTTTCGGTGATCACAATAACCACGTTTTCGTCAATGCCAGGTGGAATCGTGACGTTAATGGTATCCATTTCACTGATTTTCATATTGCTCATAATAATCCATCTTTCAATATCGACTGGAATTTCACATCCGTGATAACATTGGTCTAAAGATAGGTGTATAGTTTGAATAACAGGCGGTGGTTTCTGCATTTGATTGAACATTTGATGAATCGATTGTCCGCTAAATGGATTTTGACCAAACGGATTTTGTTCAAACGGATTTTGTTCGAATGGATTTTGACCAAATCCGCTGTGAAATACGCGAATATTTGGTCCCATTCCAGTGGCGTGTTGCATTCGCGCACCTTGTTGTTGACCGAACATCATACTAAATATATCATTCATATTATGAAACCCTTCAGGCATAGATGGGCCGCCATTGTCGTAATCTTTACGTTTTTCGGGGTCACTCAACGTTTCATATGCCTCACTGATTTCCTGAAACTTGGCAGTCGTATCTGAATCGGTATTGCGGTCGGGGTGATATTTCAAAGATAGCGAACGATATGCCTTTTTAAGTTCGGATTCATTTACATCTTTGGATACTCCCAGAGTTTCGTAAAACGACATTATACAATAATTGCGTTCTTTATATATTGTTTACAACGAATTAAGAATTATATATATTTATAAAGAATACCAATACGTATCGTTTACCGCTCGTAATTTGCAACCCGCTATGTTTTTGACCAGACGAATGAATCATCATATCGCCTTGGCTTAAAAATGCAGTTAATCCGTCCTCAAATTGCGTTCCGCCGCCTACGAATTCAGCTGGGTCATTTAATAATAGATTTACAGATATACAAGATGTATCAGTATGCAATTCCAATGAATCTTGTTGTCCTGCTTCATATTTTACAATAAATAAATCGGCAATTTCAAATGTATAATTGGAATCTAAATTATATGCGTTTGCAATTAAACCACTAATTGTATTGCGAAATGAAAGTAAGACAAAATGAAAGACTGGCGTTATTTTATCAATCGGTAAATCCGTAGTTGGATATAATATATGTCGCGTTTTCATCCATCCACCGTTATTTTCGGCATATTTTTCACTTTCGTGTATAATCCAATTACACATATCTTTTGTGAAATGAGTTTTATGTGTAAACCGCTGTACAAATTTTGATAGTTGCATATCTATCAATGTTTTTGAACTTTCTTTGATTTCAAATACAAATATACCATCACTTTCCATATTTGTGATTTCTTTGTTAAATGGTTCAATCGTTGTATGGTCATATCCTTTGTATAATAATTGGTCAAATAATGACTTACTTAATACGTCGCCTGATACGGGAATTGTATTTGTTTTGTCGTCTGACTCAAATTGCAAAACATTCAAATCTGAATTGAAATTAATCTGCTTCAATTCCATATCTAAATCCATGCTATATTTAAACGAAAATGCAGAATAATCAAAATACGGCACATTTAATGGTTTTTTATTCCATAGATTAATTGCGATTATATTTCGTTGCGAATTATCATTTGAAAAATCGCATTTTCCGTGATAATATTTGCCGCCGTCAAACGCGATATGTTTATTTTTTTGCGGAAAATAAAATGCGACCTTTTGTTTATCCGTAAACCGTTTGAATTTATATGTTTCGACATCCACGTTTGTAATTAAGGTCGGACTATTATAATTATCATTTAAATAGAGGATGGAAGAAAGAAA
>Ga0114978_10003497_pt1 | contig 12833 bp, 7 predicted proteins | sample S_140212_EF_Meta_FD_87027 | JGI IMG/M metagenome (GOLD analysis project Ga0114978, IMG submission 87027) | Freshwater microbial communities from Lake Simoncouche, Canada to study carbon cycling - S_140212_EF_MetaG | ecosystem: Environmental > Aquatic > Freshwater > Lake | place: Lake...
AAGGCGAACGCGGTCACGAAAGAATTTTCCGGTGAGACGATGAATTCGGCCATGGCCGCGATTTCATCCTTCGTGCCGCAGCGACCCATGGGAATACGGTCGGCCATGTAGTAGAGCCGCTCATGCTCGAAGACCCACGCCTCACGGGCGCCGAGATAGTCGCAGTCGTCCGGTCCCTGCCCCGTAAGCAAAGACCATCCCATGATCCCGGGCGGCCAACCGGTGCGGTATTGCGTCCGTCGCGGTAGGAGAATTGGCCTCTCATCGGATCGGGCCTAAAGGGCTGCGAGGAAATCGAAAGCCGCATCGGGAAAACCGGGCAGATTCTCGTGGGCAAAGTCGGGATAGATCATGGCACGCTTTTCGCTGGTGATCGCGTTGAAAACGGCAAACTGCGTGGATGGAGGACATATCTGGTCCATGAGCGAAAGCCCCATCAGGGTTTTTGCCTTGATGCGCGGAGCCAGATTCTTCACGTCGATGTAGCCGAGACGGGTGAAGATTTCGTCTTCCCGCTCATGGCGTGGATCGAACCGGCGGAAGAAGGCTTGCAACTCCGCGTAGGCCTCCTTGGCCAAATCCATCTCCCACACGCGGCGGTAATCAGAAAGAAACGGCACGGTCGAAACGCAGCGGCTGATCCGTGGTTCGAGTGCGGCGCAGGCGATGGACAGTGCTCCCCCCTGCGATCCTCCGATTGTTCCGATGCGCGCGGCATCGTTTTCCGGCAGCGACATGACGACGCGCGCCAGCTGCACCGTGTCGAGAAAGATGCTGCGGAAGAGCAACTTCTCCGGCGCGTCATCCAATCCGCGGATGAAATGTCCCTGGTGCGTGTTGCCCTTCACGGGCGTGTTGTCTTCGCTCAGTCCGCCCTGGCCACGGCAATCGAGAGCCGCCACGGCGATGCCTTGGCCGGCATAAGCCAACTTCTCCACCCAGTCGCCACTGCTCCAGCCATACCCATGAAACATGAGCACGGCGGGCCCGGGTGACGGGCGATGCTTGGGGCGCGCATATTTGGCGTAGATTCGCGCCCCGCCCACGCCGCGGAACCACAGGTCGAAAACCTCCGCGGACGCCGGATGAACCTCGGTGTTCGGGACCAACTCCGCCTGCGGATCGGTCGCCTCGAGCTCGCGCAGGGCGGTGTTCCAGTAGTCGTCGAAATCAGTCGGACATGGCGTGATGCCGCGATAAACTTTTAGTTCCTCGAGCGATTTGTCGATCACGGGCATGCCAGCGCTTATCGGATGCGGGGAGGGGCGGTGCAAGACGGATTTGTGGCGGCTCACGCTCTTCCGGGCGATTTCGCATAGGGAAGTCAAGCGGACGGTTGATTTTGCCTACTTCCGGCAGCGAGCGAGTCATGACAAGGCGCGCGTGATCGCTTTTATAATAGGCCCATGCAGTTGCCACCTTGCTTGCGTGCTTTTCTCGTGATTTGCCTGTGTGCATGGCCCGGTGTTGTTGCGGTCGGAGGTGAGGACGCACAATCTGGTTTGGCCGCGTGGCAGGCGGCGTGGCCGGTGCAGGCTCCCCTTGATATCGAGTGGTTGGGTGAGACCGAGCACGATGGCGTCAAGGTGCGCGCCCTGCGTTACACGGGCTCGATGGCCGGCGGCGAGCCACAGCGCATCTATGCCTTGTTTGCCCTGCCTCCGTCCGCCGGGCCCGGGCGGAAGGTGCCAGCGATCGTGCAAATCCATGGCGGCGGTCAAACCTGTGATGCGGGCAACGTCGCCTGGTTTGCCCGGCGTGGCTATGCCTGCCTGGCCTTCGATTGGGGTGGTCCGCGGGACGGGCGCAGCCCCGAGAAAACAACGGTTTGGGGCTCGGCGGTGAGTCGTGATTACATCGACCGTCCGGCGGGAGGGGTGAGTGATGTCTTCCTGCTCCATGCTGTGCTGGCGGCTCGCCGGGCCATCGATGTTTTGCATGAACAGCCTGAAGTCGATTCCGGGCGTGTCGGGGTGCAAGGGATCTCATGGGGCGGCTTGTTGACTTGGTTGGTCGGTGCCACCGAGTCGAGGGTCAAGGCCGTGGTTCCGGTCTACGGGGTCGGTGGCTTGGATCGCGGAACAACGGGTGAGGGGGAGGGTTTGCGTCGTCGCGGTGAGGAGTGGGTGTGGATGTGGACGGAAACTTTTGATCCCCGGCGTTTGTCCAGAGAGATCAAAGCGCCGGTGCTTTTCTGCAACGGTTCGAACGACTGGTTCGGGACGTTGACTTCATCGGAAGAGGCCATAGCCGGGGTGCGGGTCGAACATGCGCGAAGCTACGCTCCCAACCGGAACCACAGTCTGGATCGCGGCAATGTCCAAGCGGCGATGGATTGGCTTGATGGGTTGCTCAAGTCGGATGCCCTTCCTCCTGGAACCGCTCCCCGGATCGATCTGGTGGCCTCCGGCAAAGGTGAACTGATGGCGGTGGCGAAAGCTGATGGGGCGGCGGACGTTCAGATTCTGGTTTCGCGCGGGCGTCGGCCGGATGTCGCGCGGTGCTGGTTGCAGGTTGCTGCTATTCGAGGGGAGAATGGAACTTGGACGGCGACACTTCCGGTCTGGCGCTCGGATGAACCAGTGAGCGTCATGGCTCAAGCTTTCACAAAGAACGGTGCGGCTTTCACCTCCAAGGTTTTTCTGGATGTTCTGCCCAACTCCATCGCGGGATTCCGAGAGATTCCAGCGACGGACGCCGGCGCGGTGATCGCTCCCGCTGGTGATCTCACGGCATGGTTCGGCGAAACGACCACCGATTTTCCGGGATGCTTCGCGGCCGAAGGACTCCGTCGGGTCGACATCGAAGGCCGCAGCGCCGTCACGCATGCGGTTCCCTCAAAGCTCAACATTGCCACCAGACGCCCGGCGGATCCTGGCGTGCTGGCTGGCGCGGGACGTGATCTCGTCATCTGGACGCACGACCTCGCCACTGCCGAGGTCCGCCTCAACGAGAACTCACGCAGGCTGCCCGGCGTCAAAGCTTGGCGGGCGCAGATCCAGCCTGGTCCGGGATGGGTGCAGACGGTGCTGAAACCCGCCGATTTCGTTCCGCTCGAGGAGACAGCATCGGTCGACCCCGCGGCCCGGCCGGGTGAAACGCTCGACCTCTCGTTTCACGGTCAGGGGGTTCCGGGCGGAACAGCTGCGGTGGGCGAATTCGCCTGGGCTTCTCCTCCGCTCCAATCAAATTAATCAGTCATGGACCAATCGCTTATTCCTGAGCGTCTGCTTTGTGAGTCGCGGGTCGATCCTCTCGGGATCGACGAACCGCACCCGCGCTTCTCGTGGTTGGTCGAGACAGATCGCGAGGTCGCCCGTCAGTCAGCCTGCCACATTCTCGTCGCCAGTTCGCCGGAGTTGCTCGGCGCGGACGAGGGCGATCTTTGGGACAGTGGGAAACTCATCAGCGCGCAGTGCAGCGGCCTCGCTTACGCGGGGCGTCCGTTGAAGAGTCGCCAAAAGTGCTTTTGGAAAGTCCGGTTGTGGGACCATGAGGGTCTGGTCGGCCCATTTAGTGCGGTTGCCTGTTTCGAGATGGGCCTGCTGCATGCCGACGATTGGAAAGCTGGTTGGATGGGTTGGCCGGGAGGACGGGCCGGACTCGCCGCCTACTTTCGTTGCGCTTTCCGACTCGACCGGCCCGTGGCCCGTGGACGCCTCTATGTCACCGGGCTTGGGCTTTACGAGGCGGTGCTGAATGGGCGTCGCATGGATGGTCTCCTGCAGCCGGTGGTCAGCGACCCGAGCCGCCGGGTCTATTACAACATCTTTGACGTCACGGCAGACCTTCAGCTCGGCGAAAATGTGTTGGCGGCGGTGGTGGGGACGGGGTGGTATGGAACGCCAGTCTTGCTCGCTCAGCTCGAAGTTCTCGGCCCGGATGGGGAGGTGACGTTCGTGGCGACGAACCGCGAGGCATCACCGTGGGTCTGGATGACTGCCGCCGGTCCGACCCGCACCAACAGCCTCTTCGACGGCGAACTTTACGACGCGCGCTTGGAGAAAGTGGGCTGGGGCGATGTCGGCTACGATGATGGTTATGGCCGCTCGCCCAGCGGGGATCGCGCCGAGGGATGGATGCCGGCTTGCCGTGTGCCGGGTCCCGGCGGGGTCATGCGGGCCCAGCCCATACCAGCCATTGCGGCGACGGAATTTCTGTCCCTGCGGAGCAGGAGTGAGCCTCAACCCGGCGTGTTTGTTTTTGATTTCGGCCAGAATCACGCTGGGCGCGTGCGCTTTTCGGTCGAGGGTCCGCGTGGTGCGAAAGTGACGTTGAAGTATGCGGAGGCTCTTCGTCCGGATGGCACAGTCGACCAGGATAACCTGCGGACGGCCCGGGCCACGGACACCTACATCATGAAGGGCGGCGGGCGTGAGCAGTGGGAACCCAGCTTCACCTACCATGGATACCGCTACGTGCAGGTTGAGGGGTGGCCGGGAGTTCCGGAGGAACACACACTCCAATCGTGCGTGCTCCACTCGCCGCTGGCTTCGCGGGGCGAGTTTTCCTGCAGCAAGGAGTTGTTCAATCGGATCCACCGCATGATCCTTTGGACCGAGCGCAGCAATCTCCATGGCATTCCCACCGACTGTCCGCAGCGTGACGAACGCATGGGCTGGCTCAACGATCTGGCCGCGCGGTCGGAGGAGCTGATTTACAACTTCGAGTCGGTCGGATTTCTCGAGAAGTTTGTGGATGACATTGCGGACACCCAGGATCCGCGAACGGGCGCCATCACCGACACGGCCCCGTTCCACTGGGGGCATCGTCCGGCCGATCCCGTGAGCATCGCCTACCTCCTTATTCCGGTGTTGCTCCATCAACATTACGGCGACACGCGTTTGATGGTGCGTCATCACGCGGGCATGAAGCGTTGGGTGGATTTTCTGACCGCACAGTCCGATGACGGCATCCTTGGTTACAGTCATTACGGCGATTGGGCTCCCCCGGCGTCCGAGGCTCTGGCCGGCAGCGAGGGTGTGGGTGCGATCTCCGCCCGCACTCCCGGCGATCTGGTCTCCACCGCATTCTATTTTCGCTCGCTTGAGCTGCTGGCCCACATCAGCCGCCTATTGGGGGAAACAACCGAGGCCGCCCGGTGCACCGCGCAAGCCAAAGCCGTTGGCGACGCCTTCCATCGAAAATTCTGGAACAGCACCGCCGGCGGCTACGGGTCCGGCAATCAAGCCTGCAACTCGATCGCCCTCTACTTCGGGCTGGTGCCGTCGGAGTTGCGCCCCACGGTTGTGGCCACTTTGGTGGCCGAGGTGCACCGCTGCGGCGGCCATCTTTCCACAGGTAACCTCGCGACCAAATACCTGTTGGAGGTTCTCTCCGACGAAGGCCACGCCGATCTTGCGCTCACCATCGCGGCGCGGACGACGTATCCCGGGTGGGGTTTCATGCTGTCTCGGGGAGCGACGACTTTGTGGGAGCGATGGGAGGAATTGCAGGGGCAAGGGATGAACTCGCACAACCATCCGATGCTCGGCTCGATTGGTTCGTGGTTCTACCGCCACGTGGCTGGCCTACGGTTCCGGGAACAGAACGGCACTGGCACCACGCCCGGTGTGCAGTTTCATATTCCCATCTTCAAGGTCCTGACCTCCGCCCGGGCAAAGGTGACCACTGTCTATGGCGACGTGGCCGTGGAATGGAAACGCCGCGGTCCCAATTTGTCTTTCTCCGCTCAGGTGCCTTGGAATTGCCCGGCCACGCTTCATCTCCCCGGTCAGGAAGTGCGCCCGCTTTCGTCCGGAAGTCACCAGCACGAATTTCAGATTCACCATCCTTCCAACCAACCATGAAAAACAAATACTCCGTCATCCTCGGCAATCTCGGCAACACCTGCGATCGGTTCCTTCCGACCGGCTACAAAGACAAGCTACCTACGGAGGAAATGATCCGGCAAGCCGCGGCGATCCCCGGCATCGAGGGGCTCGAACTGGTCGGCACATGGGACATCACCAAAGACAACGTCAAAGTGATGAAACGCCTTCTCTCCGACCATGACTTGAAGTGTGTTTCCATCATTCCCGATCTCTTCTCCCAAAAGCGCTGGGGCGGAGGAAGCTTCGCCGCGAAAAGTGCGGCCATCCGCCGTCAAGCCTATGAAGAAACCTGCGTGGTCAGTGAGTTGGCCGAGGTGATGGGATGCAGCCTGATCAATCTCTGGCTCGGGCAGGACGGGTATGATTATCCCCTGCAGTCGCACTACCTGCGCGAGCGGCAGTGGATGGTCGAGGGTCTGGTCAAAGTGGCCGAACGGTTTCCCCGTTTGCGCTACGCGCTGGAATACAAGCCGAAGGAACCACGCACCCACTCGTTCCAAGCGCGCATGGGGGACACGCTGCTCATGGCGTTGGACACCGGATTGTCGAACGTGGGGGTCTGCATTGATGTTGGTCACTCCTTCGTTGCGGGGGAGAACGTCGCCGAGTCGGCCGCCGTCTTGCAAAGCCACGGAAACCGTCTTTTCCACATGCACTTCAACGACAACTACCGTCTGTGGGACGACGACATGATCGTGGGCTCGCTGCACTTTGTTGAATACCTCGAGCTTCTTTTCTGGCTCAAGGAGATCAACTACCGCGGCTGGTATTCGATGGACCAATATCCCTACCGTGAAAATGGTGCCGCCGCCGTGAGCGAGAGCGTGCTGTTCCTTGAAGGCGTGGAGCGCCTGCTCACACCTTCGAACCGGGCCGCCATGAGGAAACTGCTGGTCAAGGGTGATGCCACGGCTTCCTCGGCTTTCATGCGGCAGCTGATCCTTCCACCCCCACGCCCCAGTCGTCGTGGCTGAGCACCCAGCTCCAGGGGCACAAATCACAAGTTGTCGGTTCAAATTGCCGATTAGGAATCTGCAAGAAAGATGTAGGCCCCGTTATTCCCCAACCCTTCCCTCCCATGAGGCTTACTATCGCTCTGCGCCGTGCTCTTCTCCTTGCTGGAATCCTTGCTGGTGGAGCCGGTAGCCTGGCCCAGTCGCCGACTCCAGAGTCCCAGACGGCTGATCCTCTCGTCGCCGGATTCGAGAACCCGCCTCTCGAGGCCCGGCCGCTGGCTTGGTGGCATTGGATGGTCGGATACATCACCAAGGAAGGGATCACCGCCGACCTTGAGTCGATGAAGCGCATCGGCCTGGGCGGCGCGCAGATGTTTGATATCCGGCTCGGCATGAACGGGCCGGACGGCCAGCGGCTCGAAGGCCCGGTGAAATTCATGAGCCCGGAATGGCGCGATCTCGTGAGGCACGCCGTGGCCGAGTGCCATCGCCTTGGTCTGGAGATTTCCGTCTTGAACGCCCAGGGCTGGGGTCAGGCGGGCGGCGAACATGTCCCGCCGGCTGAGTCGATGCAGAAGGTCGTCTGGACCGACACGCCGGTGGAAGGCGGCCAGAAGCTGGCGCTCTCCTCCCTGCCTCAGCCCGAGGCGCTGGAAGGTTTCTATCAGGATATCGCCGTGCTGGCGTTTCCCACTCTCGTCGGTGACGAGGCGACGGCATCTCCGGTTGTGTCCTGCTCGGAGCCGGACATCCCGCCGGTCGATTTTTCCAAACCCGACGCCACGCTCACGATTCCGATCCCGATGCCTGAAACACCGAAATGGGTGCAGTTGTCATTCGATTGTGAGCACACGTTCAGTTCGATCACCGTCGCCATCACCAAAATGCGCGACACCCCCGAGCCGGGCGACTGGGAACAAACGGTCCTGATCGACGAGGCTGCGCGCACGGCCCTCAAAGCCATGAAGGGGCCCAAGTATTGGGAACTCCAAGTCAGCAAGGATGGCACGAGTTTCAGGCCCGCCACACGGATCGCCACCCACGGGACGACGACCTTCCCTCCGGTCACCGGCAAGGCCTTCCGCATCTGGATGCCCGTTCCGCCGCCACTCGCCCGGCCGCTGCCTCTCTCCCGAGACAACAAGGTGGTCTTTACCGACATCCGCCTGGCCGGTCCGCGGCTCGACCAAGCCGAGGCCCGGGTGGGCAAGATCATAGACGGGAACGTGCGCAAATTCTCGACCAGCCCCGTTGCTTCGAAAAGCGGCATTCGGCCCGATGAAGTCATCAACCTCACTGGCCAGACCGAGTGGACCGCGCCTCCGGGCCAATGGACCGTGTCCCGCATGGGCCACACTTCGACGGGCGCCAAGCTCGCCGCCGCCGGGGCGCGTGGCGGTCTGGAAGTCGACAAGCTCAGCCACACAGCCGTGACAAACCACCTCAAGAACGGCATGGCCCGTTCCGTGGTCGAGGATTCTGCGCAGTTTGCCGGTACCACACTGAAGAACATCTTCTGCGACAGCTGGGAGCACGGCTACCAAAACTGGACCGCGCTCATGCGGGAGGAATTCAAGAAGCGCCGGGGATATGATTTGGATCCTTGGCTTCCCACCTTTACCGGCCGCGTGGTCGAATCGCCGGAACAAAGCGAGCGATTCCTTTGGGACCTTCGGCGAACCATCGCGGATTTGGTCGCGGAGAGCTATTACGGAGCCTTGCGAGAATTCGCCCATGCGAACAAGCTGGGCCTCTACGCCGAGGCCGCCGGCCACGGCCTCCCCGCCGTCGTCGACCAACTCCAGAACAAAGGCCAGACCGACACGCCCATGGGTGAATTCTGGCTGGGGCGCCGGGATGTGGACGACACCAAGGAATGCGCCTCGTCCTCCCACATCTACGGCAAGAAAATGGCCGCGGCGGAGGCCTTCACCTCGGATTCCCGCTACGCGTGGACGATGGATCCGAATATGATGAAGGCGGAAGGCGACCTGCAATTCTGCATGGGCATCAACCGTTTCTGCTTCCACCGCTTTGCCCACCAACCCTGGCTTGATCGCGCGCCGGGCATGACCCTGGGAATATGGGGAACAAACTTCGAGCGCACCAACACGTGGTGGGAGCAGGCGAAGGACTGGATCAGCTACCTCTCGCGGTCACAGTTTCTCCTCCAGCAGGGCATGTTCGTGGCCGACACGTGCTACTACTATGGCGAGGATACGCCGGTCGGTTTCGACTTCGACGAGCTCGAGCCCAAGCTTCCCCCCGGCTACGATTTCGATGTCCTCAACACCGAGATCCTCAAGGAAATGAAGGTGGCTGACGGTCGCCTCGCCCTGCCGAGCGGGATGGCCTATCGCGTGCTCGTCCTTCCGAACCAGGACCGCATGACGCTGGACACCATCGAGGTGGTTCGCGATCTGGTGAAAGCTGGAGCAACCGTGGTGGGACCGAAGCCCCGCTTGTCGCCGAGCTTGAAGGACTACGGAAAAGGTGACGAGAAGCTTCAAGCCATTGCCCAGGACGTCTGGGGCGATTGTGATGGCAAAACGATCACCTCCCACGCTTACGGTTCGGGCTGCATCAAGTGGGGCGTGCCCATGGCGGAAGTTCTCGGCGTGCCGCCGGACTTCACCTGCGAAGATCCGAATGTTCGCTATATCCATCGGCGCGATGGCGATACCGAGATCTATTTCGTCTCCAACCAGACCGACAAGGAAGTGCTCCTCCCAATGGGCTTCCGCGTGAAGGGACTCGCTCCCGAACTCTGGCACCCGGACACCGGGCGCCGCGATCTGCCGGCGATGTATTCCACCAAGGGTGATGTTACCACCCTGCCGATCCATCTCGATCCCTCGGGCTCGGTCTTCGCCATCTTCCGCAAACCAGCCAGCTCTAATCCCGTCGCGGTGATCAACGATGACGCGGACAAACCCGTAGCCGTGCATCCTTCCATCCTACAAAACGGCAAGATCGCACTGACCGTCGACCAGCCCGGCAAATACATCGTCGTCATGGCTGATGGCAAAAGGATCCCGGTCACGGCTGGCGGGATACCCGCGTCGTTGCCCATCAGGGGCCCATGGCTGGTGAAGTTCCCGCCGAAACTCGGCGCACCCGATAGCGTGACCTTCGACCAACTCGCCTCATGGACAACGTCGAATGATCCGGGAGTCAGATATTTCTCAGGAACCGCGACCTACGTGAAGGAGTTCACCGTGCCGGAAGGCTGGTTGACTCCCGGGGCAAAATTCTACCTCGATCTCGGCAGGGTGATGAACCTCGCCCAGGTGACGCTCAATGGAAGAGACCTTGGTGTCCTCTGGAAAAATCCCTTCCAGATCGAGATCACCTCCGCGCTCAAAGCGGACGCAAACAAGCTCGAAATCAAAGTCACCAACCTCTGGCCCAACCGCCTGATCGGAGACGCCAGCCTGCCGCTGGAACAGCGCGTAACCTGGACAAGCTACAACAACTACACCAAAGATTCGCCACTCCTGGAGTCCGGCCTGCTCGGTCCGGTGGCAATAAAAGCCGCGCGGGTGGTGGAGGTCTCCCCGTAGAATCAGATCGTCCACCCGACGCGCCGTGCTTCGTTGCCCGTTGAATTCGTCTTTTCCCGGCCTCGCTCAGCCATTCCAAGCCAGTGTTTCCACGCGGCCGCCGGCTCTGGCGGAACGCAACATGGCATCCATCACCTCGACCGCGGCCAGTCCCTCCCGCCCCCCGGTCTCCGGCTGGCGCCGTCCCCGGCAGCACGCGACAAACTCCTGAAACTCTTCGCGCATGGTGTTGTTGGTGGTGAGCGGAATGCTCTCCCGCTCCAGTTGCCCCTCCTTTTGCCTGATGAGGGTATCTTCCGACGGGCTGAGTAGATTGCCCGCGGTGCCCAGAATATTGAGCGAACGAACCCTCGGAACGCTGTAGGCGTTGACGAAAGAAACGTGAACGTTGCCGGGGAATTGCAGGCGGGTGAGACAGATGTCCTCCACCCCGTCGCTCATGGCCGCGTTTTCGATCCATGCTTGCAGGTTCTCCGGGAGACCGAAAAGCGAATGGAGAACATCAATCGCGTGGATTCCGATTTGGGCCAGCGCAACGGCCGGCGTTCTCTCGCGGTCATAACGCCAGCCCTCGCGATTTGGAGCAAGTCCAGCGGACGAGGTGAAGTTGATCTCGGCCAGAACGGGCCGGCCGATCTCGCCTTGGTCCAGCATCGACTTCATCCGCCGAAATCTGGTTTCGCGGCGCGTGTTGTGGCCGGTGAAAAGCGTGGTGCCGGCGTCTTCTGCCGCCTCGATCATGGCTCGACACTGTGCGGCGTTTACGGCCATCGGTTTCTCCACAAATGCGTGCAGCCCGTGTGCGGCGGCCTGCAGCACTTGATCCTGATGCAGGTAATTCGGAGTGAGGATGAGGACCGCTTCTAGGCCCGGTGTCTCCCACAGTTCCTTTTCGTCGGCGACCGCCGGGACGGAAAATTCCCGGGCGAAGGATTCGCGTTTTTCCGGCAAGGGGCTGTAACACACCACGGGCGCAATTTCCGGAATTTCCCGGATGGTTTTCATGCAAATCGAGGCCCAGACCCCTGTCCCGAGAATCGCGGCTTTAAGCGGTTCACTCATGGTGGCTTCCAATCTGCGAGATGTAAGATGCTGTGTGGCGGGTCGCCCTGATTTTGTCCGCCGCCGGCATGTGGTGCTCGATGGTCAGTGGTCCGGCGTATGCCCGCGCAATTAGCCGGGAGACAAGGTCCTGCCAGTCGACCATACCGTGGCCCGCGAGGACGTAGGCCCAGCCCGGGTCATCCGGGCTGGTGACCATATCGCGAACATGGACCGCGCTGATGCTGCCATGCGGGAGGGCTGAGAGGTCACGCGCCAAGTATTCTTGAGGAGCTTGCGTGAATGAGCGATCCCGTGCGCGGCGCGACCAACAGACAAGGGCGGAGAGTGCGTTACACGGGTCCCACGCGACGCGCAGTCCCGGGTGCCCGGCCCTCTCGATCAGTTTCCACGCAGCGCGCCCGCTGTCGGCCCAGCATTGGTATCCGACCTCCAAGGACAAGGTGAGGCCGCAGTGGGTGGCTTGCCCGGCCAAGCGCTTCAGCAGTGAGGCGATCTCCTCGGACGGCGCGTCCGGGCTCAAACTGCCTTCCGTCGCCGGTGCGGACGGTGCAGGCGTCTTAAGCCATGAGAAAATGGAAATGTCCTTGGCGCCGACGTCCAAGGCGCCTGCGATCGCTCGGGGAAACTCCTCGTGTTCGACATACTCTGCTTCCGCGGGTTCGAAGGGCCGTTTACCGATTCCCGGTGAGATGCTGCTGAAGCGCACGCCCTTCCGGCGCAGTTTCCTCAGGCCCTCGCGATCCTCTTCGCCGACGTCGGGATAGCGACCGTCGTGTATCATCCTGACCGTGCAAGCCTCAACCCCCAGCTCTTCGCCGAGGGCGGCCGCCACCTCCGGATCCGGGGAAGCCTCATCTAGGAACAGATGGACCGGTAGGCTCATGGCCTGCGCCGGGGTGACACCGGGACTCGCCTCGAGGAAGTTCTGCCCCTTCCGCAAAACAGATCCCGCCCCAGGACGAGACTCCGCAGTTTTCCGTCAGCCACGGAGCGGGGCAGGTTGCGCAAACCGCAGTCCGGGTGGACGAAGGCGATGCGGTCCGTCCCGAGGATGCCCCCTAGCGTCTCGATGCGTCGCGCCACGATCTCAGGGGTTTCGACCTGCAGGTCCTTGACGTCGACCACCCCAACGCCGAAGTCGATGCGGCGGTCGACTTCCTTCAAGCGATGCAATTCGCTCAGGGGGCGTCGGGTGGTTTCGACGACCAGATGATCGCAGGCCAGACGGTTGATGAACTTAAGGAGCGCCCGGTAGCTGCCCTGCTGCACACGCTGGCCGCCGTAGTTTCCGAAGCAGAGATGCACTCCCTTGCGACGCGCCGGGCAGGCCCGCAGCACGATGTTGATGACCTCGGCAGCGAGATCGCTGTCTTCCGGATGGCCGGGCAACCTCGGTTCGTCCACCTGCAATGCAG
>Ga0114978_10003500_pt1 | contig 12827 bp, 10 predicted proteins | sample S_140212_EF_Meta_FD_87027 | JGI IMG/M metagenome (GOLD analysis project Ga0114978, IMG submission 87027) | Freshwater microbial communities from Lake Simoncouche, Canada to study carbon cycling - S_140212_EF_MetaG | ecosystem: Environmental > Aquatic > Freshwater > Lake | place: Lake...
ATTTAAAAAGTGTTGCCTCAAAAATAAATGTTTTGTGTCTTTATTCCAAAAAAAAATAATTAACGCCTTTGTTTTTGAAGGAAATATTGAAAATTTAACATTGAATGATTTTGAAAAATTACTTTTTTTTGAAGATTTCCTCTCCATGAGAAATAAAACAACCAAGACAACTAAAGCACAATCAACTTATATTCAATTGTTTAAAAGCAATTATTACCACAAATGAATTTTAAATAATTATCTTACCCATGAAATTTACAGCTTGCGTTTACTATTTTTGTAAAATCTTTTTGACAAAACCATGAAATACGACAGAATTAACTCCGCTTTATTTGTGAAAAACCGCAAAAAATTTGCCAATAAAATGGCACCTGGTTCTATTGCTGTATTTCATAGTAATGACGAAATGCCAAGAAACGGGGATGCTTATTTCACATTCAAACAACAATCTGATTTGTTTTATTTAACCGGTGTAGACCAAGAAGATACAATTCTGGTTTTATTCCCTGATTCACCAAATCCTTTGTTTAAAGAAATGATTTTTGTAAAAGAAACTTCCGAGCAAATTGCAATTTGGGATGGTGCTAGATTGATGCCAAATGACGTTTTTACTGTATCAGGAATTTCAAGCGTTTTTTGGTTTCATGAATTTTGGAAAACCATCCACTCTGCTTTTTTGCTTGCAGAAAATATTTATGTTAATTTAAATGAAAATGATCGTTTTACCGATAAAGTCTCTTATGCCAATTTGAGATTCGCTCAAGAGATCATAGCAAAATATCCTGCGCACCCTATAAAAAGAAGTGCTCCTATTTTGGCCAATATTAGAATGGTTAAAGAACCAGAAGAAATTGAACTTTTAAAAGAAGCAATTCGAATTACTAAACTTGGCTTTGAGAGATTGTTGAAATTTGTAAAACCTGGTGTTTGGGAATATGAAATTGAAGCCGAACTGATTCATGAATTTATTAAAAATAAAAGTCGTGGATTTGCATTTGATCCAATCATTGGAAGCGGCAAAAGTGCATGTGTACTGCATTATATAGAAAACAACAAACAATGTAAAGACGGAGATTTGTTATTGCTAGATTTTGGAGCAGAATACGCAAATTATAATGGAGATCTATCTCGTTGTATTCCAGTTAACGGTAAATTCTCAAAACGTCAAGCAGAGGTTTATAATGCAGTTTTATCCGTTCAAAAAAAGGCAAAAACTTTGTTAAAAGTTGGTGTTTCTATCCCTGATTATCATGCTCAAGTTTGTGAGTTCATGTCTGAAAAATTGGTTGAAATTAATTTGTTAACTACCAAAGAATTAAAAGACAATCCTAAAGCATTCATGAAATATTATATGCATGGAACAAGTCACCATTTAGGACTTGATGTGCACGATGTAATGCATAGATTTGGACCAATGCAATTGGGTAGTGTTTTAACCGTTGAACCTGGAATTTATATTCAAGAAGAAGGTATAGGTATACGAATTGAAAATGATGTAATTCTAACAGAAAATGGAGTGATTGATTTGATGGAGGGATATCCTACCGAAATTGATGAAATTGAATCCATCATGAATTCGTAATCAAATTTCCCAACCTTGTTTTCCTTTTAAAGGAACAAATTTGAAATCACCAAAGTTCTCTTGTTGAAATTGAGTTTCTGAAATTCTCGTAATTCTTAACATTTCTTGATTTTCTTTTTCATTGCCAACAGGAATAACCAATCTACCTCCTATTTTTAGTTGCAATTTTAAAGTTTCTGGAACAACTGGTGCTCCTGCTGTAACTATAATCGCATCAAATGGTGCATATTTGGGCAAACCCAAACTACCATCTCCGTGAAATAATTTGATTTGAGGATTTATTTCTGTCAAAATTGATGCAGCTTGCTCGAGTAAAGGCTTGATGTATTCTATACTGTACAATTCAACCCCTATTTTTGCTAAGATTGCCGCTTGGTAGCCACTACCCGTTCCTATTTCTAAAACTTTACTATTTTGTTTAATATCAATTAATTGAGATTGAAATGCAACTGTATACGGTTGAGAAATGGTTTGTCCATGATCTATAGGAAATGCAGCATCTCTGTATGCAAACTGTTCAAAATCCTTCGGAAAAAACCAATGACGAGGTACAACCCTAATAGAATCAAGGACTAACGGGTTATTGATCCCTTTTTTGATAAGCTCTTCCACGAGTCTTTTTCGTTTGCCTTGATGCACTAAAGTATCGGTTCTATCTAGGTTTGTAAACATGGTGTTAAGAATGCCTTGTTTTATTAATGATAATAAAATCAAAAATTTGTTGGCGCTGCAAAATTAACCATATATCACAAATGAAAAAAACAATCATTCTAGGATCAAATAAATCGGTCGACGAATATGCTGCTTTATTGAGAGATTCAAAGGATGTCGAATTAACTGGATATATTGATCCTGATGATTCTTTAAATTACAATATGTTTGGTGATTTTATTAAAATTTTGGAAATTATCCAAACCGGCGATAATTTCATTATTGGAAACCAAGTAAAAAATGTATCATTTGATGTGATTTGTCAGATGATGAAGTTTGGCAAGAACATTTTTATTGACGGTTACAGAAATTGGTCAGCGCACGAATTAGATACACTTCAAAAATTGAGAATGGAATCTGAAACCATTTTTCAATTTGGAAATACTTTATACAGTTTACCACTCTTTACAACGTCCCTCCAATACCTAAAAAAACCACGTTTTATTAAGCTTGAAAAACATTGTCAAGCACCCAAAACTGGTGAATTCAACCAATGGATTTTCAATCAATTGGCTCAAGAATTAGATCTGATCAATAGAATCATAGGAAGCAATATTCGCAGTATTTCTGCACGACCTATGTTTTTATTTGGTGAACATACCGATTTGTTGAATATTCATATTGAATACGACAACGACGCAATTTGCCATATTTCATTGGGTAGGGCCATTGAGGAAAATACCCATAAATTGAGGGTATTTCAGCATGAGAAATTGTTTCATATCGATTTTCAAGAAAATCAGTTAATGGAATTCCGATTGGCTTCAAATACCGACCAATTGTCGTTAAACATGGACTTAAATCCACATCAAAGTTCTGATGCACAGCAATTCATATCAATCGATAGAAATATCATGCCGTATGACGTTAAACGTATGGAATTGCGTAATTTTTTCGAGAATATCGATAAAAACTTAAGTCCACTTAATGGATTAGATCATTTAGAAACGGTTGCCATTATTTGTGAAACAATTTGTGAAAAGGTAAAACGCCGCTATCAAGCTGTTTAGACAATTGTAAATTATTCGTCATAAATTCCTTTTACAATATTTTAAATGTACTTTTGTATTTATGCGAAAGCATATAAAAATCGCAATCATCTCTTTCTTAGTTGTTTTATCTTTTGAGGGATGCCATACTGAGAAAAATTTCATTCCTTCCTATTTGAAAATCGACAGTTTTAATGTTGATGCAAGTAGCATTGGCGGAAATAATGTCCACCAAATTACCACTTTTCAACTTTACCAAAACAATCAATTTTTAGGTACCTATCCAGTGCCTTCTCAAATACCACTTGATGCAGAAGGGAAAAACAACTTTATTTTTGCACCCTACATAAAACGTAATGGGAATAGCCAAACCTATGCTTCATACATGGTTTTGAATCCTCTTGATACTTTTATATCACTTTCTAGAAATAAAACCACAAATTTCACCCCCAAATTCGTTTATCGAAACAATGCTAAAATCTTGTGGCAAGAAGATTTCCAAAATAGCACTTCAACACTCATTCCCATATCCCTTACAAAAGGTGACACAACGCAAATTGTAAGTAGGCCTTTTGAATTAAACAAGAGATTTGGCGGCACTACCAAGTGCTTTGCTGCAACTTTTGCAAATAACGATAGCTTAAAATCGATGGATTTAGGTTGTTTTGATATTTTCAAAAACTTACCGCTTAACGGAGTCAGTGTTTATTTAGAGTTTGATATAAAAACAGATTTACCGGTTCAAGTGGCGCTTAAAAGAAATAGCCCAACAAATGGCGCTGAATATGTTCCTTATTTATTTATAAATCCTACAGGTGATGTTTGGAAAAGATTTTATATTGATTTAATCTATGAAATACAAGGTCAAGCAGCGGGTACAACATTTCAGATTGTTTACAGCATAGATAAACCTGCATCATTTTCCGGCTCTCGTGAAATATTATTTGATAATATCCGTTTATCTCATTTGAACTAGATGCGTAAAAAATTCAGAATATTTTGGCATGTGTTTTTTGATTGGCTAGCGGCTTCTTTTAGTTGGTTGGTTTTGTTTTTATACAGAAAAAACTATGTAGAAGCGGTAAAACATGGTTATACCATTCCTGTCAATCAAGATATAAAATTATATGCCGGGCTAATTATTATTCCATTATTCTGGGTAATGCTCTATGCCATGTCTGGTTACTATCAACATATTTTACGTAGATCTAGACTGGTAGAACTTGAAAACACCTTCGGCAATAGTGTATTGGGTGTAATTATATTGTTTTTCGCTTTAATTCTTGACGATAGCGTATCCAATTATTATGATTATTATAGCTCACTAGGAGTTTTGTTTGGGTTTCATTTTTTCACAACCTTGATTTTTAGGTTAATTAATTCTACCTATACCATCCATAAAATTAGAAGTAAAAAATGGGGTTATAATACTTTACTAATCGGAACTGGGCCAAAAGCAATACAACTCATTGCTGACCTTGAATCGGCAAAAGTTTGGGAAGGATTTATAATCAAAGGACTGGTTCAAATTTCCGAACAACCTTTGGTTGATATTGAAAATGCCAATCTTTCGGTTATTGGTAATTGGAATTCTCTTCCACAACTTATTAAAAATTACGACATTGAAGATATCATTCTTTGTAATGAGCCTGAAGAATCTGAATATGTCCCTCAAATTATTGACATAATTCAAAATGAAAACATTCATTTAAAAATGCTACCCAATGAATATAATTTGGTACTAGGAATGGTAAAGATGAATAATATTTTGGGTACCATGCTCGCTGAGGTTGATTTTGAAGTTATGCCTTATTGGCAAAAATTCATCAAACGTGGAATGGATATTTTCATTTCTTTTGTTGCCTTAATTTGCCTATCTCCTATTTTATTATTGATTGCATTTTTTGTAAAAATGGATTCAAAAGGCCCAATTTTCTTCTTACAAGATCGCATTGGTTTTAGAGGGAATTCATTTAAAATTATCAAATTTAGAAGCATGCGCGCAAATGCAGAGACTTCTGGCCCTCAATTAAGTAGCGATAATGACGATCGCAGAACCAAAGTGGGGATTTTCTTACGTAAAACCAGATTAGATGAATTGCCACAGTTCATGAATGTGCTAATGGGCCAAATGAGTTTGGTTGGTCCTAGACCTGAACGACAATTTTTCATTGATCAAATTGTTGCTAAAGCCCCTATTTATAAAAGATTACATAGAGTTAAACCAGGTATTACCAGCTGGGGGCAAATAAAATACGGGTATGCAGAAGATGTATCGGAAATGATAGACCGAATGAAATTTGATATTTTATATTTAGAAAACATGTCATTGGGCTTAGATATTAAAATCATGTTTAATACTGCATTAATTATGATTCAAGGTAGAGGAAAATAGAACTTTTAATTATTATATTTGTTTCTATTTAGAATAATTCTACCTAATGGCAAATTTCAATAACCCCAACCCCAGTTTTACTCAAGAAAACAATAAGTTAGCGAGGGAGAAAATACAATTCGCTTTACAAACCCTTTTTCAAATTATTAAGTTTGAAAAGAAAAGTGTTAAGTATTTATATATTTATGCAGCTTTGGCTGGAATTATAAGTTTAACAATCCCCTTAGGAATACAAACAATTATTGGATTTGTGTTGGCTGGACGATTGTCGAGCAGTTGGGTAATATTGGTTGCCATTATTACTGGGGCTGTATTTTTATTAGGCTTATCTAGAATTGCGCAACTAAGTATTGTTGATAGCTTTCAAAGAAAGTTATTTGTTAGGTATACAATAAAATTCAAAAATGCAATTTCTGAATATTCCGGAGATAATGCGCAATCTGTTGCTTCTGCCTCAACTAAGTTTTTAGATATTATTACCCTTCAAAAGAGTTTTTCTAAGTTAATTACCGATTTTACAGGAAAGTTGTTACAAGCAGTTTGTGGCCTGATATTACTCTGCTTTTATCATCCATTTTTTATCATTTTTGGCTTATTAGTTGGATTTGTTGTTTATTTTTCTTTGAAATTCACTTGGTACCGTGGGTTTAATACTGCCAGGTCTGAAAGTTATTTTAAATTCAAAACAGCCGAAGGTATTCAACAATTTGCAAATGAAAAGAATGATGTCAATTCAAATAAAATTGATCAATCTTTAGAGGATTATGTAGTTTCAAGAAACAACCATTTTGTGATTTTATTAAAACAAGCATGGCTCGGAGTGGGTATCAAAGTATTATTAACGGCCACAATGTTAATTATTGGAAGTTATTTACTTGTGAACCAAAGTATCAGTTTGGGTCAATTTCTTGCCTCAGAAATACTCGTTTTCACTCTTATTGAAGCTATTGAAAAATTAATTTTAACAGTTGAATATTTGTATGACGCAGGAATTTCACTCGAAAAATTAAACGAAATCAACGAATTATCATGAATCAATTAGAATTTCTTACCAGAGATAGCAACTGGACAAATAACAGGTTTGGCAAACTCATATTTATCATATTCTTGATTGTGATTGTGATTTTGTTTTTACCTTGGACACAGAGTATTCAATCAAAGGGCAAGGTCACTGCATTTGGCACAAATGAAAGACCTCAAGAGATTCAATCTGTCATTGCAGGAAAATTAAATAAGTGGTACATAAACGAAGGCGATTATGTTCAAGCCGGCGATACTATTGCGGTAATTACTGAAATCAAAGGTGAATATTTAAATCCTGATCTTCTGCAGCAAACTGATATACAACTCAAAGCAAAAGAAAATTCAATTCTGTCTTACAGTTCTAAAATTGATGCCATAAACAATCAAATTAAACAATTAGAAATTAGCAAAGAATTATCTTACAATAAAATAAAGAATAAACTTGACCAAGAGCAATTTAAATTGCAGGCTGATTATGCAGATTTAGAATCAGCAAAAACAAATGCAAAAATTTCTAAGCAGCAATATGAACGAGATAGCATTTTGTATACACAGCATATAAAAAGCCAATTTGATGTTGAAAACAGAAAAAACAAATTGCAAGAATCTGTTTCTAAACTACTTGGTATAGAATCTAAAATTAGACAAACCAAAATAGCAATAGAAAATATAAAAATCGAATTGCAAAATGTGAGTGCAGAATACGGTGAAAAATTATCGAAAAGCGAAAGCGAAAGATATTCTGCCATTTCTGGACAAATGGAAACAGAAAGTGAAGTTTCAAAATTAAGAAATACGTATTCAAATTATAGCATTAGAAATGGTTTCTACACCATTACAGCCCCTCAATCTGGATTTATTACAGAAACCAAATTGAATGGAATTGGTGAAACAATTAAAGAAGGTCAATCTATTTGTAAAATCATTCCAAATTCTATGAACCATATCGTAGAGTTATTTATTGACCCGGTTGATATGCCATTAATTTCCGTTGGAAATCATGTTCAATTTATTTTTGACGGATGGCCAACAATGGTGTTTTCTGGATGGCCCAAATTAACTTATGGAACCTTTCCAGGTGAGGTTTATGCAATTAATTCTGTACCCAATGAAAATGGCAAATATAGAATTTTGGTAAAACCGAAAAGTCAAATTAAACCTTGGCCCAATGAACTTCGGATTGGCGTTGGTGCAAATGGTTACTTATTGTTAAAGAAAGTACCAATATGGTATGAAATATGGAGAACTATGTGTGGATTTTCGCCAGATTATTACAAACCAATAATCAAAAATGATAAAAAATAATTCAACTATGCGTTTAAAGTTTTTAGGAATTTTATTGTCTCAATTATTCATACTTGCATTATCGGCTCAAAAAACCGACACCTTTCAATTTTTAACTATTCATGATGTATTAGAAAATATAAATAAACATCACCCTATTACCTATTCATCGTTTTTGCAATTGCAATATGCCAAAGCCAATCAACAAAAAGCTTCAGGTAACTTTGATCCCGTAATTCAATATGATTTTAAACAAAAAACCTTAGACAATAAAAAGTATTATCAGAATCAATTCTTTGAAGTTGATTTTAATACAAAATCACCCATAACTCCTCTTGTTGGTTATGAAAACAATAGTGGAAATTATATAAATCCAGAATCATTAACAGGGAATTCGGGATTATCGTATGTGGGTTTCGAATTTTCTGCATTGAAAAATCTAATTACTGATCAAAGAAGAACAGCATTAAAACAAGCAAAAGTATTTCAAGCGCAGTCTGAAATTGTACAAAGGCAAATGATACAAAATTTGCATTTAAACATTTGGAACCAATATATTTCATGGTATGTTTTCGAAGAACAAAAAAATATCTTAAGTTCTTCTATTGCGCTATCAAACAATAGACAAATTGCCATTCGAAAATTGTTTGTAGCCGGAGGATGCAGCGGGTTCGATACACTTGAAACCTCTGTGCAATTGAATCAATTTGTTACCAAGCAAAAGGAAGTTGCTATTTATTCAGAAAAAACAAAAATATTATTTACCGCTCATCTATGGAATTCTGTTAAAACCAACCAAGAAATTGAGTTTACACCAATTTTAATAAAATCTAATATACTTCCCTCAAATAAATTTTTCGAGCAATTAGAAACCAAATTCTTGGCGCAACTAGAAAACATAGACAGTTTCATTTCTTATCAGCCCGATTTGCAGATCTATTTCCAAAAAACAAATTCCCTCAAGCTCGATATTCAATTAAAACAAAGTTATGTCCTGCCAAAATTAGATTTGAAATATCAATATTTAAACAAAGATATTTTGCCAATAAATGGAAACAATGCGTTAGATAATCATCGGTTTGGTGTTTCATTTTCTACGCCGTTGTATTTTAGGACTTCTAGGGGAGAATTGAAAACAGCCAAATTAAAGTTAATAGAAAATCAGTTTGAAACTACTTTAAAGCAAAGAGAAATAGAAACCAAATTACTAGCCCTAAAAAAACAGACATTGGCATATAAAGAAATTTTGGATATGCTCAAAAATGTAGAAACAGGATATTACCAATTATACCAAATGGAGATTAAAAAATTCGAAAGCGGCGATGGTACTATATTTCTGTTGAATTCTCGTGAAACCAAATTCCTTGAAGCAAAGCTAAAAACCATTGAACAATATGGTAAATATATGATTTCGCTCACTGAATACTTCAGGGTATTGGGTACAATTCAATCTATAATTTCTTAAACGTTAAAAAAACGTTGTTATTATGTGGAAAATTACACCTTAAGTTTATTCTTAAGGTTGTGATTTATTAGTAAATTTACAACATTATTAATTTTCACAACTGTAGATGGACGAGAACAATAAAGGTAATTATGGCGCCGACAATATCCAGGTTTTAGAAGGATTAGAAGCTGTAAGAAAAAGACCCGCAATGTACATTGGTGATATCGGCCCTAAAGGGTTGCATCACTTGGTGTATGAAGTTGTAGACAACAGTATTGACGAAGCTTTGGCTGGTCATTGTAATACAATTCACGTAACAATTTTAGAAGGTGATGGTGTTAAGGTACTTGACAACGGTCGTGGTATTCCAACCGGATTACATACCAAAGAAAATAGAAGCGCCTTAGAAGTTGTAATGACTGTACTCCATGCCGGTGGTAAATTTGACAAAGATTCTTACAAAGTATCTGGTGGTTTACATGGTGTTGGGGTAAGTTGCGTAAATGCACTTTCTTCGCACTTAACTGTTCGCGTTCACGGCGACGGCAAAGTACATCAGCAAGAATACCAAATTGGTAAACCAATGTACGATGTAAAAGTTGTTGGTGAATCAGATCTTAGAGGTACTGAAGTAACATTTTTTCCTGATAGAGACATTTTTAAAGAATCTCATACTTTCAATTTTGATACCCTTCAAAATCGTTTGAGAGAGTTGTCTTTTTTGAATAAAGGAATTACACTTACCCTAACCGATGAGCGTGAACAACTCGAAGATGGAACTTTCCGCAATGAAAAATACTATAGCGAAGGTGGTTTAAAAGAATTCGTTAAATATATTGACGGAACCCGCGAAACCCTTATCCCTACTCCTATTTATGGCGAAAGTGATAAATTTGGTGTTCCTGTAGAAATTGCTTTCCAATACAATACTGGTTATGCAGAAAATTTGCATTCTTATGTAAATAACATCAATACTATTGAGGGTGGTACTCACGTTGGTGGATTTAGAAGAGCTTTAACTAGGACGCTAAAATCATATGCCGACAAACAGAAACTCCTTGAAAAAGTAAAAATTGAAATTGCCGGTGATGACTTCCGTGAAGGTATTACCTGTGTGATTTCGGTAAAAGTTCAAGAGCCACAATTTGAAGGGCAAACCAAAACAAAACTTGGTAACAACGATGTAGGTGGTGCTGTGGAATCAACCGTAAATGCAATTTTAGAAGCCTACTTGGAAGAAAATCCAAAAGAAGCGAAGATTATTGTTGACAAGGTGATTTTGGCTGCCCAAGCAAGAGCTGCAGCTAGAAAAGCCCGCGATATGGTTCAACGCAAAGGAGCAATGTCTGGAATGGGTTTACCTGGTAAACTTTCAGATTGCTCTAAAACTGATCCTAAGGTTTGTGAAATTTTCTTAGTTGAGGGAGATTCAGCTGGTGGAACCGCAAAACAAGGTCGTGACCGTGAATTTCAAGCTATCCTGCCTTTAAGAGGTAAAATCTTAAATGTAGAAAAAGCCCTTGAACATAAAATTTACGACAATGAAGAAATTAGAAACATGTTTACCGCTTTGGGTGTTCATATTGGTACCAACGAAGAAGGAAACAAAGAACTAATTTTAGATAATTTACGTTACCACAAAGTAGTAATCATGACTGATGCCGACGTGGATGGTAGCCACATTCGTACCCTAATTCTTACTCTGTTCTTTAGATACATGAAGAAATTGGTTGAAAACGGTTATTTGTACATTGCTACTCCTCCACTTTACCTAGTTAAAAAAGGTAAGGAACAACGTTACTGTTGGACAGAAGACCAACGTATGGCGGCAATTAAAGAAATTGCAGCTGGCAAAGAAGAGTCTGTAAACGTACAACGATATAAAGGTTTGGGTGAAATGAACGCGGAACAATTATGGGAAACAACCATGGATCCAACCCGCAGAACTTTCAAACGTGTTACTCTTGATAGTGCTGCTGAAGCCGACAGGGTATTTAGTATGCTAATGGGCGACGAAGTACCTCCAAGAAGAGAATTCATTGAGCAAAATGCGAAATATGCGAAAATTGACGCATAATTGATTTGCAATAATTACAACAAAAAAGCCACCGCAAGGTGGCTTTTTTGTTGTATAATAAATCTACGAGTTCACGTTATTTGAATTTTAATGCAATGATTGGATGAATTTTCTTGATATATCTTGCAGGAATATAAAGTGATAAATAGATGAGTCCAATTGAAAATATATCAACTGTCAATACTTCTATTAGATTGATTTTCATGGCTACATATTTAATAAAATAAACCTCTTGATTTAATGTCAACCACTTGAAATGGTTTTGTAACATACAAATTCCAATTGCAATAAAATTACCAATTAATATTCCGGCAATGGCAATGATGGATGCTTGATAGATGAATATTTTCTGAATATCGGCATATCTAGCGCCCATAGACTGCATCAAACCAATGAATGCTGTCCGTTCTGTCATTAAGATGAGTAAAGTTGTACACGTGGCTGTAATTGCAACAACGGTAATTAAGCATAACAAAATAATTACATTTAAATCTAAAATAGAAAGCCAATCAAAAATCTGCCTGTTGAATTCTTCCGCAGAATTTACCCTAACAGATTTTATATCAATTGTATTTTGAATTGATCTTTTAACTTCTGCGACATTTTTACCGGATTTAACCCAAATTTCAAGTTGCGTTATAGAATAATTATCAGGCATCATGCGTGTTACGATACTCTCATCAAGCAATACCATATTTGCATCAACTTTGTCAACCCCTGTTTCAAACAATGTTGTAATGGTTAATTTCCTTGCTCTTGGCCTGGTATTCCCTGTTGAATCCTGAACAAAAAACACCAATCTTAAATTGTCATTCAAGCCCACATTCAATCGCTTTGCCAATGTTTTGGAAATAGCCACCCAATGTTCATCTTCTGAAACTATCGTTTTTATAGCAAATTCACCCAAATATGTTTTGAGTTGGGTCTTTGAAATACCTTTTGCAATGATTCCTTCTATTTCTTCATCAGATTTTACAATACTTGCTTTACTTGATGAAAACAAAATTCTATCAACTCCAGGCAATTTTTGAATATGCTGCAAATTGGGAATTAAAGAATCGTTTAAAGCAATGGGTTCACTATTTTCAACGTTCACAGCTGCATCAACAACCAGATCACCATGAACCATAGAAATTTTATGTTTAATTTCATCTCGAAAGCCCCTCACCGTTGCAAATGCAATAACAATTACAGCAACACTCAAAGAAACTGATAAAATTGCCAAAAAAAAGACACTTTTTGACTTGCTTTGTTGTTCCTTTGTAATGAATCTTTTTGCTATGAAAAAAGGCCAATTAAACATTATGTTCAAAATTAAG
>Ga0114978_10003502_pt1 | contig 12825 bp, 9 predicted proteins | sample S_140212_EF_Meta_FD_87027 | JGI IMG/M metagenome (GOLD analysis project Ga0114978, IMG submission 87027) | Freshwater microbial communities from Lake Simoncouche, Canada to study carbon cycling - S_140212_EF_MetaG | ecosystem: Environmental > Aquatic > Freshwater > Lake | place: Lake...
AATGCTTTTGATAATATGAATCGTGTTATACAAAAAAATACTATAAATTCTGAAAATGGTGAGAAAAAGCGCCTAAAGAAAGTAACTTATATTAAAGTATGGGTTGATACTAAAAAAGGTCAAATATCTATTGAAAATGATGGTGAAGGTATAGATATTGTACTTCATCCAGTTGAAAAAGTCTATGTTCCTCAAATGATATTTGGAGAACTACTTACATCTGGTAATTATAATAAAGAAGAAGAGAAGATTACAGGAGGCAAAAATGGTTATGGCGCTAAGCTTACTAATATATTTTCAACTTATTTCAAAATAGAAACTGTAGATCGCTATCGTAAACTAAAGTATATACAAGAATATCGTAATAATATGAGTATTAAAGGTGAACCAACCATAGAACCCTATAAAGGAGAACCATTTACACGTATTACATTTATTCCCGATTTCTCTAAATTTAGTTTAAATGGTATAAATGATGATCTAGCAAACCTTATAAAAAAAAGAACTATAGATATGTTTGTATGCTCTCGCAGCCAACTTGATATATATTATAATGATGAAAAAGTTAAAATTAATTCATTTACTGATTATATGAAATTATATCTAGAACCTGAACACCTAACAGTATCCTGTAAACCTAATGAACGTTGGGAAATAGGAGCTTGTTTAAGTCCAACATTTACATTTCAACAAATCAGTTTTGTTAATGGTATTAATACACATCAAGGTGGAAAACATGTTGAATATGTAGTAAAACAAATTACTAAGAAAATTGTAGATTTGATTCAAAAGAAGAAGAAGACCGAAGTAAAAGAATCTTTTATTAAGGATAACTTAATGGTATTCGTTAATTCAACAATTGTTAATCCTTCATTTGATAGTCAAACAAAAGGTTCATTAAATACACTACCTAAAAATTTTGGTAGTGAATGTATTGTACCCGATGCTTTTATTGAAAAGCTAGCAGAAAGCGGGATTATGGAACGTGCTCTGGCACTTAGCGATTTTCGCGATAGTCAAACATTAAAGAAAACTGATGGTAAGAAGAAGGTACGTATATTAGATATCCCTAAATTAGTTGACGCACACAATGCTGGAACTAAAAAAGGAGATCAATGTACTCTTATACTTACTGAGGGAGATTCGGCTAAAGCAATGGCTATTGCCGGCTTAAGTATTATACCAAATGGTCACGATTTTTATGGTGTTTATCCATTAAAAGGTAAAATGCTTAATACTCGCGATAAAGAAGATATTAATATTGCCCAGAATAAAGAGATATGTGATATTAAAAAGATTTTAGCTCTTCAAGAAGGGATGGATTATAAAGATGTATCTACTCTTCGATATGGTCGAATTATGCTTATGACCGATTCAGATGTAGATGGTTCCCACATTAAGGGTTTAGTAATAAATTTCTTAAGTAAATGGAAAAGTCTAATGAATCTAACTGGTTTTATGATTAGTTTACTTACTCCAATTGTAAAAATTTGGAAAAAAGGAGCTAAAAATGGTAAATTAACTGGAACATCTTTCTATACTTTGAGTGCCTATAATGAATGGAGCGATGCTCATAATGGTGGAAAAGGCTATGAAGTCAAATACTATAAAGGGTTGGGTTCTAGCACACCACAAGAAGGTAAAGAATATTTTAAGAATTTTAAAATAGTAACTTATCATTGGGATAAAGAAGCCTCTGCTAATATTGATATGGCTTTTAGTAAAGACCGAGCTGACGACCGTAAAGCATGGTTAAGTAATTATAATATAGATAATATTTTAGATATTAATCAATCTTCGGTAACTATCTCGGATTTTATTAATAAAGATTTAATACATTTTAGTAACTATGATAATCATCGTAGTATCCCTAGCATTTTTGATGGATTAAAACCCAGTTTACGTAAAGTACTATATTGTTCTTTCAAACGTAATTTAAAAAGTGAAATTAAAGTAGCACAGTTAGCAGGTTATGTAAGTGAACACGGAGCATATCACCACGGTGAAGCTAGTTTACACGGTACAATTATTAACTTAGCCCAAAACTATGTAGGTACAAACAATATTAATTTATTAATGCCAGAGGGTCAGTTTGGTTCTCGCTTAGAAGGCGGAAAAGATAATGCTGCTCCGAGATATATATTTACTTATTTATCTAAAATTACTAATATAATATTTAATAAAAATGATATGGCATTGTTAAAGCAAAATACAGATGATGGTGAATTAGTTGAACCTGTATTTTATATGCCTATTGTACCTATTATATTAATTAATGGTACTACTGGTATTGGTACTGGATGGTCATCTAGCATACCACAATTTAATCCATTAGATATTATTACAAATATAAGATTATTATTAAAAGAACAAGAAATATCCCCAATGAATCCTTGGTATAGAGGCTTCAATGGCTCAATAATTAAGGCTTCTTCTAATAAATGGATTACTAAAGGTAAATATAAGCTTGTTAATAGCAGTACTATTGAAATTACTGAATTGCCTATTGGCTTCTGGACATCCGATTTTAAAGAATTGCTTGATATGTATGAAAAAGGTTATAAATCCGATTCACAGCCATCTGATAAGCAAGGAAATAAGAAAGGAGATAAGAAGGGAGATAAGAAAAAGAGAGGTAATAATACTAATAATCTAAAAAAGCCAAAATGGGCTGAATTTGCTGATGAAGATGGTAAACTCATTAAATCATATAAAAATGAGAGCTCCGAAGCAATTATTAAGTTTACATTAACATTTGAAGCTAGTATATTACAAAATATGCTTAAAAGTGTAGATAAAACTGGTATTACTGAGTTCGAAAAGCTGTTTCAATTATCATCATCAATTAGCTGTTGTAATACAATGAATTTATATGATGAGAATAATATGCTACAAAACTTTAAAAGCCCTGAAGAAATACTGAAATATTATACTGAAAGGCGGCTTTCTTATTATGTATTAAGACATATTAATATGGTTAAGAATTTAAAGCAAGAATTATTGCTATTAACCACACGTGCCAGATTTATTCTAGATGTTATTAATGATATAGTGAAAGTACGCAATATTCCTAAATCTGAAATTATTAGTACATTAGAAACACTGAAGTACCCAAAAATGTTGCCTAATATCGGCATTTTAGAGCTTGTTAATATTAATCCTAAACAGAAGGATGAAGGGACATATGATTTCTTAATTAGTATGCCTATTTATAGTCTGACTAAGGAAAAAGTTGATGAACTATTAAAAGAGAAAGAACAAAAGAAAACTGAGCTAGAAATACTAGAATCTAAAAGCGCTAAGGACTTGTGGGAGGAAGACTTAGTATTGTTTGAAGGTGAATATAAGAAACATATTGATGAATATTGCGATTATATGAGCATTAATTCTAAAGAGTTTAATTATAATAAATCTAGTAAGAGTGAACAGAAGAAAATTGCTTTGAAGAGTAAGTAATGAGTAATAAGTAATCATATTTTGTTGTTATGGTTTAATATATTATAGTTTTTACATTTTTTTTTTCTAATAATTAATAATGTTTAATCTTTATAATTATAAATTTTATGTTTGTAATGTAGTTTTACTATAAAGGGTGCTCTTTTAATGAGTACCCTTATTAATATACACTATTTTTATTAATAAATATATATTAAATAATAATAATAAATTATTATCTAACTATTAATTAATAAAATTATACAATAAAATGTCATTAGGAAATTTAATTGTTGATATTTATCAAAATATTATTGATATAAATGGTAATAAAATTATAGTATTAACTGATAATGATAATAAAATATGGTTTTCACTTCGTCAAATATTATCTACATTAGAATATAAAAATGTAAGAGCAGAAATACAAAGAATTGAAATTGATGATAAAGAAATATTAACTCTTAAACAATTATTACAAAATATTCCTCTTAAACATCATATTACATATAATAAATATGTTCAACCTCATATGAAAATGATTAGTGAATCAGGCTTATTCATGCTTCTAGATAAATCAGAAAAACCAAAAGCTGTTGAGCTTAAGAAAGTATTATATACAAATATATTACCATCAATTTGAAAAACAGGTAAATATTCTGTTAATTCTGTAGATAAATTAAAACTAAGAAATTTAACAAAAAAACTAAAACTAATTCAAAAAGAACAATCTATAAGACGTCTAACAAGTAAGAGATATACAAACTATAAAAATACATCTGGAAAAGGTTTTATATATGTTCTTAAAGTTAAAATGTTAAGAAATGGTATTATAAAAATATGTTATAAAATAGGATATGCTACTAATCTTAACAAAAGATTAGACTCATATAAAACAGGTCATCCAGACATAGAATTAGTATATCAAGAAAATGTTAATGTAAGTAAGCAACAATTAGAAAAGTGTGTATTAAATTTGAATATCATGAAACGATTAAGTACGAAAAATGAAATTATATGTGATAGTAGTTTAAAAGAAATTATAAATGAAATACAAGATTGTAAAAAATTAATTGATAAGTATAATTAATCTACAAATCCTTCAAAAACATTTTAATATCATTTTTTTCTAAAGTTTTAATATTAACTACTAAATGCGATTGGGTACTAGCATTTATTAATTTCCCGCTTGTATCTGCTATAGCAATATTAGATAAACTCTTATTAACAAAACTACTAAACCATGATTCCACCGCAATATTTCCGGTAGTTCTAGAAAGATTTGCGGGTATTGGTATTATTATTTGATTGTATAATGAAGTTGCTAGATTACTTTTACCAATATCTAATATATAGTGCCCACTATCTCTATTTATCCAGGAATTAAATTGCCCAGATTCATCATAGCTCATATTATGATAGACATAGTTTTTCATTTTTATTAAATCATTTTGCTTAAATTCCACATTATTAAAATATGTGCTAGTTTGGATTACTAATGTATCATTCGTGTCTAATGGAACAGTATTACTTGTATTTAGAAATATTGAATATATACTTAGAATATCATTTATATTTGAAGCTTGAGTTCCATTAGGAGTAGTAATATTTAAATCTACGAGAGAAATATAGCCTTCTGGATTTTGATAATATTCTTTTTTCTGTATACTGGTGTTTTTAAATTCTAAATATGAAATATCTGAAAGTGTTTTTGGAAGAGGTAATAATGGTGTAAATATGCCTATTGTATTATTAAGTGTTTTATTTGTTCCATAAGAAGAAAAGTTAATACCAGTTATATTCACAGTAATATATGGATAATCATTCAGCCTAGGAGCAATATTTGAGTTATAAGATTGAATACAAGGGCGATTAGGTAATATTATCTTATCAATGGAGAATTCTACTACATTCTTATAATCGTGTGATACTGTTGAATATTGGTCAGTAGCAGAACCACCTAGCTTCACTAAATAATTATATGGAGTTTCATTAGGATAATTATACCAATTACGGTCAATACTATTTATTATTACAATATGATTTTTTATTTTAGTTTCGGGTGCTTGCTTATATGGTGCTAGAGCACTAAATGTATCATTATCAATATCATTGTAGTTATTATTACTATCAAAATTTATATCATTTCTAGAGGTATATGTATTTTTATTTGTCATTTTAATTTATGTATTGTATATTTATATATCTAGATATATAATTTATATGTTAAAAAAAATAAAAAAATATAACGTTTAATAATGCAATTAAAAAATTTCACCTTTAGAATAATCCACTAAGAATACTTTTAGATTTCTTAGTTTTTTTTGTTTTTTTCTGTTTCTTTGAGGCATTTCTATCAAGAAGTGTATGTCTCTGTTTTTTATGTCTTTTTGCTTTACTCGATGATTGACGGCTTAAGTGTTTATGACCTTTACTATTCATACGTACTACCATACCATGAGGTGCTTCATCACTATGGACACTATCCATACCAGATTTCATACCAGATTTCATACCAGAATCCATACTTTCAGGTTTACCTAAAATTTTACAGGCAGCTCGCCAAAGAATACAAGCATCATCATAAAGAATTTTTAAATCATCTTTACGATCTTTTTCTTGAACATCATTAATTTTCTTATGAAGACTATCTTTTAATAAATGAATAGAATGAAAATAAGATTTAATCTTAAGACTATTGCCTTCATTCTTAGATAAAACCATCCATCCTAACCTTTCATACATTGTAGCTTCCCATTTATGGAGCCAGTAGAATGTAGCTTCTTGTGCTTCATCCATAGAATGTTTCTTTTTATTAGAGCATTTATCTAACTTTGAATCTAAAAGTTTGTGAGCTGCTTTGGAAAGAGTTTCAGTGTGGTCAAGCATAATTTTAAGATCATCTTTACGATCAAGATCATGGGCAGATTCTATTTTATCTCTGAGACATTCTTTTAGATGTGAAATAGATTGAAGATATGCGCGCACTTTTAAGTTGTTACCATGCTCTTTAGCTAAAGCCATCCAACCTAGCTTTTCAAATTTATATTCAAACCAATGGTTAAGACCATTCATTGTACATTGATGTTTATTTTTAGAATATGACATTTTTTATATATTTGAAAAATTAAAGAATTTATGTATCTTAATATTAAAAAATATATTAAAAAATATTTAATTTAGAAAAATATAATTAAAAATTAAAATAATTAAAATAATCAAATAAAATAACTATAACTATAAATACATAACAACTATACTCATAACAACTATACTTATGAAGTAGTATCAATAAAATATATTAACATACTTAAAACAAAAAACATAAAGCCAGCTGGTATCATATTTTCTTCTAGATTAAAAGTAGTATCATTATTAGTTTTTTTACCATTTTTATCATATGTATTATTATCTCCAGAACCAAACTTATTATTATAATATTTATAAAATATGCTTAATTTATCATTAACATAATCCATAATATACTTAATAAAATCACCGCTTGCTAAACTTGCTAATATATTTATACTTTCCTTATTTTTGTTATTACTATTATTTTTACTATTGCTAGAACTACTAGTAGGACTAACTTCAAAACTTTCTAATACTTGTGCTTGTGTTTTCTTATCAATTAAGTAATTACCTAAATTTCCTTTGTCTTTATAAATATTAGCATCTTTATTCAAATTATTACTATTACTATTATTAATAATATTATATTGTTGTTCTGGTATAGGATTTGATGATAGATTTGATGATGGATTAGATAATGGATTAATTTGTTCAATAGTATCTCTACCACCACCACTACCATCACCACCACCAACTAAGTTAGTTAACATACCGACAATTCCAGATTCAATCTTACTTGCTAGTCGCAATGGATTTATATCTAGTTCTTCTTGCTTCTTTTCATTAAGAAAATTGCTATATGCTTGTCCATATTTATTTGCTAAATTACCTTCATTATCATTAAAATCGCTTTTCACCAATTGATTAATTCTATCAAAATTACGCTCATATATAGGTAATATAAAAGATTTGTCTAGAGTATCATTAATTTCTTTATTAAAATTACTTAAATTACTACCATTATTTGTAACTAGCTTAGTTATTTCAATATATTCTTCAATTTGTGCTCTAGTATCATTAATACCAGACAACATTGTTTTATAATCGATAGTAGTTGAATTCATAGCTGCTAGACTATTCATCTGGTTAGTTAAATTATTACTTGTTTTATCAATAAGTAGTTCAAGTGTACTAGTTAATCCATTATTGACTTCTGTTCTTATACTAGTTCTAGTTAAAATATTAGCTGATTTAATAGTATTGCTTAGATAATTAATAATATTATCAATACCCCGAGCTAATATTACATCAAATTGCTTTTTGGTATCTAGGTATTCATTATTTTTTTTAAGTTTTAATAATTTTTGTAAATCAAATATACATGTTTTAATTACTTGATTATATTTTGTTTTACATAAAATGATTTGTTCTGAACTAAGACTTAAATTATCAAATAATGTTGTTGCTGTTAATGATTGTGATAAGGATTGTAATAGTATAGTATCTTGAGATAGTGTTGTATCTGTAGTATCTGCTATATCTGATGTATCTGAATTATTTATAATTGATGATAAATATTGAGTAGAAATAGGTTCAAAGCCTTCAATTACGGATAGTCTTGATAATGATTTACTTTTTTGTTTCTTAGAAGATGGATTTTTTATTTTTTTCTTATTATCAATTGGATTTACATTTGGTTTATTATTAGTTTTATTATTATTATTAATTAATTTATCTCTACTTTTCATAGTTTTTGTTTTACTAGGTTCCTCATCAGTATTATTATCAGTATTATCAGCATTATCAGTATTATCAGTATTATCAGTATTATCAGCATCATCATCACCCTTCTTTGTTTTTGTTTTATTTTCTTTTAAAAGTTCTTCATTTTTATCATAAAATCTTTCTTTATTTTTGTAATAAGTTCTTAATATTACAAAATAAATTATAACACAAAATATGAATACTATAAACCATCCATTAAGATTTTCTCTAATAAAATATAAAGGTACTTCAAACAGTTCAATTATCTTATCCATCAAATTAAATATCTAATATATAATATATAATATTTAATATATAATCTCTAATATATTATTATTATTTTATTATTTTATATATATTAAATATTAATATATAATTTATAACTAATATAACTAATATAGCTAGTTAGATAATTAAAACTTATTATATTATATTATAATAAGCATATCTAGTAAAGTAAATTTATTTGTAAATATAAATATAAATAATTAATAAAAAATAGTTAATAAAAAGTAAATAATTAAAAAATAAAAAATGTCAAAAGGTTCTAAATTCGCAAATTTTGATACATTTCAACCTGTTGAAAGTATGAATCCAAGTGTTAGAGGTCAACAATATGCTTTTAATGGTCGCATTTTTATTCCACCTAACCCAACACCTGTTGAAATGTATGAGAATGGTGCTGGTACTGGTAATAATGTAAGGTTTCTACGTAATGATAATAATAGTAATGCTAATGGACTAGTACAACTAGCAACAAATGAATCTGTTAAACCATATGATTTATATAAAGATTCTAATAGTCAGCAGAATACTAATGTTAGTTTAATTAGTAATATTGTTGTTCCCAATGCTTTATCTAGAACATTCTTTAGTAATGATAATGTTGAAAGATTACAATTACAAATAATAAATGAAGTATATAAACAAAGTCAAAATCAAACAAAAATTGGAAAACAATCTTATCAAGAATTACAAATTATTATGAAAAGTATGTATTTACAATATGGTCGTAACTTACCTACTGACATTGAAAAACAAGTTCTTACTTTAAATAAATATGTTGTTGATGAGTGTGTTAGAATTGTTTTACCAAATGTATCACAATACAATAAGTATTTAACAGATATTACAAGCCCTATACCTGTTATGCCTCGTAGTCAAAATGTTAGTAATAAAGGTTATAAATTTGGTGATTTTAGTTCACTTATACCATCACAAATAATGTAATTTTATAGATTATATAATGAAATAAAAAAATTATAATCATAAAAAAAATCTGTATATCAATTTTAGTGAAGTTCTTCATAACATCTTTTTACATAATACGTGAACGTCATCCACATGTCACCATCAAATTCCTCACAACACAACCAAGCATCAACTAGATAGTTTCTAATAGTTATCAATCCTATAATGGTTACCATAAATGCAATGATTGCTAGGAAGAAAATAAAATATTTTGTTAGCATTTGACTTTCTTTTTTATTTTTATTAATAATGTTTACGAGATATTCATAAACTTCTACATTTGTCATGACTAAGTCTGTTGAGGAACTCATTTTTATTTTATCAACAATAGTAAATAATAAAAATTATATTATATTTAATAAAATCAATTTTTTATGTAATAAATAGAAAAATGCTATAATGTGCGTTTTCTTTATATATGAAAAATATAGATTAATTATTAATATATATGATTAATAATGAGAACAACAAATAAAAAAAAGAAGAAGTTATTTTTCCCAAATACTACTAATACAAATATAAACTTAAGTGCTTTTGAAAGTATTAATTGTAAATCAAATGAAACTATTGAACCTGTAAAACCAATCGATGTTTACTTTGGATCTGAAAATTCTCAATCACAATTATTAGAATCATCACAAAAACATAATCTAACAGAAGCATCACAACAAGAAGAATTACAAATAGAAGCATCACAAAATGATACAATAGAAAACATAATACAATTAAATAAGAAAATAGAAAATACTAATTTATTCAATATAAATACCGTAACATCACAAACAACAGCAAAAACAACAGCAACAACAACAGCAACAACAGCAACAACAACAGCAACAGCAACAACAACAGCAACATCACCAAGAGCAACATCACCAAGAGCAACATCACCAACATCAAATAATATAAATGACCAATATTTAAAGCAAATTTATCCTCCAGTAATAAATATTAGTGAAAGTAATAATAATTTAAAATCTATAAAGAAGATTCCTCCATTTACAAATGTAGAAATTAAAAATAAAATAGATAAGTTTTCAGAAAATGAATTATCTGAAGTTTTTAAAATTTTAAGGAATAATAATGAGAAATATAGCACTAATAAAAATGGTATATTTGTAAACTTAAGCAATTTAAAAAAATGTTCAATTATTGAAATATGTAATTTTATATTATTTTGTGATAATAATAATAAAATATTAGAGGAAGAAGAGCAATCAAGAAATGTATATCGTGATATCGTCTTAGAAAATTGAATATTATTTATATAAACAAACAATTACTATTTATAATTACAATTGATAATTAATTTTTATAATTTTTAACTTAAAACAATAAATACTTATATAATTAGTTAATACTAATATACTTATACACTTATATTTGATTTATAATATTTAAATTAAAAATTATACTTTTCATTACACTTCTAGATAAGCTTCTAGAAAAGCTTATAATTAAAATAATTAAAATGATTTCAATAGAAAAATTAGTTCAACAAATACAACAATGTAAAGATACAAGTATATCATTACCTTCTACAAATGAATCTATATATGTTCAAAAAACTGCTGTAGAAATTTGTAAATATGAATTAGAACTATTAAATAATAATTTTACATTATTAAATGAAGCTAACTATACTATGGATAGTGAAATAGATAAAGCAATAAATAAAGAAAGCAATAATACAAATAATACAAATAATACAAATAATACAAACAATTCTAGAGAAGATAAATATAATAATACTTCAAATAGTAATAACAATAGTAATAACAATAGTAATAATAATAGTAATAACAATAGTAATAACAATAGTAATAACAATAGTAATAACAATAGTAATAACAATAATAATAACAATAACAATAACAATAACAATATCAAAAAATCATATAAAGATAAAGACTATATACAAGAGATTATTCCTAATAAATCACTAATTATATATAATGAAAATGAAACAGCAAGTATACCTGAAATTATATTATCTTTGTTTCCATATAAAATATTAAATCCTACTGAATGGTATATTTATGGTGTAAAAAACCCTGATTCCTTTTATAAAAGTTTTCTATTATTATATAAAGTTGATTTTATTATTAAAAATAAAAGTGAGAAGAAAAATGAAATCGCAACATTTAAAAGAGAAATGGCTATGGAATATGAAGATTACTATAAATCTTTAAATTATCGTAAATTAAAATTCCCTAGAAATGATATGGTAAATAATTTAACAAATGTTGATAACTATACTGAGTTTGATGTATTACAATATATAGCTGATTATAGTAAAATAAATTATATTATATTAGACATTATTAATCAAAAATATATTGATATTATTCATACTACTTCTTCTACAACTTCTACAACTTCTACTACTACAAATGAATATGTAATAATTATTAAGTATTCTTCTAATACTTATTTACCTTTAATTAATTCTAATGGAAGAAATAGTTTTACAGATAATGTTATACCTATTATATCTAAAAATTTTGAAAGGATAGTTCTAGATAAATTTAAAGAACCTAGAAATATTATGAATAATAATAATAATGATGGTGATGATGGCGATGATGGTAATAGTGATAATATAAATACCAATTCTAGTAAAATTTCATATAATATTGATGATATATTAGCAGAAAAAGAAACAACACAAACAATACAATTAACACATTCAGCAACATCAACACAATCAATTATTAATTTACCTCAAATGCCTATTGAAGATATGATTGAAATTATGATTGATAATACCCATAATCCAAATAGTAAAATAGAAGAAACTAAATTAGAAGAAACTAAAATAGAAGAAACTAAATTAGAAGAAACTAAATTAGAAGAAACTAATTTAGTTGATAATTTTAGTAATCTATTATCAAACATACCAATGTCTTGTGATATTAAAAAGAAGGTTAAAACATTAAAAAAAGAAGCAAAACCTGTAGTAGAAAAACCTGTAGTAGAAAAGAAGAAAAAAATTAATATAGATTCAATGATAAACAATGAAGCTATTACAGAAACAGAAACTACAGGAACAACATCAAATAATAGTAAAGATGAATTAAAACCTCTAGCAAAATATAATTTACTTGATTTACAATTATTAGCAAGAATACATAAAATTGATACACAAAAAATGGGTAATTGTGATAAAAAAATTAATAAACTAAAAGGAGAATTATATGAAGAAATTAAGAATAAAATGTAATGTGTTTTAAGTTATTTTGTATTTTTTTGTTTTTTTATTTTTTGTTTTTTATGTAAATTTATAAATACAATATAAAATAA
>Ga0114978_10003504_pt1 | contig 12821 bp, 14 predicted proteins | sample S_140212_EF_Meta_FD_87027 | JGI IMG/M metagenome (GOLD analysis project Ga0114978, IMG submission 87027) | Freshwater microbial communities from Lake Simoncouche, Canada to study carbon cycling - S_140212_EF_MetaG | ecosystem: Environmental > Aquatic > Freshwater > Lake | place: Lake...
AGGAAAATGGAGCGTGATGGTTGGGTCGAGATTGTAGAAAACAGTAAGGATAGGCGCGTCAGCTATATTAAGTTGGCGGCTAAAGGAGAGGGCTATCTAATCGATTGTTGGAGGGTTCAGGGCAAGCGTGTTGCGCCGACCACAAAATAAAAAAGTATAGGTATTTAATTGGAAAATTGCTTAGCCCACAGTTTCACGAAGAGGCAGTCCGAAGTATTGGCTCTTCTCTGTACCGGATTATCAAACAAAGCAATCGCAAACGCTTTGGAGCTTTCACCGATCACAGTGAAGTTTCATCTGGCAGAGATATATAAACACCTGAATGTTAACAATAGAGTGTGCGCAGTGTTGGAGGCGCAAAAGCGGGGGAAGGGATAAAGGCCTTTAAGAGCATGTAAGCCTCTTGCGGAGACGCCGTATTTTTTGACTGGCGAAAGTTGTAATGCGATGAATTTCACCTCTACAAGAAAGTGAACGAAATGCCACATTTGATCAAGGCGATTGTGATGACGCGGCCTGTTTATCTTTTTAGATGCCTTTGTCTCTTTGTGCTTAGCAATTTGTCCCTTTCTTTTTCGATCCAATCCCTTGCCGCTTCCATCGTCGGGGAAGCGCGCAGCGCGCAGGTATTGAAGGACTGCGATGAATGTCCTGAGATGGTTCCTATGCAAGGCGGCACTTTTCTAATGGGTTCGCCACTGGGGTCGCCTTTAATGCAATCAAGATCGGCAGAGGCGCCCCAACATTTAGTGCAGATCAAAGCATTCTCAATCGGGAAAATCGAAGTCACGCAGGCTCAATGGCATTACATCGTTGGTTCTGATATCAGTGCTTTTAAAGGTCGCAGACTGCCTGTCGAATCTATTTCTGTTGATGACGTTCAGGAGTTTCTAACTAAAATCAGTAAAAAGACGGGACGAAATTACCGTTTGCCAACCGAAGCGGAGTGGGAGTTTGCCGCCCGTTGCGGAAATACCGCAGCCTATGGATTTGGCGATAAGGCCGAAGATTTAGTGAAGTATGCCTGGTTCGATATGAACGCAAATGAGAAAACTCATGAGGTCGCCAGCAAGTTGCCCAATGCATGTGGCCTATATGATATGCATGGCAATGTTCAGGAATGGACTGAGGATTGCTGGACCAATGATTATGGAAATGCGCCGAATGACGGTCGAGCAGTGGTTACTGGCTTATGCTCACAGAAAGTTGTGCGAGGCGGCACATGGTACGATCCAGCCGATAAACTTCGTTCGGCCAGTCGTCAGCCTCATGGCTATGCGCTGCGCAGCCGCTTTACGGGGTTCCGCGTGGTGCGGGATAACTGAATCGACGTGTGAACGGTTGGTCGCGCTGATGAAAGGCCCGCTGAAGTAAAGTGGGCTTTTTTGTTTCTGTTCTTGGGCGGATTCAAGTTCGAAGCGCAACGCGCTTTAAAGATTGATGGAACACTTCTGAAGGTGTTTTGAATCCAAGTCTTTTCCTAGGTCTGTTATTCAATCTGATTTCTGTGAGTTGCCGTAGGTACCCATCGACTTCGTAGCCTCTTGTGTTGTCGCAACGGTGGCGGCGGTCCCAGCAGTTGCCTGGCCAGTCGCGGCAGATTTGCCGGCCAGCTCATTAGTCATCCCCGACATCTGGCCACGGATCGCTTGACCGAAGAAGCTGTAAACTCCGATCGCCGCCACCGCAATCAAGGCCACGATGATGATGTATTCGGTCATACCTTGACCTGCCTGGAACGATTTCCGATTTGATTGCTTAACCATGATTACCCCTTAGGTTGTTTTAAAAAACTATCCACCACCGATAACAAAATTGTTTTTATACCAGAAATTTATATTTGTTATATTTTTTAGATTATCTATTATTTTATTATTTGTCAAAAAAATTTTCCTGCCTTAGATATTTGGCTGAAATTCTCTGATCGGATCAAGATTGCAGAATTCTCTGTTCCGCTTTATGTCGGGAAAGCTGGAACAGTTGGCAAGACCGCAGGAATGCTCTTTGCCAATATGGTTAACCTAACGCGGGACAAGAATAAGTTCTGTCGGTGGGGCGATAGCTATGCGCACCATAGTGGCGATCTGAGTGCTGCAGTAGTTGGGCATTCCGGCGAAAAGATTAATGAAAAATACAGGCGGCGGGCTGGGGCACTTTTTGTAGGCTATCCGACAGACGTGCTAGGTCTCAAGGCTGATGTGCGCTTCTAGTGCATGCATGCAAGCTGCTAGCTACGGTGTAGAGAGCAATGGGAGCGGGTTGGTAAGCGTTGTGTTGAAAAACGTTTGGTATGCATAGTGACAATCGCGGACAGTAGTGGTGGGCGACGTTACGAGAAGGTTTTTTGTGTCATATTGATCAATATATTATATTTGTTTAAAATAACTGCGTTGAGAAGCGCTAACAAGCGGTAGCGTTTTTTGGCGACAAGCAAGTAACTCTTTAGTTCATCCGGCATTAATAAAAATTGAAGGAAAAAACATGAGCAAAATTTTTGCGGCAATTCTGTTGGGTATGTTTGCATTTGGCACGATGAGCGGTGTTGCGATGTCTGCAGATACTGCCAAAGACGGTAAAAAAGACGAGAAAAAAGACGCGAAAAAGCACTAATTCGTCTTCTCGTAAAATGAAGCAGTGCCATGTCTGTATGGCACTGCTTTTTTTATAAGCTGTCTTGGTTGGATGAAATTTGGGTCGCACTAATAAAAGGCTCGCTGTCCCGTGTAAGGCATCCAGGCTTATCAGCTCCGTATTGCCCCGCGCTATAGATTTTTTCCGTTAGAAATGTCTCAGGCTAATGCGCTAGTGGCACTGGACTATGCCAGCGTCGATTTCTTGTGCTGTAAGCACTGGGTGCCCAATCAAGTATTCGGCACTTACCGGATGCTCGGCTCTAAGCTTCCGCTACCTGCCACTGATTATTTTGAGGGGCGGGGATTTTTACAGAATCGGAGTGTTCTGCAATAAAGGATGCCATTTCGTTCGCTACTTGCTCCCGATCATTATCAATCGTGATCATGTGGTAGCTATTGTTCAGTAGCACTTTTCGGATCGTATTTGAGCCGATATTCTGTATCAAGTATTCGGCACTTTGCGGGCTGACTGTTTCATCATCAATGGCGTGAATCACCAGTGCAGGTGCGGTCACCCTTTTCAGCAAAGGGCGCACCGCTTTGATGAGTTGCAGTGCGCTATACGCGTGATCCATGGAGATACTGGTTGAGCCAGCCTCGGACATCTCCGACTGTTGCATGGACGTTGCGATGCGTCGACGCAGCGCGGCGTTTTTTACGCCATAGGGATGGCGTTCTGGATAAGAGTAAATCCGGCGCAAAGGCGTATGAAAAGCATATGGCAGTAAGAAGCGGTACCACGGCATCGCCCAGCCGTCATAGGCCAGTGTGGGTGATAGCAGGGAAAGGCAGGAGATTTGGTTGCCTTTCCGCGCTGCCAGTTCCAATGCAAGGACTGCTCCGATGCATAGACCGCCCACCGCCACGCTACGGTAACTGCGATATAAGGTGTTAAATTCATTTTCTACGCACTCGACCCAATCCTGCCAGACAAAACCGCGTTCTATGGGATCGCCATAGGTAGCGATGTGTGGTGCGTGAACAGAGAGTCCCTGTTCGTGTAAGCGACGGGCCACAAAACGCAGCTCAAGTGGACTGCTTGAAAGTCCGTGCAGTAGAAGCACGGCATTTTCGCCGGATATCAGGCGTAGATCAGACATCGGTTTGGCTGGCTTTGGCGTTGAGATGTAGCGGAGGCTGCAGGGAGGGCGAAAACAGCAGTCAGGCTCTGAACACTCCCCTCTACTTAATAACTATTTATCACATATTTGATGTTAATACCATTTATGATACCGCAGCGTGGGCAGCTGCCTCGCCTTGATGCGTTTTTGTAATGACGCAGTCAAATACGATGTGCAGGCTGCAGGATGGGAATCAAAATATTCATCAAATACCGTGCCGGGGGGCGTATGGCAGCAGAGGAACGCAAATTACAAAACGCCAAACGTTGGGCATCAGGGCGGCGCGGGGCTTATTCGATGGCGGTTTTGGCCTTGCTTGCTGCTTGCGCACTGCGGTCTTTTCTGCAGCCTGTCTTGCAGGATCGTTCGGTATTCATGACGTTCCTGATCGCTGCATTTGCCATTGAATATTTTTTTGGGCTATTCCCGGCAGCTTTTACTGTCGTTGGTGGCCTCTTTTTGGGATTGTATTTCTTTGTACCCCCCTACGGCACTTTTTTGTTGCCCGAGGTTGCAGACCTCACATTTGTCTTTGGTTATCTGGTGATTTCAATAGTCGGAATTTCCATTATTGAATCCTTGCAACGTTCTCGTTACGAAATAAGTCTTTTACGGCAATCCGTGCAGTCTCAATTAGAAATGCTGCAACGTAGTCGAAAAGAGCGCAGCACAGCGATTGAGGAAGGAAAGCTAATTGAAAAACGGTATCAGTCGTTAGTGAGCCAGAGAGCCGAACTGTTGTATATGCGTCGTCTGGATGGAATCTTTGAATACATCAATGATCCATTTTATGAATTGACGGGCCTCCCTAAAGGCTCTTTCGATTTCCGCAGTTGGTCGACTATTCTGCACCCGGAGGATCTGCACGCTGTTACGGCGGAATGGCGTGACATCACAATAGAAGGGTATGAGCGTGGCACGAGCTTTCGCGTTCGTGATGCAAACGGAGATTACAAGTTGCTGGCAGGCGTGTTGAGCTGTGTCGATGACTCTCGCGGTCGGAAAATAAAGTGGATAGGCATGGTCAGCGGTGACTGCTAAACAACGCCCCTCTCTGACTTTCGGCAACCCGAGGTCTGTTGCCGTGTGCTACTACACGGTTTAAAAAGTTAGGCAGTTTTTTCGAAGGGTTCGTTGATTATCGCTTGCTTGCTGTGTCCTGTTATCGATCGGAGGCCTCAATGCTATTAATAAGAGTTTTTATATTAACGGCTTTTTTTTCGCTACCGAACTGTGTGATGGCGACTGATAAGCTTGAAATGATATGTAAGGCTTCCTCTGGAAATTATCAGGTCTCTTACGACAAGGTGTCAGAACGTCTTGCGGTTACAGGCTCGAGATTACCGAGCAATATCAAGATTGGAAAAGTCCAGAATGATGAAGACGGCACCCTAATTTGGGCCCTGATCCAGAGTATTAACGGGGTTTTCAATCGGGATGTTTTAATTTCAATTCGTAAAGAAAAGTGGATAAAAGTGTTCTATGGAAATGGCAGCGTTGAAACGGACGTCTGTCATTAGTTTTCGGGTGGATTAAATTTTTGCAATTAAAATTTTTAATGAGCAGCAGGAATGAGTGTAAATTTACATTTACAATAAAAAGAGTTGCTTGCCCTGAAGAAGGGCTACACACTATTTTCTTTCGTGGTTATGCAAAAGTTGAGGATAATGAAATGTCTAAGGCATTCCCAAATACGTTCCCACAACTCATGGTGCACAATCCTGATGAGCTGGCAGATATTGGTGGTCTACGAGAGGCGGCCCGCGACCTCTCCTCGTTAATTAGCGACTTAAAAGAAAATAAAGCCTCTGGCCTGGAAATGACAGGGGTATTTATGCAATCAAGCGGTCCCGACGACAAAAAAACCGGCTGAGCCAGGACGTTTGTAAGAGATTGGAATTAAATGGTTAAGTCTGAATTGGCATTACGTCTTGCCGCACGTTATCGGCACCTGGTTCACAAGGACGCGCAAATTGCAGTTGATTTGATCGTTTTCGCACTGGTTGATGCGCTGGGTCATCACCGGCGTATTGAGTTGCGTGATTTTGGCAGTTTTACCTTACGACAACGCAAAGCCCGTAAGGCGCGAAATCCGAAAACGGGTGAGGCGGTCTATGTGCCGAGCAAGCCGATGGTTTATTTTCGTCCCGGTGTCGTGCTCAAGCATAGAGTAAACGAAGGGGGGGCAAGCGCCGCCGGTGTAAATCGCACTGAAAGAATTACGCCCTAGCAACGACACGTAACGCAGTCGATGGCGGTGAAGAATCCGGTTAGTTGCGAGGTGAATTTTTTGCGCTGGTTACTTTGCACTCACCAATAACCGGCACTGCCTGCACATTCGCTTCTTGAACGACGCTATTTCACAAAACGTCATTCCTTCTCTGGCTGCTGGTGCGATGCCTTTAAATCAGTCATCGCCATCAATTAACAAAGAGTAATTACATCAACGGATCCCAGGGCACTGGAATCTCGCGATAACCAGTGGCGGTTTTTTCAATGTGGGCGAGGCCGGGGAACGGAAAGTGATACCCCTGCACCATCATTTTTTTGTCGGCGAGCATGTCCAGCACTTTGCGCCGTGTGACTTCCGACTGCACCGGGTCGTGATCGTAGAACGGGTGCCAGCCCGGATTACGCACAAACAGAAACGGTGCATGGGTGACGTCGCCATGCACAAACACCTTGCTGTTGCCCGAGCTGATCAGGTGCGAGGTGTGGCCGGGTGACTGGCCAGGCGTCGCGTAGGCGCTAATGCCGGGGATGATTTCCTCGTCCCACTCATAAGTGCGCAGGCGCTTGGCGACTTCGCCGCCGATGACGCGGCGCGCGTTTTTGAACAGCATTTCGATGCGCGGGCTTGGCGCGCGTTTCAATTCATCGTCGCTCATCCAGTAGCGGTGCTCGGGCGCGGGCACATGCACGGTGGCGTTCGGGAAGGCCAGCGTGTTGTTCTGCCTGAGCAGACCGTTGATATGGTCGCCGTGATAGTGCGAAATGATGACGGTATCAATGGCGTTGGCATCAATCCCGGCGGCCGCGAGATTGGTGAGGAACTGGCCGTTTAGCCCCTTGGTGTTCTGGTAGGCGGCTTCACCGTTACCGGTGTCGATGACTGCGAGATGGCTGCCGGTGTTGACGACGATCGGGTTATACGGGCCGTAGAAAATCTCGGTGTCCATGAAGGAGGCGGCCAATGCCGCTTGCACCTCGGCCTTGCGCGCATTCGTCACAAAGCCGTCGGTCACTGGCACGCGACTCTTGCCGTCGGTGACCACCGTTACTTCGAAGCTGCCGAGCTTGTAGCGGTAATAGCCGGGCGCCTGTTTGCCGGCCTGCGGCACAGCGGCACGTGCCGCTGTGCTGGTCACAAGCGGCGTGGCAGCGGCCAGCGCGGCGCTGGCGGTGCCGAGGAGCATTTGACGGCGGGTGAGATGAGTCATGCGGTGTGTCCTCCGGTGGCTGACGTTATGAAGGTGCTTCTGGCGGCGCGTGCAGACGTTTCTTGTGACGACATTATGCCCAATTACACACAGCCGACGTAAACTCCCCGTCGGGTTTATTTTTGCCGCGAGCGGTAGAGGCCGTCGAGATAGGCGTCATTGGTGTCCATGATGCCGATGACTGAACATTGCGCCGCGCCAGTGCCGCGTTTGATCGTCATCGAACCGTTGATCTCGCCTTGCATGCCGCAGAATTTCTGCCGCTGCACGTGCTCAAACTCAAAGACATAGGCGTCCGGCAGCGTGCGGATCAGGAAGCGGCCTTGCGGCGTGTGGACGCGCGTGTCGCCGCCTGCGGTGAGTCGCCATTTACTGCCCTGGGTATCACGCTCGAAATCAAACGCACAGGTGCGCGGTTTCCATTTGCTGTAGTAGGCAAAGCTGGTGACCTGGCCGCCGCGTGCTTCAAAGGCGATGCGCGCGTGTAAGTCGTCGCTGCCCGTCATACAGTCGATGCGTTCGACAGTACCGCGCAGCGCCGGTAGCGGTTTGTCGCCGGGCACATCGGCCATGGGATTGATTTTCGCCGCGCTCGGCGGAACACGATCAGTGGTGCCGGGTTGGTCTGGTTGCCCGCTTTGTCCGGGCAGCTTGATTTCCGCACAGGCCCCTAACAACAGCACGCCGAGCGCCCACAGATGGATCGATTTCAAACGCATGTTTTTTGTTCCTGCATCAGCGCGGATCTTGGCGTGCCGGATTGCCGTCTTGCGTCACGCACTGCCGCGTTTTTTTCGCACTGCCGCCGGTGGTTGATCAACGGTCAAACCAACCGTACGGCCCCCCTGCCACCGCCCGTCGTTCAACCCCTTAAACAGCGGGCGGCTTGCACCACAGAACTTACAAAACGCCTGAAAGGCCGCCATCGAGATTGAGACTGGTGCCGGTCACATAAGTCGCGAGGTTCGAGGCGAGAAACACGATCGCGTTGGCGGCCTCCGCGGTTTCGCCCATGCGGCCCATCGGGATGTCGGCGGCGACTTTCTTGAAGTAGACCTCGGGTTCGAGGCCGAGTTTTTTGCGTGTGCGCTCATGCTGACCCGATTTGATTTTGCCGATGACCACGGTGTTGACGAGTATGTTTTGTGCAGCGAATTCCTTCGACAGCATTTTGGTCAGCGCGAGTCCGGCGGCACGCGAGATTGAAGTCGGCCCTGAACCGGCGCCTGGCTGTTTGGCGGCGACGTTGGTGATATTGATGACGCGCCCGCCGCCTTGCTTGATCATGTGCGGTACCGCGAGGCGTGTGCAACGGATCGCGCCGAAAACCTTTAATTCAAAATCCGCCGCCCATTTGGCGTCTTCGGTTTCGAGAAAGGCACCGCGCTGCGAGCTGCCGGCATTGTTGACGAGAATATCAATGCGACCGAATTTGGCGGCCACGGCATGAATGAATTGTTCAATGTCGGCGGCTTTGCTGATATCGGCAGCCATGCCCAAGACCTCGCCGCCGACCGCTTCGATTTCCGCAACAGCTTGTTTGACCTTCTCCGCGTCGCGGCTGCAGATCGCGACTTTGGCGCCCTGCTGCACGAAATTCAGCGCCGTGGCCTTGCCGATGCCCTCGGTACTGCCGGTGATGATTGCGACCTTGCCTTTGAGTCCGAGATCCACAGCGTTCCTCCTGTTTATTATTCTGGGGTGATACCCGCCGCCTTGATGGCGCGGGCCCACTTGACGAGTTCAATGCGATTATAGGCTGCGAGTTGTTCAGGCGTGCTGCCGAAGGGATCGGCGGCAAGCTCGAAAAAGCGTTTCTTCAATTCGGGTACTGTGAGCACGGTGAGGATTTCTGCATTCAGGCGTTTGATGATCGCCGGCGCGGTGGCGGCCGGCGCTGCAACGGCATACCAGTTGCTCACTTCAAAGCCGGGGAGTCCTGATTCGGAAACCGTGGGTGTGTCGGGCAACACGGCGGTGCGCTTGGCGCTGGTGACCGCCACGCCGCGCAGACGGTTTTCCTTGACGAAGGGCAGGACCGAAGAAATACCGGAGAAATATAACTCGACCTGTCCAGCGAGCAGATCGGCCAGTGCCGGGCCGCCGCCTTTGTAGGGCACGTGCACCATATCGACGCCGGTCATGCTCTTGAATAATTCACCGGCCAGATGTGGTGGCGTGCCGTGGCCCGCAGAAACAAAATTGAGTTTGCCCGGTTTGGCTTGTGCCAGCGTGATCAGATCTTTCACTGATTTAACCGTCAGTGAGGGATGCACCGTCAAAAGGCTGGGCGCGGTGGCCAGCATGCTGATGGGGGCGAAATCCTTGAGCGGATCGTAGGGCAGTTTTTTATGCAGGCCGGGGTTGATCGCCATTGACGCCGTGCCCGAGAGCAACAGCGTGTGGCCGTCGGCGGCCGAACGTGCCACGATCTCCGCGCCGATTATGCCGCCGGCACCGCCACGGTTGTCCACGACCACCTGCTGGCCGAGTTGCTCGGTTAATTTGGCGGCGACTACGCGGCCGAGAATGTCATTGGGGCCGCCGGGCGGAAACGGTACGATCATGCGGATCGGTTTGCTTGGATAGGCGGGCTGCGCCACCGCTATCGGTGTTGTGAACATAGCAACCATTGCATAGAGCCAGTATCTCATCGGGTGTCCTCTGCGGCCTGCGTGTGGACGCGGCGATTTGTATGAGATGGTGATTTTCGCATTTATTGTGCGATTGCCGTAGTGCTGCGTGCGGCTTATGATGACCAACGCTGCGGTATTTTCCGCACATCGTTCTTGGGGCTACGATGAAATTAAACGGGGCAAAAAAATCCAATGCAGTATTCCGCGGTCTGGCTGGCTGCTTGCTTGTAATGACGACGGCCATGGCCTGGGGAGCCGGCGCGCCGGATACCAGCCGTCCACCGCTTACCGTAGACGCTTTTTCGGTGGTGCGCCTGCATACACGCGCCGTGCCCGATGCGCGCAGCCGCACTACGCTGGGCCCAGAGCGCGAAGGCACCGGTATCGTCATTGATTCGAGTGGTTTGATCCTCACCATCGGTTATCTGGTGCAGGAGGCGGAGGCGGTTGAAATCAATACCGCCGACGGCCGCAAGTCGCCGGCCACCGTGATTGCCTACGATTACGCGACAGGCTTTGGCTTGCTACGCGCGCTGACGCCACCGGTGGTCAAGCCGATCGAGTTCGGCGATTCAAAAGGCCTGCCTGACCGCGAGCCGGTGCTGATCGTTGGCTTCGATGGCGTCGCGCCGGCCTTTGTGGTCTCAAAGAGACCCTTCGCCGGCAGTTGGGAGTATCTGCTCGACGAGGCGATCTTCACCGCGCCGGCGACGGTTAACTGGCAGGGCGCGGCGCTCATTAACAAAGAAGGGAAGCTGGTGGGGGTCGGTTCGCTTTCGGTTGGTGATGCGACGGGCGGCCAGCAGGTGCCCGGCAATATGTTCGTGCCGATTGATTTGTTAAAACCCATCCTCGGTAATTTGATCGCGCAGGGCAAGGCTGGCGACAAGCCGCGGCCCTGGCTGGGTGTGAACACCCAGGATTTGCAGGGCAAGCTGGTGATCACGCGTGTTTCGCCGGAGAGTCCGGCGGCGAAAGCCGGCCTGTCGGCTGGTGACATCATCCTGGGTGTGCGCGGTGAGGTGTTCAAAGGCCATGCTGATTTTTATAAGAAGCTGTGGTCGAGCGGGGATGCCGGTGCGGTGGTTGCGCTGGATGTTTTGCAAGGGGTCGAGGTGCGCAAGTTCGATGTGCAGTCGGTTGATCGCGACAGCTATCTCAAATCGCGTACGGTGTATTGATTCGCGCGCCCTACGTGTGGGTGGCGACTAGTCGCCGTATTGCAACGAATTAAATGCCCTCGCCTGCGCAGTTGGGTAAGGCGGGCAACGCGCACGCGTTCGGACGATTGATGGTGCGCGGTGCGCACCCTACGTCGCTACTTTGTAATACGGGGCGATTGCGCACCGAAATCAATTTCCTCCACCGCGCAGCGGGGGGGTATGGCGGGCAAAGAAGCACTCAGCGAATTGAATCGCCCCCATCCTGTCCTTCCCCCGCGATGCGGGGGCAGGAACCTTCTGCTGAAGTTCGAAAGATGCGACGGATCTGCTGTAAATCGAAAGTGCGGCGGGATCGCGGATTGGTAGGGTGCGCACTACGCACGCGTTCGGACGATTGTTGGTGCGCGGCCGCCGATGGCGCGTTCTCCAGAACATACTCATGCCGAGCGGTGCGTAGGGAGCAATAAGCGAAGCGCATTGCGCCGCGTGCGGCGTCTTCAATAGTGTAGTCGCGCGGACGAGACGAGACCTACTCGGTTCGCGGTCAGCCCGGAAGGCGCGTAGCGTATTCCGGGAAATCGCCGGCGTTTTTCCTAGAACATATTCATGCCGAGCAGCCCGCTGGCGAGGTCCATGTCTTCAACGACTTTACGACCAACAAAATTGCGTAGCGTTTCGCTGGTGCCGCCGCCGAGACTGCCGTAACGCGTGCCGCGGAAGAAACGCGACACCGGGTATTCATCGGTGAAGCCATAACCGCCGTGCACCTGGATCGCTTCTGACGTCACGCGGATGCTCATTTCATTGGTGTAGATCTTCGCCATCGCGGCGAGCGTCGGGTCGGGGAATTGCTTGCCGCTGACGGCGGCGCGATAGAGCAAACCGCGCGCAGCTTCGATCTGGATGTACATGTCTGCGGCCTTCCAGCGCATGCCCTGAAAATCGCCAATGGCTTTGCCGAAGGCGCGGCGGTCGCGCAGGTACTTGACGGCTTCTTCCATCGCGCCTTCGGCGAGCCCGAGGCAGATCGCCGGGTTCAGGCAGCGCTGGGTGTTGAAGGCGCTCATCAGTTTTTTCAAACCGTTGTCGGTGATGACGAGGTTTTCGAGTGGCAGTTCGATGTCGTTGAACTGCACTTCGCTCAGGTATTCGCCACCCATGGTGTGATACTTCGCTTCAGCGACCAGGCCTTTGGTGCCGCCGGGAATCAGCACGCAACCGATGCCCGGTGCGCCAGCCACACCGTTGACGCGGGTGAAGACGACGAACATTTCGGCGATGTCGGCGCGGCTGATTAACGTCTTGCGGCCGTTGATGATGATCTTGTCGCCCTTGATCACGGTGTTGGTTTTGTAATTCGGCACATCGGTGCCGGCATCCGGCTCGGTCATGCAGATGGCAAGGATGGCTTCGCCGGTGGCGACGCGCGGCAGGATTTTTCGTTTGATCGATTCGGGGGCGTAGGTGTTGATGATGCGCGTTTGTGTGCCGACTTCGCCGAGCACCGCCATCGCCGTGACATAACAGACCTTGCCGATTTCCTCGAGCACCAGCACGGTGTCGAGGATGCCGAGGCCGGAGCCGCCGTATTCGGGTGGCACCGACATGCCGAGCACGCCGATCTTGGCGAGCGTCTTCATGTTTTCGGCGGGCCAGGTGCCGTCGAGATATTTGATCGCGCGCGGCGCGAATTCTTTTTGGCACACCTTGCGCACGGTGTCGACGAGGGCGCGTTGCTCTTCGCTGATGCTGAAATCCACGGCGGTTTCCTTCTAAGCGGTTTGGTTATTGGTAGTAGGGCGGATAGCCGCCCGGTTCGGCGGCGAGC
>Ga0114978_10003506_pt1 | contig 12818 bp, 12 predicted proteins | sample S_140212_EF_Meta_FD_87027 | JGI IMG/M metagenome (GOLD analysis project Ga0114978, IMG submission 87027) | Freshwater microbial communities from Lake Simoncouche, Canada to study carbon cycling - S_140212_EF_MetaG | ecosystem: Environmental > Aquatic > Freshwater > Lake | place: Lake...
AATGACAACGAAAAGATTAATCGTAATAATATTGCAGCAGCTATCTGCTAGCCGCTTTTTAGCTTGGTAGCTAGCCCTTTACGAAGCTTGGTGTTCTCAAGCAAGGCATCGATACTGCATATTATACCGAAGCCCAGGCCACTGATTATTAGCAGAGTGTTCGTACCCGACATCATATATACCACTAGCGCCAAAAGGGAATACAGTCCGGCCAATAAAAAATAACTTAAATTAAATTTGTATATTACCGCAATAATTAGCATCGCGACCGCGCAGGTTGCTGGCCAACCCGCAAAGCCATTACCAATAGCAGGCACTAGGCCTTTATACTCAAAATAATTAAACACAAATCCAGGTAGCACTATTACAAGCACCCAAAGAGCCTGTATTAGTTTGGTCTTATTATCGCCAAAGCCTCCTAGTTTAAGCTGAACCACCAGCGCAATCGTTATCAGTACCGCCCAAATAGCAAAAAAGGCCACCGTATTTTGGAAAGTTATAACACTAATAAAATATCCAAGCGACAACGTAATGGCCCATGTGAATAATATTTTTTGGTAATTGTTTAGGCTTTTGATATATATGGTGATTTTTTTCATAACACCAGTATAGCAGATTATAAGCGTAAGTTGATTGTTCAAGTAGATGACTTTATAGCCTAAGTAGCGTATAAATATGTTATGGACTTAAACTTATTTGTACAACAAAATATTTGGTGGTTACTACTCGTGTTTGTCTGGGCAACCGCCTGGAAAGCCTGGGCATTATGGATCGCCGCCAAAAAAGATCAAAAGGTCTGGTTTTTAGTATTTATAATACTATCTACTGCAGGTATTTTAGAGATATTTTACATTTTTTATTTTTCTAGCCATACCAAGGCGAATACTGAAAACAAGAAATAGCCTACCAGTTTTGTAATTGATAAATAGCAGCGACCATAACGCTAACTGGCTTTTTGTTGCAAACCACACCGTTCGTAACCATTTTTATATCTCCCCAATTATCACCTTTTCGACTACTGGTCATGTGATTTAATGATTTGGTTATTTCAGACTTGAGTCCTTTTTCGGTATCGCTGTGGTGTTCTACAAATAAGCCTTTCTTGGTATCAATATCTTGCACCCACCCCACCCCAACCCAAAGTTCTTTATTTGGCACCTTAGTACGCATTTCAGATATAACTACATACAGTCTGCTGCCAAAATCTTTTTTATTAAAACTCGGTTTTACAAAATCAATAATAGTGCCTGGTGGTATGACCGAACTCAAATAAATCAAATTTAAATTAGCAATACCTGCATCCATTAGGGCACTATCAAATGCCGAGAGTTCGGTTGCCCCCTCGCCAGAACCATTTACAATACTTATCTTCATAGTAGCCATTGTAACCCATTATAGCTGATTTGTAGTATAATACGCACTAGTCTTACAAGGACAGCACATTGAGAAGGGAGGAAGCATGCAGGGCGTATCCTATAAAACCCCAACCATAGTCCGTGCAATGGTATTTGTGGTGCCGCTACTTATAATCAATTCGATTTGTCAGTACATTGGCGTCCACATACTATTTGAGCTTTGTCTATCAATGCTGGCTATCATGGTCTTGTGGGTACTTCGCCACAGAACCTTCCGTAGCCTAGACAAGCTCAATATAAAAGCTGAGCAAGATTACAATGTGCGTTTTGATATATTCATTGCGCTCTATGTAGTTTCGTTTTTGCCGTTTTACTTTGGAGCATTCCTAGTGGTGAAAGGTACAGTTAGTAAGTCCTTGGCGGTTATGATAATTGGCCTAATGATCAACCGCCTGGCCTGGGCAATGCCATATCTCTACCCATACTTTTTTGGAACACTTCCAAGAAAGCTAAAAATTGCAATGCTCATTTGGCTAGCTAGTGGAGTAGCCTACGGAATCGCCAAAGTAGCAACCAACTAGGAGGCTTGCATGAGAATAGCGCGTGAAACCAAAATTAGCCCAGAGCTCACCCAGCAATTTTGGGAGCTCTACGATTTGGCTTTCGAGCCGCTACGTACCGCTTCGCCTTGCCGCCAGTACATGCGCAAACATGAGTTTGTAGCAGAAATGTCGGATGAGAGAATGCTTAAGTTCGTGCTTTGGGATGATGATGGTTTGGCAGCCGCGATGGTACTTGTTGCCACCGACCTTGATGCCATCGATTGGATTTCGCCAGACTACTTTCAGGCCAAATTTCCTGAGCACTACGCCAAAGGCACTATCTATTACTTCGGGGCTTTGTTGGTAAACCCCGCCTCTCAAGGCCAAAATTATAGCTCATTTTTACTTGATGAGCTCGATAACTTCGTGATTCGCAATAACGGCATTGCTGCATTTGATTGTTGCTCGCTTAACAACGAATGGATGCCAGATATGATTCACAAGATTACATTAAAACAGACACCCGGAGACCTAGTAGAGCTCGATCGGCAGTTTTACTACACGGTCGTTACTAACGGCTTTTTGCCTGGTCACGGACCAAGTGAGTATGCTTAAAAATTGTTGCTTAATTTCGAATGTCCCTTGGTAATAACCAGGGGATATTTTATTTTTTTAGGGTTTATTTCTGTTAAACTATTAATGTTATGCTTACTAATTATTTATTAGCAATTACAGCAGTTTTTACATTTTCTCTTGGCCTTTTAGTATTCATAAATAGTTCTAAAAAAAGCTCAAACAAAGAGTTCTTTTACTTTACAACCATGCTTGCCGGCTGGACTATAGTTAATATCTTCGCCAATATTACAGCCGAAATAAATATGGCTCTTTTTTGGGCCAGATCGACAGTAGTATTTGGAGCATTGGCAGTATACTATTTATTGCTTTTTAGTTTTTATTTTCCAATAGAAAATAAGGTTACGGAATTAAAAAAGATAGCTTTATTTGTACCGACATTGATACTAGTTGTTCTGAGCCAGACTGAACTTAATATTTCATCAGCAACAGCTTATGCCGCAGAAATAAAGACAGGGTTGGTTTATACGATATTTGTGTTGTACCTGCTTGTCTACACCACATGGAGTATTGTATCTATAGTCAAAAGCTTAAGAAAAACACATGGTAAGCAAAGAGAGCAGGCCGTGTACCTTTTGGCTGCAATAATTTCACTTGCTGTACCTTCAGTAATTATAGCCGGTATACTGCCGGTCGTAGGTATCACTCAGCTGGCTTCGATAACTCCAATCTTTATAATGCCAATGGTAGCTATCATGTCCTACGCTATGTTGCGGCACCAGCTTATGGATATCCGCGTAATTGTTACTAGGTCGCTAGCTTTTATTTTTTCAATGGCTATTATTGGTGTGCTTTATGGTGTCATAGCCTTTCAGCTGGTGACGAGAATCTTGCCGAGTGATACTTCGGCATCGACCTTGCAGTTTTTTTACACTCTTCTGGCTATATTTTTGGCTTTCACCTTTCAGCCGATCAGGCTGTTGTTCGAAAAAGCCACGGACGCGGTTTTTTATCGTGACAAGTACGACCCCCAGCAACTCATCAATTCGATTGGGTTGATACTAGTCGAGGAAATAGTTATTAATGACCTCTGCGCTAAAATAGCCAAGGAACTTCAAAACAAAATGAAAATAACCCATATCGATGTTATTGTCTTCAATAAAAAAAAGATGGTTTTTAAGACCAATAATTCGGCGATAGTTGCCAGCACCAAGCTGCTTGAAGATCTTAGTCAGCTGCCCAGTGGTCTGAACTACAGCGAAGACCTAGGCCCGGGCACAAAGCTTCAGGTGCTCAAAAAACATAAGATTACCATTTGCCTAGAATTAAAGACCAGCGAGGGCTTTCTTGGCTACATTTTATTTGGCGATAAGCAAAGTGGACAAATATACAACGAAGTAGACAAGAAGACTCTCACAATTATTGCTGGGGAGTTGAGCATTGCGCTAGAAAACGCCAATGCTTTTCTAGAAATCAGCAACTTCAATACCACCCTCCAGCACAAGGTTGATTCGGCAACCAGTAACCTCAAGCAAGCCAATCTCCAGCTCAAGGAGCTCGACGAGGCCAAAGATGAGTTTATTAGTATGGCATCGCACCAGCTCAGGACTCCACTAACGACCGTCAAGGGATATGTCAGCATGCTCGATGAGGGGGATTTTGGCAAGCTAACTAAAGAGCAACAACAGACTGTCGGGCTGGTGCTTGATGGCAGCAACAGAATGGCGCGCCTAATAGATGACCTACTAAATATTAGCCGCATGGAGGCTGGTAAATTTTATATCGACGCCCAAAAGCTGGATTTGTACAAAATTGTCAGCGAAGAGTTTGAGTCGCTCAAAAACTTTGCCGACACTAAAAAAGTACACATCGCACTAGCTAAGCCCAAATCCGAAATACCAATAATGCTACTCGATGAAAACAAAACTCGACAGGTCGTTATGAACCTAATAGATAACGCTATCAATTATTCTCAGCCACCTTCGGGCGGAGGTAAGGTCGAAATTACACTAGGGCAAGTCGGGAAACAAATAGTATTCAATGTCAGCGACAATGGCATTGGCGTTCCTGCCGACCAACAGCCAAAACTTTTTACAAAGATGTTTAGAGCTAGGAATGCTCAGGAAGTTCGTCCCGATGGCACGGGCCTAGGGCTCTATCTGGTCAAAAGAGTTATCGAAGATCAGGGCGGTAAAATTATTTTTCAGTCCAAGGCCGGCAAAGGCAGCGATTTTGGTTTTAGTATCCCAATCCATAACTCAATCAAGCACAATAAGAGTGCCGAGGCCAAACTGAAGGCACAATCTAATTCAGCTCCAGAGTGATACAATTAAGCTTATGGCAAAATTACTGACACTAAAAGATATCGACTTTGCTAGCAAGGCTGTGTTTTTGCGGGTAGATTATAATGTCGTTGAGGATGGCAAGGTCATAGACGAATTCCGCATACAGCAGAGTATTCCTACCATCCGAGCACTACTAGCCAAAAATTCTAAAATCATACTCGTTAGCCACAATGGACGCCCAGAAAACGGTTACGATAAAAAGCTCAGCCTACGGCCTGTCGCTCAAGTGCTAGCCGATCTTATAAAAAAGCCCGTCGGCTTTGTAGACGATTGTGTTGGACCAGAAGTCGAGCTTGAGGTTGGCAAGCTCAAGCCAGGTGAAATACTGCTTTTAGAAAACCTCAGGTTTCACAAAGCCGAGGAAAAAAACAACTACAACTTTGCAAAATCACTAGCTAGTTTGGCCGATGTTTATGTCGATGACGCCTTTGCCAACGCCCATAGAGCACATGCCAGTATGGTCGGAGTGCCCAAGTTTTTGCCGCATGCCTCGGGCCTTTTGATGCAACAAGAATTCGAAAAGCTAACCGCACTACTCAATGTACCCGCTCGGCCATTTGTGGCCATTATCGGAGGCGTCAAGATATCAACCAAAATCGAGGTTCTAAAAAGTCTGCTCAATAAAGCCGACACCGTAATAATTGGTGGGGCAATGGCCAATACATTCTTGCAGGCCCAGGGCTACCAAATCGGTAAGAGCATTACCGAAAAAGACTATATCGCTACAGCCAAAGACATCATTGAATACGCCAAGCAAAATAATGTACAGCTGATTATGCCCACCGACTTTGTGGTAGCCGAAAAAGCCCAGCACGGCGTCCGTCACCGACAGGTTGCCAGCGATAAAATCGAAAGTAATGACATCGCCTTGGATATTGGCAAAGAAACAATGAAAAGCCTTTGGCCAATCATTAAGTCGGCTAAGACTATTTTTTGGAATGGAACTCTTGGAATGGCCGAGATATCAGATTTTGCCTGGGCCAGCAGAGATTTGGCGCATATGATAGCTCTACGAAAAAATGACGCCGACACAGTTATTGGTGGGGGCGACACAGCAGCTTTTATTAGCAAGCTTGCGATGCGCGACAGGTTTGGCTTCGTTAGTACCGGCGGTGGTGCCAGCCTGGAGCTTTTGGCAGGCACCAAGCTGCCTGGCCTGGAAGTTCTTATGCGCGAATAAGATCTAGTTGTTATTTAGCGCAAATCTTTGGTGTCACGAATTCTATTGAGTCTAAATGGCAATGTAGGATTTTGATATTCCGATGCCACTACAGTGGTTGCGTTATTGTAACCAGCTTCTTTGGCAAGCTGCTCACTGGTGGTATTAAAATTACCATAGGGGTAGCAGAAGCTTAGTATACTAACTCCTAGATTCAGCTCTAGGGTTTTTTTACTCTCAAATATCTGAAACCTTTGTGCAGCTTCGTTGAGGCTAGCTAACTGGAGGTGGTCAACAGTATGCGACCCAATCTCAACCAGACCCGAACTCTGGATTGTTTTGATTTGATCCCAATTGAGGTAAGAGTCGCCACAAGTATTTGATTTTTTTTCAACACCAATACACCAACCACTCAAGTCGCCGCCGACTATAATATAGAAGGTAGATTTGAAGTTGTATTTTTTTAGTATTTTGACAGCCTCGAGTTGGTCTGTAAAACCATCATCAAATGTAATCGCAACTGGCTTGGCTGGCCCGGCCATTTTGCCAGTCAGTATCATATAGACTTCCTGCATAAATACTGGTGTGTATCCGGCATCAACCAAGTGCTTCATCTGAAAGTCAAAATTAGCTGGGGTTTTGTGGTAGAGCAGTATTGGTAAATGCACAGTGCCGTTAATTTTTTTGATCTCAATTGGCGTTGCCACTATTGCCGACGGACTAATTATAGCTGGTGGGGTTGAGCTCTTATAATAGTTAGAGCTTAGATTTTTAATTTTTTGCTTTTGCAGCTCGGCGACTACCATGGGCTCTGCGAGGTATAGCTCGGCACCGAGCACAATAGCGGCAACAATAAATGCTAGGGCTATAAATAACTTATAGTACACTTTGCCTAGTGGCTTTTTGACTAGACTTTTTGCGTCCTTCGGTAACTTCAATTGTATATTCCTTATTTTTGGGTGCTATTATAGCAAATTTTACAATCCGCTAACAGGAAGGACCGCAGTACTGGGGTTCTCTTGAGCAGCTCTGGCGGTAGGAGTTAGTGCAATAGTAGCGTTTTTGAAGCTAGAGCCCGATGGTACCTCTGGCTCTTTTGGCAGGCTCGGCATTGGAGTCTCGGGTGGGACAGTTGCTAAGTGGGTTATGATTGGCGTCGTCGGCTGTATCGGGTCTGCTGGTGTCGCCTCTGTGGTCAGAGGAGCAGCCCCAATTTCAGATACCTCGCTGGGTTGCGCTGGCGATGCGAGAGATTCGTTGGGTTGCGCAGGCGTGCTAGCGACAACCACCGGCTCGCTAGCGGATATCTTTGGGCTTATAGTATTGTCTGAAACGGAGGAAGGGGCTACGGAGATTTTTTCGACCGGAGTCGGTACGGCCATAGTCGCCACTTTACCAGCAGAGCTCTCGAGTGGGGTAGCAGTTGGTTTCTGGCCTAGGTCTAGGGTTGAGTCGAGTTGCTCTTGGCTAGAGTTGAGCGAGTATTGGATTTCGAGTAGCCGATTGTACTTGGCGATTCTTTCGCCATGGTTTGGGGCACCTATTTTGATTCCGGCGGCACCAATACCATAGGCTAAATCTACGATAAAATCATCATTACTCTCGCCACTCCGATGGCTAACAACAACATCCAGCCCAGCCTGTTTGGCGGCATCAATAGCAGTGAACATCTCACTAATACTACCTACCTGATCAGGCTTAATGATGACACCATCAAATAGTTTGTCTTTAGAAAATTCAGCAATCAAGCTAGCGTTGGTAACTGTATAATCGTCAGCGATGACCTTGAAGGGTTTTTTGTCTTTTGGCATTGTTTTGAGTAGCTCAGTACCCTCAATATCAGCTTCAGCAAAAGGATCTTCGATTGAGTAGAGATCAAATTTGCTATCCCAACCCTGATAGACTGCTAGCAAATCACTAGCATGAATACTCTGGCCTTCAAAATTGTAGCTCTTACCATCAAAAAAACTATTGGCCGCTACGTCTAAGGCTATCTCAAAGGTCTTGCCGTTTTTGGCGTTAAGGTTCGATAGTGCCTCGAGCACAACTTCGGTGCTGGCACCAATTGGTGCGATCGCACCCTCCGACCCAGAGAGTTGCGCCCCCGGACCGTAGAGGCTGACCATAATAGTGGTTAGGGTATGAAATGTCTGGACGATCTGTTCGATTGCCTCAATTGGCTTATTAGATTTCGGAACAATCATGAACTCCTGAATATCAAGACCTGGTGCATGCTTGCCGCCTCCCACCAGATTGGCGAATATTCGGGGGAATGCTGGGTTGGTTTTGCGGTCCTCAGCGATGTACTGCCAAAGCGGCTTTTCGCTTAGTTTGGCGCTGAGCTTGAAATACGCTCCCGACATCGCCAAGATTGTATTACCACCAAGATTCTGCTTATTTTCGGTGCCATCGAGAGCAACCAGCAGGCTATCGAAATCAGACTGATGCCCAATAGGGTAACCAATAAATTTAGGTGCAACGACGCCGGCAATAAGCTTGATGCTATCATTGACACTCTTGCCGTTGTAGCTTTCTGTGCCATCTGTTTTTTGAGCAACCTCTTTGTTACCAAGGCTCGCCCCAGACGGAACAGTAAAATAATCCGAAACGCCGTTCTCGGCGACCATCGTTACCTTTATGGTAGGGTCGCCGTTGGAGTTTAGAACCTGGCTAGGAATGATGCTTTTGATACCCATATTACTATAAATTATAGCATAAGCTAAATGGCAAATAATAGACTAGCCGAGCTTAATGAGGTTTTGTGGGTTACCGGCTAAAAAACCATGGATATTTTGAGCAGTCGTTTTGCGGATAATATGAAGTGCCTCATGCGAATTGAAGGCATTATGCGGCGATATAATGACGTTATTCATTTTGGTCAATATGTCGAGCTCAGCCATTTCAAATGACGCCTTTTGGTTGCCAAGCAGCAGTTCTGTCTCGATATCGACATCGAGGGTTCTTTCGCCTTCAATAACATCTAGAGCAGCCCCCGCTATAAGCTTGTTTTTAAGCGCCTCGATTAGGTCGATGGTCTTAACAAGCTCGCCGCGTGCAGTATTTATTAGTATCGCGCTATCTTTCATTAAACCTAAGGCTTTCCGATCTATAATATGCTTTGTAGCGGGCATTAGAGGAGTATGCAAGGTCACGATGTCGGCACCTTTTAGTAAGTCCGTCAGGCTGACATAGCTAAAGCCAATTTTATCTTCCATGGCCTCGTTAGGGTAGGGGTCATAAGCGACAATATGCATGCCCATGGCCTTCGCTATTAGAGCTACCGCCATGCCTATTTTGCCAGTACCAATAATACCAATTGTTTTGCCCTCCAAAGTGAAGCCTATTAGTTTGCGATAGTCTATCTGTCCGGCCTGAACCGAATCGAGTACGGCCGGCATTTTGCGCGCCATCATTAACATTAGCATAATCGCGTATTCTGCTACGGTGGTCTGGCCATAGGCCGGCACATTGCTAATAGCTACTCGATGTTCTTGGCAGGCTTTAACATCAATATTGTTGGTGCCAGTTGCCCTGACTGCAATAAATTTTAGTCGAGGCAGGCTTGCTATTATAGCGCCATCGACATTGCTAGCCGTAAAGACGCTAACAATATCGGCATCTTTATATTCATAAAGTGGAACTTCGGCGATAGTTTTATCAAAAATATGAAGCTTATATTTTGGTCCAGTAAAATAGCGCTCAAAGGAAATCCTTTCAGATGCAGTAGTATCAAAAAATGCGATTGTGGTGGCCATAATTGTTATCCTTGCCTTAATACTACAATAAAACGAATATATTTGCAGTTGTTTTACAAAAGTCATGAGGTTTATTTAATAAAAAATTATAAATAGTATAATATTCTGCCGGTCCCCAGGCTTTAAGCTGGATAGTTAATATTTTAATTAGCCTATGATATACTTATGCTTATAATCGAGTGAAATATAAACTTTATGAATCCTGAAAGCTACAGACCACGAAACAGACCACAGCCGCAGAACACCGCAGAAGGCCACCAGCCCCCGTCAAATCTGAACAAAGATAAACACAATAGGATGAGCATCAAGAGGAAAGTCGCAGCTGCCGTTCTGTCAATACTAACTATAGCTGGCTTAGCGCATGCAGTAGATGATTCAAGGCAAGGAATTAATCCTGTCAAGACAGCCGAAATACAAAGACCCAACTCTGACGAATCGAATGTACTCAAGATAGACTCTTTGTCGGTAGGATCAGAAGCTAGTTATGCCGAAGGCATCTACCAACTCGACCCAGACAAACTCAATATCCGTAAATCGGCCCAAGTCCGAGATACAGAAGGCGAGAGCAACCGCTGGAACATTAGCAGTGGCTCTTTTGTGGTTGTTAACCCAGCCCTTGCCGACTCTAGCAATACTGGCTATGGCGATAGCGCTAATGGGCCCTGGTATGTAGCGGTCGATTCGACAGGAGAAGAGTACTTTTTTGTAGGCAACAGAGGTGGTATCACCAATCTCGAGACTGGTGAAGTTGTTAAGAATCTAGGCGCCAATCTGGGCAGTGGCAAAATAATAGCTACCACCACCAAGGGCAATGTGGTCAAAAATAATATCGGCGAAAACGAACTGATTGCTACGATTACACAGGGGTAGAGTAGAGGAGTACATTCTTAATGGGCAGCTATAGTAATCCTGTTATGACTAATCTCTTCGTTGTCTTAAATTTAGTTATCTCATTAAATACCACTTTTGCTGCCAAAAGTGGAGCAAAACCAACCGACTGTGCTTCGCCCCAATAAGTGCTCCAGGCTACCAGGGCAATCTGATCCATAATAAACTTGCCCTGAATGCTAATGCGTCAGGGCTTTAAACAATTCTTAAATGCAGATCAGCCCACTAGCCTGTTGCTTTCTTAGAGCTCGATGTCGGTAAAGAACGGAAGGGATTACGAGACCCACATAAAAAAAGCCCGAGACAAGCTCAGGCGTTTTTTATGGTGATCCCACGGAGAATCGAACTCCGGTTGCCGGAATGAAAACCCGGTGTCCTAACCGCTAGACGATGGGACCATTAGTTATTTTTAACATAAAATAACCATACAATCCTAACATATTTGTGATTATTTTTCAATCTGTTGATTGGACATTATAAGCAAAAGCGTGTATACAATAAACATACTAATAAATTAAAAAGTGAGGAAGCCCTAATGACACAACCAACCATGGAAGGTATAAACCCAGCAACGCCAAATAGTGGCACACCACTAGATTTGAGGACCCCAGAAGGAGAAGCCGCCAAAGCTGCCGAACTCAAAGCCAAAGCAGACCGATTAGCCGAACAGGCTAATTCTGCATCTGTTAGTGCGCCAGGAGTAGATGGCTTTACACCAGCCCCAGCCAGCCCCGCCACAGCGATTGGTGCACCGGTTCCCCAGTTACCCAATGAAACAAAAGCTCCTGCATTTGCTCTGCCTGCTGAGCCCTCAAAGCCTGCAGAAGAATTGGCACCCGGAGCTATAACGACCGAAGGTACTCTAGGTTCAATCCCTACCGATTCTGTGGCAACACCTCAGGCCACCCAAGTAGCTAGCCAACCAACAAAAAAAATCGGTTTCTTCGGAAGATTATTTGGTAAAAAATAGCTAATAATAAAAAAGTAAAAAGGCTCACCGGCTTGTAGGCCGGTGAGCCTTACTGTTTGATTGTTGCTAGGTGCTTGCTGCTTGCTGGGTAGCTAGCTGCTGTAATGCTACCTGCACGATTTTGGAGCTTTAACGCTTCCGCCAGACTGTAAAACTTTACCATTGAGTCTAGCTAGCTCATCGACTACTGGCCTGGGGTCTGACTCAGGGTATTCCCTAATAGCGATTTCCCAGTAAGTCCTCGCCGAGCCGACCTGAATGATTTTGATAGCAGCTGAACAGTCCCTAGGCTGTTCGATATTTGCACGCCAGCCAGCAGCGAACATTAAGCCGCCGAGCAGTATCAACATGAGGCCTGCAAATCCTATCAATTTCAAAAACCTATCCATAGATAGTGCCTTTCTCTTTTGATGTATTCGGTACGTTTGAAACGGAAAGTAATAATATCATATAATAAGTGATTTGTAAAGTATTATTTATCGCTCAAAAGCATTACAATTATTAAGATGAACCACCATAAGATTGACGCAACTAAATACAAGAAAACCAAGATAATTGCTACAGTTGGGCCTGCCAGCCAAGAAAAAATAGCTGATTTACTTAGCGCTGGGGTCAATGGAATACGCCTTAATTTTAGCCACGGTACCCATAGCTCACACCTTGCAACTGCCCAAGAGGTTCGTAAGCAAGCCAAACTGCTCGATAGGTCGGTAGCAATTATCCAGGATTTAGCTGGCCCAAAGATACGGCTAGGCAAGCTTTCGCCAGGAGGTATCGAAATAAAAGTCGGGCAAATTATTAAACTCAAATACCAGCCTGATTCTTACTCTACCGGATTACTACCAATTCAGTTTGACTTCTCAAAAGAAGTCAAAAAAGGCCAGCGACTTTTCTTGCGTGATGGTCAAATCCAGACCGAGATTATCGCGGTCACCAATGGCATCATTACAGCAAAAGCCAAAAATAGCGGCAAAATTATGAGTGACCACGGTATAAATTTGCCTGACACCGTTTTTGTTGAGGGAGTCTTGAGCCCTAAAGATAAAAAAGATCTCGAGATAACAGCCAAAATAGATGCCGACTACGTGGCTGTCAGCTTTGCCCACAAGGCCAACGATATTTTTGCGGTTCGTAATGAGTTGGCTAAACACAAAGCAAAAGCAAAGGTTATCGCCAAAATCGAAACCAAATCGGCCGTCGAAAACCTCGAGAGCATCATCAGAGCCAGCGA
>Ga0114978_10003509_pt1 | contig 12815 bp, 15 predicted proteins | sample S_140212_EF_Meta_FD_87027 | JGI IMG/M metagenome (GOLD analysis project Ga0114978, IMG submission 87027) | Freshwater microbial communities from Lake Simoncouche, Canada to study carbon cycling - S_140212_EF_MetaG | ecosystem: Environmental > Aquatic > Freshwater > Lake | place: Lake...
AGGCGATGCCGGTCGAGCAGGGGCCGGATTGATCTTGCCTATATGACTGCCGGAGTAGATACTTTTTAGGGGTTCAGTTTTTGGACCTGCCCCCCGCGTCCCGGGTTGATCCCGTTTGACCACCTTTGATAAGGAAACCCATGTTTGAACTTATTGCCGGTCTCGTCCTGTTCCTGGGGGTGCATTCGGTGCGCATCTTCGCCAATGACTGGCGCAGCGCCCAACTGGCACAACGCGGCGAGGCCGTCTGGAAGCTGGGCTACAGCGCGCTGTCGATCGCCGGGTTCGTGCTGATCGTCTGGGGCTACGGCCTGGCGCGGCAGAGCCCGATGGTGCTGTGGCCCACGCCACGCGGCATGAACCATCTGGCCGCCCTGTTGACGCTGCTCTCCTTTGTGCTGCTGGTGGCCACCTACGTGCCGCGCAATGCCATCAAAGCCAAACTTCGCCACCCGATGATATTGGGCGTCAAGGTCTGGGCCCTGGCCCATTTGCTTGCCAACAACACGCTGGCCGACTTGCTGTTATTCGGCAGCTTCCTGGTCTGGGCAGTGCTGTCGTTCCGAGCCGCCCGCCAACGGGATCGCCAGCAGCCGCCGGTGCGATTGGCGTCCAACGGACTGGCCACGGCGGCCACCGTCGTCGTCGGCGTGGTGGCTTGGGCCGCGTTCGCGTTCTGGGGTCATCTGGCTCTGATCGGCGTGCGTCCACTGGGTTGAACTCGCTCGCCGCCACCGCTTCTTTTTCTGCAACTGAGCCGCCCGCCTGCCTTCACCCAATGGGTGAGAAAGCTACGCAGCCGATTGAGCAGCGCTACGGCACGTTGGTGGCGTTGCTTCTGGGCATCAGCCTGCTGCGTCGGCGCGCCTTGCCAGCGCAAACATCGCAGCCCAATCGTCCGCGTCCAACTACCGAATTTAGGTTCAAAAAGCCGGTTTCACGCTGCTGGCGAATCTGGCCTGCGGCTATGCCGGTCGAGCAGGGTTCGGATTGATCTTTCGGCGCTGAGCTCAACGCAGAGGTTCAGTCGCAGCGAAACGCTCCTGTAACTTTCTCAATGTGTAGGCGTTGCCGCGATCAAAGTACTGGCGCATCTGCTGCGAATCCGGGTCGTCGCCGAAACCCAGTCCGACGATTCGCACCCGAGTCGTCGACGCAGCTTCCGGGGTCAAATAGATCACCGTCCACATCGCCTTGATCGCAGCCGGGAAGGGGAATCCCACGGGTGCCTTGCTCACCTGGATCGACAACATACGGCCTGGATCGAAGCTCAGAATCCGGTTCTCGATCGTCTGGGCATCGCCGATTTCACCCTTGGGATCGTAGTGAGTTCGCATCAAGCCGCCGACTCTGAGGTCGATCTCCGAGTGGGCCACCATCCAGGATTCCTGACCAGATCGGGTCGTCAATGCCGACCAGACCTGATCCGCCGGCGCGGTCATCAGACCCTCGTGAACCAAGGCCTGACCCTGCAGGTCTTGGCCCAGAGCCAAGGGCGACGCCAGCGTGAGGGCCACCAGCGTGAAGGTCAGAAATTTACGCATCGCTTTGAATGCTCCAGCGAAAATTCGGTGGTTGGTTTCACCCAGCAACATCAAGAGCGCCAAGGGTTCAGTCCCGATTGCCAGATTCAGCGTGCATCCGCTCCGCGACGAATTCGGCGCGACAGGGGGCATTGTTTTCCCTGCCCTTGACCGCGCACCAGCCCTCGAACTCGGCTGGCAGCAGCGGGCATTTGACCACCACCACCTGGGACTGCTCGAGTAAGGCGATCGCTTCATTGGCCATGTCCAGCCAATCGGCATAGCTGGCCTCAAAAAGTTCAGGGTCGAGGGCTTTGCGTTTCATTTCGGCCCAGGCCTGCTCGTCGGCATACCAGACCACGCCGGCCAATTTCTTGACCTGTTTCTTTGCCCGCAGGCGTTGTATGAGGGGACGTTTTTTCATGTCTGTAAGGGTCAGGCCTTGGTTGTCGATATTGATTCTGGCATTGAAGTGCTCGGCTTGGCTGCGTAGTCGTCCTGCATCCTGCTGTACATCCGGGTATGGACTGAGTCTTGGATACGGCCAGTCGGCCCTAAAGCCGGACCCAGATCATGTCATTTGATGAAGTAACCAGAAACCCGCCAGTCGCCATCCTTTTCCAGCGAGGGCACCACCGTTTCTATCGCAGCGGCCTTGCTGTCGAACCTGGTTTCGAATTGCACGACAACATAGTCTCCGTCTGGAGCGCCCGGCAAGGTCTTGGTGAATTGGGTTGATTTCAATTGCCTGGACTTGACCGCACCCAGGGGTGCCCGGATCGCCTGCATTGCCTTGGCCCATTCGGCTTCGGTCACAGCATGCTTGAAAATTGTCGCTGCCTGGGCCCAACTTTCGCCGTAGCCAGCCGAGTCAAGCAGCGCCAGCCAGTGACCAGCAGCAGCGCTGGCCTTGGAAATGCTTTCTGCTTCTTGCGCTTGCGCGGCGCTGCCAGCGAGGAGAGCGCCGAGGAGGGTGATAAATGCGATGAACTTCATGTTTTGGCAGCTTCGCGCGCAATGGTTTCGAGCAATTGGCCGATGCGCAGCAGGTTGCCATCAGGGTCAATGACGGCGAACTCCCGAAGCCCCCAAGGCTTGTCGTCCAGGGCTTCCATGCGCGGGATGCCCTTTGCGGGCAACTGGCAGGAAGCAAAAGCGCGGTAAATGTTGTCAACGTCCTGGACCCGGATGTAGCAGCCCGCTGACGACTCGGCGGGCACAAGCTCTTTATGGGTGAAGAAGTGGATTTCGACGGCGCCCCGACGCATCACGGCATAAGCGCGATTGAATTCATGTGCGCTCCCTTCGAAACCCAGTTGTCTGTAAAAAGCCACGGTGTGATCGATCGACCGACTCGGTAGCGTCGGAATTGCGAGATCGGTTTGCTGCATTTTTCACCTGTGGATGTTGTTCGCGAACGGCCTTGGGCATTGTGGCGCTGCGCTCGCCAGACGCAGGATAAGCGATTCCACTTCGCGGGCCCGCAAGGCCTGCCGTGCGAGCGTGCCAGAAAAAAAAGTCACCTGAGTTGCGTCCAAAAGTTCCTGCAGTTACGCAATGGTGCGCAGCTTGGCCTCATCCATGTCTGTCAGTCAAAATCATTTTTCTGGCTACTTAGTATTCACTCATGACTTAAATACCAAAACCTGTTCCACTCGTCAGCGCAGGATTGTGTGCGCTGGTGATCGGCTTCGACCCGTCGGGCATCGCAAGGCAGCGACCGGGCCATCGCCTTTGGAGGATTCGCAGCGGGTGATTGAAGTCCTTGGGCCGTGGCCATGCAGGCTATCAGCCGTTTTCTGTTCTTGAAGATATTCAATAACCGGCAGGCTTAGTCAGATACCAAAGGAGGTGGACATGGAAAGAGCAACTACCAGACTTCGCAAACTCATAGCGAAGTCCAAGCTGATACTCGCACCCGGCGTAGCGGATGCAATGACCGCTCGCGTCGTAGCAAAAGAGGGATTCGATGCGCTGTACATGACCGGCAGCGGCACTGCCGCCGTGCGTTTGGGCCTGCCTGATATTGGCCTTCTGACGATGACCGAGATGGTCGACAACGCCGAGCGCATCGCCGACGCGGCCGAAATCCCCCTCATCGCCGACGCAGACACAGGTTATGGCAATCCGCTGAATGTCATGCGTACCGTTCGCGCCTACGAACGCGCCGGTGTCGCCGCCATTCATCTGGAAGATCAGCAATGGCCGAAACGCTGCGGCCACCTTGCCGGCAAAACGCTTGTTCCGGTTGAGGAGATGGTCAGCAAGATCAAAGCCGCAGTCGACGCCCGCCACGACGCGGACTTCATGCTCATAGCCCGTACCGATGCCTACTCGGTGGAAGGTTATGACGCCGCCATGGACCGCGCCGCTCAGTACGTCGAGGCCGGCGCCGACATGATTTTCGTTGAAGAACTGCGCACGGTAGAACAACTGGCCGAAGTGCCACGCCGTTTCTCCGTGCCTGCGCTCTACAACATGGGTGGCAGCGGCAAGACGCCGTTCCTGACCGCGGATGAGATTGAAAAACTCGGCTTTAGCGTTGTGATTTATCCCAATTTCATCATGCGTGCCGCCATTTCCGCCGTGCAGGATGTGCTGCGCGAACTGAAGTCGACCGGTTCTCTCGAAAAAGTCTTCGCAAAGATCTCCGGCTATGACGAGCGTCACAATCTGCTGCGTCTACCCGAAATGATGGAACTGCAAGAACGGTACGGCGTGAGTGTCGCCCGCTCGGGCAAGGACTCCTGAATGAACGCTCCGCTCACTCTGTTCGAAAAGATCTGGAAATCGCACACCATCATTGAAGATGAAGGCGGCCAGAGTCTGCTCTACGTCGACTGGCTGCTATGCAGCGAGGGATCGGTGCATGCTTTCAATATTCTGCGTCAGGAAGGTGTCAAGGTCAGGCGGCCGAATCAGGTCATGGGCGTGGCCGATCACTATGTGGCCAGTGGCGGGCCGCGAATGGAAGATGTTGTCGACGATGAGCGCCGCAACATGATCCGGACGCTGGAGAACAATGCCCGCGAGGCCAAGGTCCGGATGTTCGGTCTGGGCGATCCATACCGTGGCATCCAGCATCTGGTCGGCCCCGAACAGGGCATGACACAACCCGGCCTGATTGTCTTGTGCGGCGATTCGCACACCTCGACACAGGGCGCCGTGGGCGCGCTGGCCTTTAGCATCGGCGGAGAGTTGTCGCACGCGTTGGCCACACAGACGGTCTGGCAGCGCAAGCCGAAGAAAATGCGCATGTGGGTGCATGGCAGCCGTCCCGTAGGGGTTTCGGCCAAGGATGTCATCCTGGCAATCATTTCAAAGGTCGGTCACAGCGGCGCGCTGCAGCATGCCATCGAGTACGACGGCCCCGCCATACGGGCCATGTCGGTTGAAGAGCGCATGACGGTCTGCAATATGTCGATCGAAGCCGGTGCTCGGCTGGGGATCATCGGCCCGGACGAAAAGACCTATGCGTATTTGAAAAACCGGCCTTACGGTCCGAAAGCTGGCGCTGACATGGACCGCGCATTAGCCTATTGGAGAACACTGCCGACCGATTCGGACGCAACTTTCGATAAGGAGCAAAGCCTGGACGCTTCAGCGCTGTCCCCAATGGTGACCTGGGGTAACAGCCCGGAAGATGCCATCTCGATCGACGCAAGGGTTCCCGATCCGCGCCAAGCGGCGGATGAAAAGCACCGTACGTCCATGGAGCAGTCGCTGGACTACATGGGCCTGAAACCCGGCACAGCAATGAAGGACATCGCGATCGATCAAGTATTCATCGGCTCCTGTACCAATGGCCGGCTTGAAGATCTGCGCGCCGCGGCGGCAGTGATTCAAGGCCGCCGCGCTGTGGTGCCCGCGCTTGTCGTGCCAGGTTCGACGCAAGTGAAATTGCAGGCTGAAGCCGAGGGGCTGGATCGCATTTTCCTGAACGCCGGTTTTACCTGGGGTGAGTCCGGATGCTCGATGTGCGTCGGCATGAACGGCGATAGCGTCGCCGAAGGCAAACGCTGCGCGTCGACGTCGAACCGCAATTTCCGTGGCCGGCAAGGCCGGGGTAGCCGCACGCATCTGCTCGGACCCGAAATGGCCGTGGCCGCAGCGCTGACCGGTCATCTGACCGACGTACGAGAGTTGGTGAAATCCTGATGGACAAATTTGTGAAGCTGACCGGCGTGGCGGCTCCCATCGATATGGATGACGTCAACACAGACCAGATCGTCCCGGCGCGACTGATGCGCAAGCCTCGTGCTGGTAACAGTTATGGGCAGTACCTGCTGCATGACCTGCGGTTCAACGATGACGAGAGTGAGAAAGGCGAGTTCGTATTAAATCAGCCCGCTTTTCGCCACGCTTGCATCTTCGTCGCTTCGCACAACTATGGGTGCGGGTCTTCCCGGCTTGGGGCGATTTACACCCACTACGACTTTGGTGTGCGCGCCATCATCGCGGTCAGCTTCGGCGATGTTTTTTTCAATAATTGCCTGAAGAATGGAATATTGGCGATCCGCTTGCCCGCCGAGGTGACGGCCGCTGTACGCGGTCAACTTCGCGCCAATCCGGGCCAGACCTTGACGATCGATCTGGAGCAGCAGACCGTGGCGGACGTCTTCGGCAAGGTCTACGAATTCGCCGTGGACAGCTTTGCCAAACGCTGCCTGCTGGAGGGGCTGAGCGATATTGCGCTGACCCTCAAACGCGCGGATTTGATCGACGCGTTCGAAGAACGCCACCGTGCCGCTTTCAGCTGGCTGCCATTATCCAAATAGAGTGAGCCCAATCATGCATCGTCTTTCGCTCATAAAGGTGCTGTATGCCGGTTTGGCATTGGCGCTGTTCCACACTGCCGGTATGGCGCAGCCCTATCCCACCGTCAAACCGATACGTCTCATTGCGCCCACAGGGCCCGGCGGCTCGCTGGATACGATGGCCAGGATCGTGGCGCTCAAACTGACTCAACTCACGGGTCAGCAGGTTGTTGTGGATAACCGCCCCGGTGCCGGCGGCATCATCGGCGCAGGCGCAGTGGCGCGAGCCGCACCGGATGGCTATACGCTGCTGGTCGCTTCGAATGGAAATCTCGCCACAACCAAGGCTTTGTTCAAGAATGTTCCCTACGACGTCGTCAAGGACTTTGTCCCCGTCGTACTGGTCGCCTATAACCCTTACGTGCTGGTCGCGAACCCGTCTCTTCCTGTCAAAAACATGGCGGGTCTGATAAAGCTGGCCAAGGAAAAGCCGGGCCAAATCAACGTTGCCTCATCCGGCAACGGCTCGACTCCCCATTTGGCGCTGGAATTGCTGAACTCGCTCGCAGGCATAAAGATGCTCCATGTGCCGTATAAAACCTCTGCCGCCGGCTTGACCAGCGTGCTAAGCGGTGAAACCTCGCTCATGTTCACCGGCATCGTATCGGGCTTGCCGTTCATCGCGAACGGACGCTTGCGCGGTCTGGGCGTGGCAAGCGAGCAGGCGCTTGCGACTCTGCCGGATACGCCGGCGATCGCCGACACGGTGGCCGGTTTCGGAGCGGACAATTGGGCCGGCATTCTCATGCCGGCTGGTACGCCGCAGCCTATCGTCAACCAGATGCATGACTACATCATCAAAGTGCTGCAGATGCCCGACGTGCGCGAAAGCTTCCAACGCCAAGGCCTGGAAATCGCTGGCGGCACAGCGCAGGAATTCGGCACCTTTCTCCAAAGTGAGATCGTGAAATGGACCAAGGTCATCAACGAGGCCAATGTAAGGCCCGATTGATTGCGCCAGGGGGTTGCTGCACTGATGCCCGGCGGGCAGGAAAATCTCAATAGGCATGACGCCTTCGAAGCGGTGGGCAGCGGTCAGCTGCCGGATCCAGGGTCAGAAATGTTGGCACCATTGCGGCGCAGGCTGTAGACGAGCTCAGTGCAAGACTCACCCTTGAAAACACAATCCTGTACCGAGACCTGGACGAATCCGGACCGTTCAAGGACGCGGATCGAAGGGGTATTCCTTGCATCGGTGATGCCGCGGATCTCGATTCCTTCGTTGACATCAAGGAACAAGGCTGTGGCTTCGATGACTGCGCGGGCCGCATGCCCTTGGCCCTGCGCTGCATTGCACAGGGTGAAGCCGATTTCACCTGATTGCTGGTCTTCGGCCAGGAAAAGGCCGAGATCGCCGAGCAGCGCATCAGTCGAGGCATGCGCGATAGCGAGTTGAATCCAGGCGCCGGGGACGAGTTTTGTGGTGCACAGCATCCCTTTGACGAAGGCCTGGGCTTCGGCATCAGTCATGGGGGACCATCCTTGATACCGAGCCAGTTCGGGATCCGAGCGATAGGCGTGAAAAGCGTCGACATCGGCCTCGCGGAACAGGCGAACTATGGTCGGTCCGGATCGGGCAGGCAGGCGAGACGCGATTGTTGACATGATTTCCAAAAGTTAGCTGCAGAAAGACCTTTGAGTCGCCGGACTTCAGACGACGCTCTCGATCTGCCTCATCGGGAGCAGTGACAAATCTGCCGATGGCGCCAACGGTACGACCGCAGTCAGGGGAGGCGCAGGCCTCACTTGGCGACGTTGACGATGGTGGCCTGCATGATCGCGACAACCTTGTAGTCCGGGGCTGCTCCCATGTACGCGCGAACCTCTCCGGTGCAGACAGTCAAAAGCTTGCCGGCATTCAGCACCTTGCCGATCGCCAGGAAGCGATCACCCATGGCGGGCCGCAAGAAGTTGATCTTGAATTCGGCAGTGACAACTTCGAAGCCGGGCGGCGCCATGGTCAGCGCCGCGTAGCCACAAGCACTGTCGACGATGCTGGTGATCGCGCCAGCATGGACATAACCATGCTGCTGCGAAAGCTGCTTCGAGAAGGGCAGCGCGATCTGAACCACGCCCTTTTCGACCAATTCGAGGCTAGCCCCGAGCGTGTCCATCAGGCCCTGCGCCTGGAAACTGGCCGAGATCCGTGCTTGTATTTCGCTCATGCCGCGATTGTGGCAGGGCGCCTGAGTTACCGGACAGGTGACCTTGCCGGTTGTCCGGCTTCATGGTGGCCAAGAGCAAGGATGGAGCGCGATGGGATCAATTCGAGGTGAGGAGCCTGTCTGGAATTGCTGGGGCCAGCATCTCGCGGCATTTCTTTAGCATCACATCTGCGACTGGGTCGGGTCTGACTTCCAGAATATTGAGGTAGGCACTTTCTGCTGCCGAAAAATTCTTGTTTGAATAAAAACCAAAGGCGATCTCGGAGAGGGCGCAGATCTGTTTTTGAATTTCACTTGGCTGAGTTTCCTCGGAACCGTCGCGTGTGCCAAGAATCTCATAAATAATCAAATCGCCTTTGCGGCCCTTGACAGTTATTTGATCAATTGGCCTCATCCACAGTCGTTCGCCGGCTTCTTTAAACAGCGAATGACTGCCGCAGATTTGCGTGCCATATTCTTTATTCACACCCTCAAGGCGTGATGCGATATTGACGCCATCTCCCATGACTGTGTAACTCAATCGCTCGACTGATCCGATATTCCCAACCAAAACCGCATCAGAATGGATGCCGATTCGAACATAAAGGGGAGGTTTCCCCTCCGCAATCAGCGTGGCGTTGAGTTGTTCCATTCTTTTTTGCGCCTTGATGGCGGCCACGCAGGCATGATAGGCGTGATGATGATCCAAAAGCGGCGCACCCCAAAATGCCATGACAGCATCACCGATGAATTTGTCAACTGTTCCGCTTTCTTCCTTGATCGCCTGGGTCATTACCTCAAAATATGATGAAACTCGCCTTAATAATTCCCTTGATGGCGTTGACTCTGAAAGCGATGAAAAATCCTTCAAATCGGTAAAGAGAATTGTCAAATAACGACTCTCCCCACCGATTTCAATCGGCTTGCCGGTACTTAAAAGGTCATTAACCAGATCTCTTGGGATGTAGGATGTGAATGCCGTGATCGTGGTTGAAAGCTTCTTCACCGCGGATGAAAGCGACGATAGTTCGTAGATGTTGGTCTCTAACTGCCTGGTTTCAGGATTTTTAAAGTCAATCAAATTTTGAATGGAATTGGTGATGATCTCGAGCGGCCTAGATATTTTTCTTGCAAATAAATAAATCAACAATATTTGAGTAAATATCAACAGCAGGCCAAAGACAAGAATTATCCTGTTGTTCCGGTTGAATTCGCCTTTGAAGTCGTCCATCGGAGTGATCGCCAGCAGGGTCCACTTCTTCTCGAACTCCTCTGGCATCGAGGAGAAAACTGCAACATATTCCTTCCCGGTTTCGGGGTGTTTGAAAATCATTAGCGGGTCGGGGTTGATGGTATGCAGCGCAATGACATAGGCGGGTAAATTGGAAGATAGGGTCGATATATTATTCAGTTCGACTTTATTGTTTATTTTTTTGAAAATGTCTTTTTGTACTGAGCTTGCAATAACTATTCCGGAGGAATCATAAATAATGCCAAGTGAGCTCTCGCTGATCGCCTGTGAAACGAGAAATTTTGATATCGTGTCCAGGGAAATATCTGCCGCGACCACTCCTGCAATTTCGCTCTTGCTGTAGAAGGGTGCCGCTACTGTAACCCCAGGGAGTCCGGTGGTGGAGAAAATATACGGTTCAGTTAGAATAAGTTTCTTCTTTGCTGCGGCCTCTTTATACCAGGGGCGTGTCCTTGCGTCATAGTCTGTCGCTTTTGTCGACGTATCAACTTTTTCTCCCTTGTCATTGACGAAAATGTAACTGTCGACAGTCCTTTCCTTGGAAATCCAGCGGAATCCATATGCCATTTCACCGGTTATTGCCTTGTCTTGTATTTTTGTATCTGCGTAAACCCGGCGAACCTGTCGGAAGGAGCCATCTTGGCTGCCTACATACGCGGAAAGACTGCTTTCCTGTTGGCTTAGAATTGATTTTAGATAGTCCCAGGATTTTTCATTATTGAAGAAATCGCTATTGACATTGGCCAATGATGAGGCTGAATTAACCAGTCGACGCGTTGGATTTATCAGTTCACGAACGCTCAATGTCGTTTCAATCTTGAATCTTTCAATCAAATTTTTGGATATTGAATCGGCAATCTTATTGTTGGCTACATATACAAATACCAGCAATCCAATAAAAGCAGGAATTATTAAAACCAGAAAAATAAATATAATGCTTGGGCTGAATTTAAATTCGGTTTTTAGCATGGTCCAATCTCCATTTCTCTATTTGAATTCAGAGTTTTATTCTGGCGCGAGCTTGACCTTGGCGCTGATGCTAGGACAGGTTACTGCCGTCGAAGCTTAAAGTTCTCGGATCGCAGCATTTCCGGCAACTCATGCTTATCACGGCGCCAGCGACAATTGGTCGCTGGGAATCGAACTGTTCGGAATTAACCAGCACCTGTTTGAAAACCACTCACCAGCAATTCGGCGGATTCTGTCTTTGAAACCGTCAAAATAAATCAGTATTTACCCAATGTTTGAGCCGTGGAGGGAATCAGGTGGTTCGGGCGGGCTGGTTCACACGGCGCAATGGCCTTATCGCAGCGCTGGTTGCCATTCGCACTTCAGGCCTACCGCAGTTCTGAATTGGGCGGTCTTGACCGCTTCATCCAACAACATTGCAAGTGCAGCAGGCGCTGTGGCACTTTCATTCCGGCAGGTTGCCACAAGCCATGTAGAAAGCACTTCGGCTGAGATCGAACCCATGCTTCTCGGCCAATTTACAAGTCGCCGTCATTGGTCCAGTTTTCGACGCTGAGGCCGGGGTAGTCCTTGAAATCAACTTGGTTATTGGTCACGAGCGTGACGCCAACGCTGACCGCGTGGGCAGCGATCAGTTGGTCCATGGTGTCACGGCGCCGGTCACGCACGGCGGCTCGCAAGACTCCGAAACTTTCTGCATCGGATTCAGTGAATGGCAGCACGGGGATGCGACTGATCAGCAGCGCTAGCACGCGTGCGTCCTGCTCACGGTGCACCGATTGAATCTCCAGCCCTGCGCACAGTTCGGCGTAACTCACCACCGACATCACCGCACTGCCTTGTGCCAAGTTCGCCAGGCGGCGCAAGACTTGAGGCGGCTGGCGTTTGATGATGTAGATGCAGATGTTGGTATCGAGCATGTAGCGCATGGCTCAACCCTGCGCCTTGTCCATTCCGGAGTCGACAGCAGCGCCCCATTTGCGACCGCCACTCCAGTCGCGGTCGCGTTGCTCATGAAACTCCCGGCCTTCAGCCATGAAATCGGGGCTGAACATGGCCAGGATGTGGGTCAGGTCACCGATGGTTTCCTGTGCCACCCGGCGCAGCACCAAGGTGTTGCCTACGCATTCGATCTCGAGGTCTTGAGCAGCATCGACAAAGCCGAGTTCCTTGGGGATGCGCACGGCCAGGGAATTGCCGCTTTTGAAGACACGGGTCAACATGATGTTTCTCTATTGTTGAATGTATATACAGGATATACGGTGTCGGGCTGGAAAGCAACCGGGCCGGTCTGTACTCGCGTGGAAGCAGAAGGACCCCTTCGCATTGAAATCTGACCCAATTCAAGCTTGTTTTTGAGGCGATCCTGCGCGGCGCCTTCTCGCCACCATCCCGACCAAGGCAGAAATCCCGGTATGGCGAGCGCCTTCGCTCAGCTCGGCGTCGTATTCGGTCAGCAGGGTGATGTCGAGCGCAGCCAGTTCTTCGCGCAGCAGGTCGGCGGTGTACAGGTGCGACAGCACGCCAGGGCCTCCGGTCTTGTACTCGAGCTGCTTCGGGCCATAGCCTTGCAACAGCAGGATGCCGCCGGGTTTGAGGCTTTGCACGATGTTGTCGAACATGCGCTGGCGCATCAGCGGTTCGGCGAACTGCACAAAGATCGCCACCACGCCGTCATAGGTTTCCGGCAGCCACGCATGGGCGTCGCAGTCGCTGACCTGGTAGTTGACCGTCACGCCATGAGCGGCAGCCAGGCGCTGCGCCTTGGCCACGCCAACTTCAGCCACATCGAAAGCGTCGACTTGCAGACCCTGGCGCGCCAGCCAGACGCTGTTGCGGCCTTCGCCGTCGGCAACGCAGAGTACGCGGCCGCCTTCGCGCAACTGCCCGGCCTGCGCGCGCAGGAATTCATTCGGCTCACGGCCGAACAGGTAGTCCTCGCCGGCAAAGCGTTTGTTCCAGGTGCCGGCGCCGTCGGCGAATGGGTTGGTCGTCATAGGTAGGCCTCGAGAACTGCTTTGTGCGCGGCTCTAGGCGCGACTTCCTGGATTCGGGATTTGGCTGCGGCCACTAGGGATGCTCTGCATAACTCAACGCGAGTTGGTGCAGC
>Ga0114978_10003513_pt1 | contig 12810 bp, 5 predicted proteins | sample S_140212_EF_Meta_FD_87027 | JGI IMG/M metagenome (GOLD analysis project Ga0114978, IMG submission 87027) | Freshwater microbial communities from Lake Simoncouche, Canada to study carbon cycling - S_140212_EF_MetaG | ecosystem: Environmental > Aquatic > Freshwater > Lake | place: Lake...
AGCCTACTTCCTGAGTCGAGCGAACGTCGAAAATGCATGGGGCAATATTCTCGCCACGGAAAACTCTCTGCGTAAACTACTTGGTCTCCCAGTCAATGACGGTAAGATCATCCGGCCTGCGGATAATCCACTGGAAGGCGAATACGTCATGCAGTGGGAATCGGCCTTGATCGACGGACTGACTCGGCGGCTTGAGTTGCGTAAACAAAAGTGGCAGATCAAGAGTTTGCAGCTGCAAGTCAAAGCGGCTGAGAACGTGACGAATCCTCAGCTGAATTTGATTTCCGGATATCAGCTCAACGGATTCGGCAATAACTTACTGGGGACCACGACCGGAGATAATGTCACCGCCGATGGATTCAATAGTGCCTATGGATCGATGGTCAGAGCCGATCAAACCGGCTGGAATCTCGGGGTTCAGTTCGCGATGCCACTCGGCTTCCGTGCGGCACGGGCGCAGCTGCACAACCTCGAATTGCAACTGGTGAAAGCACGTGCGGCTCTCTCTGCACAGGAATTGGATATTAGTCATGAACTGGCAGAATCGATCCAGAAAATCGATTTAGCCTACATGACATCCCGCACCTATCTCGACCAGAAAATCGCTTCCGAACGTCGAGTTCAGGCGGTACAGGCCGAATACGAAGCCGGTGTCAGTGGAGCCACACTCGACCTGGTCTTACGAGCTCTGGCCAGTAATGCCGCCGCCGAGATCGCCTATTATACATCGTTAGTAAATTACAATAAGGCGATCACGGAACTGCATTCTCGCCGCGGCACACTGCTCGAGAACGACGGAATCCATCTGTCGGAAGGGGAATGGAATGCCTACGCTCAACAAAGTGCCGTACAAAAAGCCTGGGCTCGAAGCCACGCCTCGCCAGCACCTCATCTGAGGACCGAGCCAGCGGAATATGCCTCCCCCGTTCCCTATCAAAAGTCGGATCTGTTCCCCTCAGGAAACCACTCGCTGATGGCTCCTGCTCCGATCGAGTCCTCGTCATACTCGAACTCGCCTACGCTTTCCGAGGGAATTTCCTCGGGGCTGGACGATGTTCCCGAACCGGCGAGTGGGGATATCAGCGAATAATTATCGAGCTCAAACGAAAAGGCTCCCCGGACAAGCTGTCCGGGGAGCCTTTCGCTCATTTCGGGGACTTGTTCTGCGACCATCGCCGCAGGTTGGTCATGGCGGAAATCCCCTCGATTATTTGCGGAACATCTGGTCCTGGGCATTTCCCCGTGACAAGAGGTAAGCCAGCAGATCCAAAACTTCGTTTTCGTTCAGTTGCTTCAGCAGATCTTTGGGCATCAGCGAAACCGACGATAGCTGTTTCGACTCGAGATCATCGTTGGTGACGGTCACGAGTTTGGTCGAGTCTTCCGGATCAACCAGCAGGGTGATGGAATCGGCTGTCGCTGCCACAATCCGCCCTGTATAGGTTTTGCCCGCTTTGGTTTCGACGATGGTCGTCTTGTACTGATCGGAAACGACCTTGCTCGGATCGATAATCGATTCGGTCAGATCCTTAAACGAAAATCGTCCTGCCGCCTGGGTCAAATCATGTCCCGTTGATCCTCCATCACCGGCAAACCGATGACAAACCACGCACCGAGCTGCACGGTACATCTTCTCGCCGTTCTTGAAATCTCGCCCCTTCATCTGAGTGGTTGAGAGGGCCACCAATTCATCCAGCGTATAGGCCTTGCCTGGACCGGTTGGCTTGGGGAGTTCCGGTGCCTTGTAGGCTTTCCGCGCCCCCGAGGCTTCCAGCACGATTCGTTCCGCTTCGGTCATCTGTTCGAAAGCAGAATTTTCGATATTGGTGAGGAATTTCTGGTAGCTGGCACCACCGGCCCAAGAATGCGCCTTGGCGAACCACGAGAAATAGGCTTTGCGGTCTTCTGGAGACCAACCTTGTTTCAGGTTTCTCAAAACGAATGCGTAATGGTACTGCTGCAAATCGGGTGCGTTGGCAGTCATCGCTTCGATCGAACCGCCGAACTGCTTATTTCGCGAGGCGACATCTCCAAAACTCGACTTTTCGGCAACCCGGTTGAGACTCAGCAGCGGAACAATCTTTTTCGCGGCGTTGGGCGAGTTGGTGAAGACCATCAGGATGGCCAGTTCTCGATTGAGCGCATCGCTGGGGGTCGGAAAGAGTGCTTCCAGCTTGGAACCGAGTTGTTTTTTGATCTCGATCATCGTGGCATTCTTCTCGTCGGCGCCAGCCCCCAAACGGATAAACGCCAGTTGCAATGCGCGCAGTATCCCCAATTGTTGAGACTCGGATAATGACTCGGCATTGAGCTTGGCAAGTGCATGCAGAATCGGCAGCAACAAGGCCGCTTCACCCTGTCGAGCCAAACCGGTGCAGCCTGTGATGACAACTTCCGGGTTCGTGGAATTGAGCACCTTGTCACTCCACAAATCGAGCGGCAATCGTTCGAGAGCAACTCGTGCCGCATAACGAATATGACGATCGGCATGTCCCAAATAAGGGACCAGAAATGCCGCAGCTTCCGCAGGCGGTTTTCCATTGGCAACATGATACGTTTCGATCGTCTGACGCAGTTTTCTCAATTCGGCTTCGCGCGGATCACGAGAATCTACTGGTGCGGTTGATTCCTTGCCGACATAGGTGACCCGGAATAATTCTGACTGAGTTCCTCGTCCCCCCACAGTAAAATACATTGCCCCATCGGGATGGGTGACAACGTCTGTTAACGGCAACGGGGTGCGAGAAATGAACTCTTCTTTGGTCCCCTTGTAGCTGGAACCATTCGGCTCCATGTGAATGGCATACATTGTTCCGAAGGTCCAGTCACAAATGAAAAGCGCTTTTTGATATTTGGCAGGGAATTTCGTCCCATATCCAAATTCCACACCGACCGGCGAACCGGGGCCCACGTTGACCATCGCGGGAAGGCTGTCCGGATAGTATTCCGGCCATTTTCCCGTTCCGCTCCGCCAGCCAAATTCACTTCCACTCGTGGCATGGACCACGCGGGTGGGTCGATACCACGGTGAACCCATGTCCCATTCCATGTCAGCGTCGTAGGCAAACATTTCTCCGTCCGCGTTGAACGCAAAATCGTATTGGTTCCGATAGCCGGACGAAACGACTTCCCAAGTCTTCCCCTCCGGGTCGATTTTGGCGATCCATCCACCGGGAGCCAGAATTCCCACGGCATGTCCCCCCGCATCCCATTGCCGTGGCAACAGCAGATCTTCATCCCAGTTGGGGACGAGTCGGCTGGTGACACCTTCGGGAAGAGTCGCTCGCAATTGCTCGGTTCGAACGCCCCCCATAATTTGAGCAGGGGCGTTCAGTTTGACTTCAAACGGAAGCTTGGTGTGATTTCCAGCGTCCACATAGATCGACTTGCCATCGGGCGAGAGCCGCAAGGCATGGGGGCCATGCTCACCACCGCCAGGAATGTCTCGCAATTTCACCACCTCGTCGTACTGGTCATCACCGTTGGTGTCCTTGCAGCGATAAAGTCCGGTGGGAACCGCGCCACTATTCACGATGATGTACAGACTGTCGAATGCAACCAGCATCCCCTGGGCTCCCGACATCAACGCGCCGTTGAAGCGAATCTCCAAGGGTTCAACCTTGGTCGGATTTTGGCTTCCCAATGGGGATGGTGTGACCCGAAACAGACCTTTATCCCCTTGATCGCTGACGATCAGGCGTCCCTTAGTGTCCGTTGTTAAACAGACCCATGAGCCGAGAATTTCTTTGGGAACAGTAAACAGCCGCTCGACTTGAAAACCGGGCAACAGATTAAACAGGTCGCGAGCCGAGTCGGTCGCGATTTCCGCAAGCATCCCCTTACCGCCGGGATGATCTTCGAGTTTGAACGAAATTCGAGCTGCCGTGAATTCTTTGGATGTCCGCGAATCGGTGACTTTCCAGGATTCATCGGTGACGAAATAGCGAACCTTTCCGTCCAGTCCCGTGATTGCGAGTTTCGCCACAAAGCCGGCTGGTCCCCCCGAGTTCACAACTTCCGCTTCGATGACGTTCTCGCCATCCTTCAAGCGAGACTGGATATTCACCTGCTCGGGGTGGGAAAAATCGTCGCTCGAGGCGACTTTTTGACCATTGACGTAAATCGTCATCCCATTGTCACAAGCGGCTCGCAACCAGGCGGACTTTCCGGATCCCTGAAAGGTGGTGCGGATCACGTAATTCTTGTTTTCATCAGCACCCCAGATCCAGTTTGGCTTGGGACCTTCCTTGAACTGAGATTCCACCGAATTTGCGTTCACGGCGGGTGCAGCGACATCGGTTCCGCTGGCTGGGGCGATTTGCGGAATCTGGGTGTACAGTTTTCCATCTGTTGATTCGGCCGCGATCATCAGGCCAGCACCTGCAATGCTGCTGGCGATTGCGAACGAAAAAATACGGAGGACGCGAACGAGCATCAGCATCAGTTCCTCTGAAAAAGGACTCGGTTACGGAAAAACGGTCTCTCACCAATCGAAATCCGATTCAATGGCGATAGGATGAATGAACTCGCATCAATCATCCCTATCGCGAATCATGCACATCCGATCTCGATTCGTCCACTCAACCGATTTCCAATCCGTCCGCTTTTCCAAAAAACGAGCACGTTTCCAGCGATTCCGACCCATCACGAGTGCGTCTCCCCATCGGGGCGGTTCCATTCACTTGACGAATCCAAACGAGCCAAAGAACGAACCCGGAGGCGATTCCTGAGAAATCGCCTCCGGGTCTTCAAATCGAATTGATCGCTCTACCTGCTCACATCAAGCATCGGCAGGTGACCGAGTTATTGTCCGCAGTGAGCCCCAGCAGCACAGGAAGGAGCCTGAGCGGGGTCACAGGCACATGCCGTTTGCACGGGAACTTGACGTCGTACGGTCCGAGGCACACAGATCACCTTGGATTCCACCACTTGGCGTGGGACGCAGCGTGTTTTGGTCACCATCTTGGTTTCGCAAACCTGGCGGCAGGTGGTGTAAGGAACCTTGCGGGTCCGAACTTCCTGGGTCATCGAGCAAGTGGTGTATGGGACCTTCTTGGTAATCGTTTCGCAGGTCCACGAGCAAGTCGTGTAGGGGACCTGTTTCGTGATCGTTTCACAAGTCCATGAGCAGGTCGTGTAGGGAACCTTCTTGGTAATCGTTTCGCAGGTCCACGAGCAAGTCGTGTAAGGAACCTGTTTGGTGATGGTTTCGTGTTCGTAGCGAACACAGTTGTAAGGTACCTGTTTCACAACCGTTTCAGGAATCTTGCGGCAAACGGTATAGGGTTGCTGGCAGTGACGAACTTCCTGCTCCATTCGGGTGCAGGTGACGGTTCGCATCTCGGTACGTGGAACCCACCGTTTGCAGCAGATCGTTCGGCAGGTTTGCTCGCAAACCGTGTGACTGCAACCAGGTTTGTACACGCATTGGCACCGACAAGCATCCCATTCCCATGTACCGGGATCGGTGACACATTTCTGCACGATCGGACCAGGAACTTGCTTGGTTTCTGTCACCCATTCGCCGGTGCAGTAGGGGACTTCCTTCGTTTCGCAAACAGGCTTGCAGACCGTGTAACAGACATCACGATAACAGGTCTGGGTTTCGGTGCGGTACGTGGTGCAGCAGACTTCGCGGTACTTGGTCTCACAAATCGGCTTTTTGATGGTGCAGCAAACATCGCGGTAGCAGGTCTGGAAGTGCGGCTTCCGGATCGTGCAGCTGACATCTTTGTAACATGTCTGGACGCATGGTTTGCGGATCGTGCAGGAAACTTCTTTATAGCAGGTCTGGAAGCAGGGCTTCCGTACAGTGCATTGAACGTCCTTATAGCAGGTCTGGTAGACCGGCTTGTTCACCGTGTAGCACTCGTCACGGTAGCAGGTTTCCTGAATGTTCCGTGTGCAGGTGACAGGAACCTCTTCCGTGCAGGTATCGTACACGGTACGGCATCGATTGACGGTCCGTTGTTCGAAAACGGTTTCCTTCACGGTTTTATACCGAGTTCCGCAACCTTGGGCTGTACTGTAGTCTCCGCAGGATGGACCTGCAGTCGCTGAACAACGCTTGTAACTGGCCGCCCCACAATACGAGGCTTTCACTTGTGCATCGGAAGCGAGTACCAGCATGCTCGCCACGACGATCCAGACTGCATGTCTCATCTATCTGTCCCTTAATCCCTGTCAGATCGGCATATCATAGTGGTCAGTCACGATGGGATACTGCAGGCGCGCAATGGTCAAGATCCTGTTATCTAACAGCATCGACCGTTAACGTCAGCTCGCTTGAGCCAAAACACGCATTTTTACGCGCCGCGTTCCATCGCGGTTGCACCATCCGTGGCTCAGGCGAGCCCGAAGCACCTATAACACCCATCCCACCGTTAATGTCGGCAAAAATGGCCACCAGACTCGAAAGTGAATCCTCGTTCGCTGCATAAATTCGACAGACTTGACCGAAGGAGAGCGACGTGACCCGCGTATTCGATACAGCCGGTACGTTGAGAGCCTGTCATTGGGGGGTTTGACGACGGATTTTTGGCCGTTTTGGATTTCGGCTCGTCCAAGCACCCCGCTCGTCAGGGGAGGCGACGACTGCGGAATGGATTGACCTCAGTCGAATCGGCAGGCAGAGAGCCCCCAGGGACGCGGGACTGCGTACATTCCCAAAGCAGGATGGCCGCTGTGGCAGAAACGTTCAGGGATTCCACTTTGCCGCTCCCTTGCAGCGTTACCAGGGAATTACAGGCCTGCGAAACCTCGGGAGCCAGCCCCTGCTCTTCATTCCCCATCACAAGTGCGGTCGGTTTACTACGGCTCATCGCTGGAGTCGGGGTTCCCCCGCGGGTAGCCGCTCCGACGACCCAGTAAAAGGTCCGCAGTGCCATGATGAAAGACGGAAAGTGTTCGACACAAAATACCTCGACATGATCCAGCCCCCCCTCGGCCACCCGGTAACTCGCCTCGGTTGGAAACGCAGCCTGAGGATGATCAGGAATAATCACTTTCGAAATCCCGAAGAACGCGGCCGAGCGAATGATCGCTCCGAGGTTGTGAACATTGCTGATCCGATCGAGCAACAACAGGGTTTCTCCTTGACTCGACCAGCGCCTCAACTCGTCATGCTCAGGAGCACGAATCTCCGGGGGGTCGACCACCACTACCACACCACCGTGATGAATCGATCCGGAAATCAGTTCGAGTTCCTCAGACTCGACACACCGATAAACCAGCCGCTCCTGGGCCATCCACCGGCATAAATCGCCGAGTTGCGGAGCGGTTTCTCGATTAAAAAAAAGACGCTTTACTGAATTCGAATTGGTTTCAAATCGAGTGCGGACAGCCTTTGAGCCGCAGATGACCAATTCCTTGGTACGCATGACAAACCTTCTGACATCGAAAAACAAAAAATGACTGCACAGACCTGAGAGTCGCCTCTCGAATGAAACGTCAACAATCTTCCACGCCAGTTTATCAGACAATTGACCGGGATGCCTTCGGATCGGGGAGTTGTGACCAGGAATTCCTGATTTGGTTGTCAGGGGAACAAATGCATCGCAGGACTCGGATTTCGCATGAGAACAGGGCATCCGTGCCAGTTTTCTCATTACGGAAGGCCGAAACTTGACTGAGGGGATATTTTCGCGTGATTTCCCTGATTTTATGGGAAAAAGAGAGGAATCGGGGCAGATCCGTTGTACTTCGGAAAACAGGAAGATCCCGTGGCACGCGGGCTGCTATCTAGTGATCAGGCGGAAATGAACCAGATTTGTTGGGATCACAAATCGGATTTCAAAACCGACAAATTGGCGGATCAAGGAAGAAAATCGAAGGAGAGAATCTTGAAAACGGGTTGTCGCGTTAAAATGATCGGAAAACCGGCAGAACTTCATCGTGGCGGTTTCCTTTATCTTGCGGCCGTACGCGAACTCGGCCTCATCTGCTTGGCCTTAACACTGATTTTGAGTCTGTTGCTGCAGGGACATACCCTGCTTCAATCCGGCGTCGCTGGACAAAGTCCCGCAGCGCACCAAAGTAGGCATTCCGTGTTGGGGATCACGGTTGATCAGGATCAACAACAGTTGGTTGCTCTGACCTGGCCAGGAGAACTCCACCGAATTGATTTAGCGACAGGGAATTCCTCGCCACAATCCACGCCGGAAAACCTGGTGTCCGCAGTGACTTCGGCCAGAAATTCCACAACGGTCATGCTATGGCAGTGGGCTGAAGATTCACAAATTCACCATTGCGTCCACATTGATCGACAAGAAAAACGGCTGGTGTCAAAAGAATGGGTTTTCGACTCGCAGTCGACCCCCTCCATTTCCGTTTCATTCGCCGGAGAGTTCGCCGTCTTGATCACATCGGAAGGGGATGTGTTCGGCTGGGACCTGAGTCTCCTCACACCGGTCGAATGGAAATTTTGTATTGGCAAGGTCGGACCAGAAAGCCGTTTATCGTCGGATGGTCGTCAAATTCTGGTGAATACCCGCGAGGGGAAATCGTTTCTATGCGATGCACGGACAGGGACGGGCCGAATCGAACTCGACGAAATCCGGGATTGCTGCCGAAGCACTGCCTGGTCGCAGGATGGGAAACTTTTGGCGGTTGGAGATCAGGCCGGGAAAGTTCATCTGTTTGACACCGAAACGGGAATTCGAATCTGGCATGACCAGCTTCCATCCGGTTTTGCCAGATCGGCTGCCCTTTCCCATGATGGAACACGACTCGCAGTCGGGGGATTTGATCATATCATCCGAGTTTGGGATGTGACAAAAGCTTCCAAGCGGCCTCTCGAAATCACCGGAAAGATCGGAGTCACTCGTTGTCTCGCCTTTACTCCCAGCGATCAGACGCTGATTTCAGGGAACCTGGGGGGAATGATCCATGAGTGGTCACTGGATCAAGGAACGTTAATTCGTGAGTTGCCATGAATCCGCGAACGGCTGATATCCACCTCCGTCCAAGTCAAATCATCAGATCGAGCCAGACAAAACGAGACAGGTCTGTGCGAACCACGGTAGGCTGTTCATTCCCGACCTCAACATCTACGATTCTGAAGAACAGGGGAACGGGAATCACCGGTGGGGAGTCGCTTTTTGAGCACTGATATTGAATCGCCGACGAAGGCTTTGACCGTGACTCAATTAACGGCCAAGCTCAAGGGTGTCATGGAGAATACGTTTCGCTTTGTCTGGGTGAGCGGCGAAATCTCGAACTGCAAACAAGCGAGTTCGGGTCATGTCTATTTCACACTCAAGGATGAGGGAGCGCAAATCGCCGCGATTCTGTGGCGCAGTGCGGCGCAGCGTTTGCGATTTCAGCTGAAAGATGGGCTGAAAGTTCTGGCTGCGGGGCCCATTCAGCTTTATGAAACACGGGGACAGTATCAGCTCATCGCCGAACAGCTCGAGCCACAAGGGATCGGAGCCCTGGAACTAGCGTTTCGGCAACTCCATCGTAAGCTGGACGCAGAAGGATTATTTGACCTCGATCATAAACGCCCGTTACCCCTTTTTCCCCGGCGGATTGCACTGATCACCAGTCCTTCCAGCGCCGCTGTGCGTGATATGCTGCAGGTGATTACGCGTCGTTGGCCGCGAGCGAATATCGTGATTGTTCCTGTCCCCGTCCAAGGAGCCGATGCCGCTCCACAGATCGCCAAGGCGCTCGGACAGGTGCATCAAATTCCCGATGTCGAGGTCGTGATCTGTGGCCGTGGTGGGGGAAGCCTCGAAGACTTGTGGGCGTTTAACGAGGAAGTCGTTGCGCGTGCCATCCACCAGTGTGCGGTGCCGGTGATCAGCGCGGTTGGACATGAAATTGACCTGACCATTGCCGATTTGGTTGCGGACAGGCGGGCGCTTACACCGAGTGAAGCGGCGGAACTTGTCGTCCCGCTAGAATCGGATGTCCGCGCGTTGCTCGAACAATCCCGACATCGACTCACCTCGGCACTACAATACCAGGCTCAGAGGGCACGGTTTCAGATTGAGCGAATTCAACAGCGTCCGGCACTGTCTCGTCCCCTCGACCGAATTCATCAACTGCAGTCTGAAGTCGACGATCTTGAAGAGCGAATGCGAGTTGCGGTCACGCGGCGGTTGGAATCCCGTCGCCAACAGATCGGTACGATCACGGCATCACTCAATGCACTCAGCCCGCTCGCAGTATTGGAACGAGGATATTCACTCACCAAACGACTCATCGACGAAACCTTGATTCGAGATTTGCACGACATCAAAATCGGGGACCGAATCTCGACGTTGGTTTCACGTGGGAGTCTGATCAGTGAAGTGATTCAAATCGACATGGACGATGATGCGGATTGAATTCCCCTCCCTGCAGTTCTTGTTTTTGAGCTGTCGAGGAGATTGGGGCAAAACGCCGACCCCGCCAACGAATCCAATACTGAGTGTCTTTCAAGTCGAGGATTTGGCTTGGCTGGACGACGGATTCCGCATGGCGTTTTCCATTTGCCCCAGCAGATCTTGCAGTCGATTCACCTCGGCCAGTGACAAATTTTGCTCACCGAATCGCACCTGATAAAACAAGCGAGCAATGAGTCGCGGAGCATCAAAGAGTGTTGGCGTCGATAACTTGGTTGCTAAGGACTGTGTCACCATTTCGGCAAATTCCTGCTGTGTCTGCGAGGTTGCCCGTACGATTCCCTCCCCTTGCATCAATCGATTAAAGCGTTCATAGAATTCGATCAACTGCCGTCGACCGGCAGTTCCCTGTTCGGGGTTACGGTTCAGCCATGAGCGAATCCGCATTGCCAGCCAGCGAGTCGCGCCAACCAGTCCCGCGATGACGAGCATCAGCAAGAAGGCAATCAGTCCCCCTTCCAGACTGAACCATTTCTCTCGTTTGGTGACGTGTTCCCACAGTGAATAGATTGCTGCGGCGGGGGATTTCACCAGTTCATTGAGGAACAAGCGAATATTCGCCAGCAGCTTCCTCAATGGCCGGTAAATCGATTGTTCTTGTTGGTCGAGCGACATATTGATAACACTCTCTGCCCAAAGTCCATTGAGTGTCGATTGAACATTGTCCCAGAGTTTTTTTGGCTTCGGCGAGAACTTTTCAACACTCAATCTACGTTCGTCGGCTGGGGTTGCATCGAAAGTGCTCCAGCCTTCACCGCCGATCCACGGATTTGGGAGTTCCAGCGTTACCTTTTGTCGTCTCTTTGCAATTGTTTGTTGTTCCTTCGCGATCACGCTGGGAACTTTGTCTGTGACCCAGGCTTCGACCCATGCGTGTGCAAAACGTTGCTGGACTTCGAGAGAGTTGTTCTTCGTTGGATTGGGAACGCCCCCTTTGTATCCAATCACCAGCCGCGAAGGAATCCCCTCCGCACGCAAGAGCAGGGCCAGAGCGGTTGCAAAATACTCACAGTGTCCTTCTTTGCGGGTAAACAGAAAGTCCTCGACCGGATCGACTGTCTTATCTTTGATCGTTAAATCTAATGTATATCGGTAAAGCCCCGAATTCTTGAGATAGGATTCGATCGCAATGGCGCGTTCCCGTGAGGTTAATTCCTGAGTGACAACTCGAGGATTACCACGATTTCGTCGATCCAATTCTTGACGGACGATGTCATGTGCTAACTCAGGTATCGTGTCAATTTCATCGTTTTCCTCGTTTTTTTCATGATCCTTCAGTTTTTCCGAGATCTTTGTGGTCGCTTCCCAGTATTTCTCGGCTAAATCCCCACGCAAGGAATCAGAGGTTTTTTGTAGAAATCGTTTTAATGGTCGGTTGTGCGATTTCGTTTCGGTGATGTAATCGACAATTCCTGACCTTGGTGTATCGGTGCCCAGAGAGACTAAACCTGTTATCGAATTTGTATTTACTTTCATTTGATTACTGATACCTCGAATCCTCAACGGACTACCAAGCGAAAAGAGGATCTCTGTGCCATTTGGGTAAAGACGGATTTTTTGCGAGACATATTCATTTTTTATTGGATTATCATTGATGAGTGGTTTCGAGCTGGTCCCTTCAGACGGAAAGTTCGCCCAAGTCGATTTCTCGTAGGCGGTGAAAACTCTGGCACGAAACAAGGGTTCGTCCAAGCCCAGTTCCTGGGCATAGGCGTCTGCTGAAAGAGGTTTTTCCGTCGATTCCTTTTCAGAGATGCGTATCACTTTGGTAAAATTGATCTCAAAAACCGTTTCAGAACTTTCCAGAATGGGGCCCAGGCTTCCTAGGCGAACAGACTGTGCCAAACCGATTTTCTTTCCCAGCCCATTCCCCGAATCCTGATGGTTAGCCATGTCGACCGGCCCACCACTCCAGACACGCGGAACAAAAGCAAAAAAGGCAATGCTGACCAACAAGGCCGAACAGCTGGTCAAGAGAACACCCGTGACAAACCGGTTGGTCAGCCAGCGGGATCCCTCCTCGTGGTGGACCGATCCTCGCACTTCGCTCCGGGTCCGGAAACGTAAGCTCTGCGTAATCGATTTTTCGGGAGTGTCGGAACTGGCTGTGGCAAACGAATTGGCTTCCTCTTCGGCGAAGAGTTTTTCCGCCCGCCATAAGGAAAAGAGTGACAGTGTCCAGATGGCACCGAACATATAAGAGATCGCGGAGATTCCAAACCAGCCTTTGGTTGTCAGGACCGAAGCCACTGCAAGCTGCAGTACCCCCAGTGCCATCAGAAACCAGTAAAGTCGTGCCGTTTTTGACTGAAACAGGACGATCCAGGTCGCGTACAGCAAAAGATGAGTTCCCGCTAGTAGCTTGCGTTCCGGGCCTTGCCCCACGAATTCAACGAGCGTGGCAAATAACGCAATCATTCCG
>Ga0114978_10003514_pt1 | contig 12808 bp, 17 predicted proteins | sample S_140212_EF_Meta_FD_87027 | JGI IMG/M metagenome (GOLD analysis project Ga0114978, IMG submission 87027) | Freshwater microbial communities from Lake Simoncouche, Canada to study carbon cycling - S_140212_EF_MetaG | ecosystem: Environmental > Aquatic > Freshwater > Lake | place: Lake...
AGATCATGCGAACACACAATGTGCCCGACGATCAGCAGGAAGTATGGCTGGAGCCTCTGATGGCGTGAACAAACTAGGACCGAAACGTCCTCACCAAAAACTATTTTTAACTGAAAATGGATTTATTTGAAAGTAGGGGAGTTATGGCAGATTAAGATGAGCGATAACATTTACGACTCCGATGAGCTGGACAAGGTATTTAGGGTGATTAAGGGCGAGGATAAGTTGGCAAGTGATGGGGCCAAGTTAGCTTTGACCTATGCGTATTTGAAGTACGCGAACAAGGATGATGAAGCCGAAAGGCGAGCGAAGATAGATGCGGCGTGGAAGCGGGCCGAGAGTAAGTGCGGTATTGATGGTGACGACCATACGTATACGAAATGGAAACGCGCGGGTTCGGCTACACCGGCAGCCGAGTGCGTGTGCGATAAATGCGGAGAGCAGACGTACCGGCCATACTAAATTAAAAACGGATTTATAGATGTGAATTTGGAGAGTGGTAGATTATAGGGTGAAGACTATAATCTTCGGTCTTGTTATTTCCTCGAGCAGAGAAATATCCGATATGAATCGATGGGTTTAAACCAACCCGTTTCTAAAAGGTCAGTAAAAAAATGTCGACGCGTTTTCACCGGTTCGGGAGACCCGGTGTTTTTGATTTTCGATTTACAAACTAAAAACGGATTTGTTCATGTCTGTAACAAAAGCAGTAATAATAATGTCCGACCTAATTGTTCTTATTGTTATTTCCAGCATTGCGTTGGCAATGGCTCTGGGGTGGCTGATTCACGTAATCCGACGAGTGAGTCGTGCGAACGGAACTAGTACAAGTAGCGGACCAATAATTGTGTGAAAAATCACACAAAACGGATTCGGTTGGTAACAACCTTTTTACCCCAAGAACAGAATGTCAGTTCGCGCAGCTATTTTATCGGCCGCGCGCGCACGGTATAGTGAAGCCACGGCCATTCTTCCTGACCAAATCAGGGAGTCGTTGTGCGAACGGCAGATGGCCGAAGACCGACTGGCGGGACATCTTCTGTTGAATTTGTCCGAGCGTGAAGCTAATGAAATCAAGCGCGCGATGCGTGATATGCGAGTTCACGTGATGACACTTCCGGCGCTTCGTGAGAAGCACCGCCGCAGTATTCAAAAGTTCCGCACGGAAATGAACGAATGGTGGTGGCAGAAGGAAAACGAACTTAATGATTCGAAGATGAAGTAAGGTAAGCTATGTACTCCCAAACCCTCTTTGAGGTTCTGCTGGTACTGTTTATGATATACTTAATGGGCGCGGCATTGTACGTTGCGCTGTACGTCTAAAAACGAAAGTTTTTTTAGCCAAAATAATTTCTCACAAACTCGTACATGGATCCCAATAAGTGCCAAGTACTGACCCAAACAAAGGGAACGCAATGCTCTAAAGCCCACAAGGCAAACTCGCCGTACTGTACTCTTCACGAAACCAAGCGTGAAGAAGCGGGTCCACACCAGTTCGCGAGGACGCAGCTGGAAATCAAGCATAGGTTTGAAAGGAGTGTTCAAGCCGACGAATTTAATAATAGACGGGTGGCAGCGGCTCCTAATCCAGACGTTATTCAAAGAATTGATGATGAAAGGATAATTGCCGAGGCTCAACTAACGGTACGACACCGTATTGAATACCGGGATTTACTAGAAGCCCAACATACCGAAATAGTTGCGAACGATGGAATCAATCCAGATGAGCCGGCGCGTATTAAGCGTGAACTTAATGCTCTGCGCCTCCAGAGTATTCGGGCATCGGCCTGGATAATGAGGCACTGGGCGCGTCTCGCCGATCGTAATCATTTCATTCAGGAGTTAGAAGCTATTCGTACAAGTGTTCGCCAGATAGGACAGCAGCCACGTATGACGCAACTTAATATAGCCATCGTACAGGATCTCGACACGCGAATCACCGACAATCTTGATGGGTTTATGGCCAGGGCAATGCAGGACGCGGAGAATGGGGGCGATATTCGGGAATGGGGTGGCGAAGAAGTTGCAGGTCCAGTCCAGCATCCGGGTGTAGTCCTACGAGCCATAGCTTTACCTGCCGAACAACAGCTTGCGCGAATCGCCAACGACACCCAGAACGTACATACCCAACTGGTAGTTGAGCAAACCAAGAAGAATGCCGCAGAAATCCTGAAGATTCCAGTACCCCGAGACTACCAGTGGGAGAAGAACCGGCTGTCACTGACGTACAAGACGATTGTGATGTTCTGTAACTTATCACCTAAATCCGTCTGGCAGTTCAGCGGGATGTACTGCTCGGACGCCACCATCTACGAGATGGAGCCAGGGATTTTCGGAAAGGTGGTGGACGGAGTATGGCAGTATATTAGCAAATCACCCGACAGGAAAGATCTAAAGAAGATTCTGGCGGCGGAACTGCGCGATAATATCGGGATGTGCGCCCAGGGCAACCTGTCTCGTATCTGTAACGTTCTCCAGGGGTATTTGGAAGGTATTGGACAGAAGGAGTCGATAGCCACAATTCTGGGCCGAGAGTTCCCAAAACTCATGGAGATTGAGAATGTAGTAGAGCGAGAAGCTCGTGGGGTGGCAATCTTGCGAGAGAACGCAGTACCAGAAGGCGAGTGGAATGACTGGCTTGATCCGCTAAGGGAATAGGACTTAAACTTACGGAGCGTATTAAAGAAAATGAGCGCCGTTGAACAGCTACAGCGTGAACTTGTAGTTCATCGCGACATCTACGAGATTGCGCGCGATAAACTGATTGAGACGGAAATCAAGCTTAAGGATGCGATTGAGGAGGAAGACGAACTGAAGCGGGCGTCTGATGGGGCTCGGAAGTTCGTATTTTTAACTATGGTCGGTGTGGCGATGGCGGCGGTGGCCATCAGTATCTGGGCATAAGACTTAAATACCACCTATTTTATACAGAGAAATGCCTCTTCCAACAATAATAGCCTTTGCGAACATCGGATACCGTCATTTTTCTGAAAACCTTTTGCGGAATGCGCAGGATGTCCTTAAGAATCATACGCTCGTATTTTATTGTTTAGATAAGGAGCTGTACGACGCTCTCCAGCCATATGTGAATGATCGTACCAAGCTGGTTCTCTACGACAGCACTCCTGTTTCAAGAAACTTCGAGAACTATGGATCAGACAACTTCAATATAATTACGAATGTAAAGATGCATATTATTTCGCGTGCGCTCGTAGAACATGGGTTCATACATTTCGTAGACGGGGATGTAGTGTTCTGCAAAGAACCTACCGAAGAATATTATGAGCAGTATTCGGATTATGATATCATTTACCAGCGTGACGCGCCTCCGCCAAATAATCCCTTTCACATATGGACATGTACTGGAAATTTTGTTCTTCGAAATACGGAACGGACACATAAGTTCCTCCAGACGATTTCGGAGTATCAGCTGGCTACTAACTATATGAAGAACGATCAGGAATCTCAATTGAAAATTTTTGAAGATGCGGGTATTACCGATATTCGGGAGTATCCTCATGCTCGTGTAACAGAGTTCCCCGATACTGAATTCACCTGTGGATGGTATGTTAGGGAGAACGCAGTCGACTTTTCAAAGATTATAGTATTCCATGCAAATCATGTAACGGGGAGTCATGCAAAAGTGGGCCTTCTCAATAAGATCGGTAAATGGTACATGTAAAATTAAATCATAAAACGTATTTTCTTGCTCCAATAATCAGGCGAGCAAAATGAATCTGGTAGACCAGTTCCAGAAAACTCGAGTGTGTCCGAAATGCCAGAATCGGTATTTCAACATCGAAATCAACTGGATGAACTCGTTTGTGAAATCCGTGTACACCTGCGACTCGTGTGCGTGGTCGTTCACTACTAACTGTACATCGCCCGCCAGTTCTCCGGGTCTTTCTTCGCAATATCCGTCAAAAGTTTGCGAACGACCGGTTCAGATAAAGTGAACGGGGTCTTGTACTCTACGTAAAAAGAGTACTCCTTAACCGACTCGTCATTCATTACCCTCAACATATTCAAGCGCGTCATCATTCCTTCAACCGTGCGAATAAGAGTGCGAACTCCTTTTTCTTCGCCCGAGTAATCGGTGATAATATACTTTATGGCCGAATCGGTCATTTCCACGTCCTCTTTCTTGAACTTCAAGCGGTCAAGTAATTGAGGCCAGATGTATTCTTTGAGAATAACTTTTTTGTCGGTTTCGTTGTAGCCTCCACAATGAATAACGGTCATACGGTCGCGCAGAATGGGGTGGACCTTATCAATATCGTTGAACGAGAACACGAACAGACACTGGGATAAATCAAAATCCACGCCGGAAAAGTACCGGTCGTGGAACTGGGAGTTCTGGGACCGGTCGGTTAAATGAATAAGCATGTTCACAATCTCGTCGCCGTGTGGCGTGGTACTAACTTTATCTAATTCGTCAAAGTACATCACGGGATTCATTGCGCCGGCGTGCATTATAGAGTCGGCAATCCGGCCCCACATTGATCCCTCGTAAGTATACGAATGCCCCACGAACCCGGCAATGTCCGACGCTCCGCCCAACGAAAAGAACTCGAATGGTCGTTTCATTACTTCGGCAATAGCGTTACGGGCCAGCGAAGTTTTGCCTACACCCATTGAACCTTGTAAGGCAATAACATTACCCACAGATTTCGGGTTAACAACCAACTGGGCCAGAATTTGGAGGATTTGGGTTTTGGCGGGAGTCATTCCGTAAATGTGTTTGTCCATAGTTTTACGGGCGTCGGTCATGAAAGCGTTACACAGCATCGGGCCGTGGTCCAGGGTTACGGGCAAAGGCACGATCTTCCCGAAGGGAATGCGCAGAAACGCGTCAATCCAGTTGCGCAATTTATACGCCTCCCCTGAATCCGGCCCCATCTCTTCCACCGCTGTCATTTTCTTGATGACGTTAGACTTGATGTATTCGGAAATCGGGAGCTCAAGAATGCGGAACTTTCGAGGAACATCGCCATCGTTGAGGGACATGGATGTGAGTTTGGTCATCAGCGAAACGAGCGAAGACCGGCGTTCAGGTGACTGGTTCTTGAAATACTCCAATTCGTCCTTGGATAAACTTATAGGGAGTTTAGGAACAGATTTGGAAGATTGGGCCCGCGTTTTAGGCCCCTTACTGGGTCCGCTGCCAATGTACTTGTTCATCAGAAAATCAAGGAACTCGTCTTCCTTATCCTCACCTTCTTCGTCCGGCGAGTAGTCTTCGTCGGTAGTGGTAGTGGGGGCACTGATCGTAGGTTTCTCGTCTTCAGAAGTAGATGAAGAAAGCGTATCGTCTTTAATCCACAAGGTTTCTTCCACCCCATCCTTCTTCTTCTTTTTTCCGGAAGGCGGAGGAGGCGGCGGTGGGTCAGCCGTATCTGCCGAACACTTACGGTCGCGGGCGGATTCTTTAGACGTCCGCTTCGTCATTTGTTTGAGTTCCCAAAATAAAAATGGCATAAATACCATCCATAATTTAAGGAGAATTAGTAATGGAGATAGGAGACATAATTCCCCTGGCGCAAGAACAGCTGGATAGAGAAGTCGCCGGAAACCCTGAAGTCAAGAAGATGATTAGTATAGTCAGAGAATTCATTGAGACGCACCGCGTGATGTGTTATGGCGGAACGGCGATAAACAACATCTTACCGCAAAAAGACCGGTTCTACGACTACTCCTTGGAAATTCCCGACTACGATTTCTTCTCGGAAACTCCCCAAGTTCATTCGGCAAAACTGGCCGATCGGTTAGCTTCCGCGGGATTTGCGAGCGTGGAAGTTAAGCCGGGTCTACACTTGGGCACGTTCAAGGTATTTGCCAACTACATTCCCGTGGCGGACGTGTCGCATATGGACCCCAAGATATTTGGGAAGCTGTGGGGGGAGAGTATCGTAAAGGACAAGATACACTACGTTTCCCCTAATTTCTTGAGGATGTCAATGTACTTGGAACTGTCGCGACCTAAAGGCGACGTATCGCGGTGGAAGAAGGTATACGACCGTCTCCAGATGCTGAACAACAATTACCCTATGGTATGTCCTCACGTAGAAAAGGTGAGTTCGGAGTACTTGGACGAGGATATTCGGCGGGAGATACGTCAATTGATGGAGAAAGACAACGTTGTGCTTCTGGGCTTCAACGCATCAATGCTTCAAGAAAAGAGCGCAAAAAGGTGGATGTTGCCCTTGGATTTACTGGCGGAGCCGAGTAAGCGCGCAGAAATATCCAAGAAAGTGGTGGAAGTGTTCAGGAAACACGAGAACGTTCACGCCCGCGAGTTTCCGGCCTATGAGGAACTTATGCCTCCGCGCACGGATATATTGAGCAAGAGTAAGGAAGTATTGGTGAGGATATACGAGACGACCGCTTGCCATAGTTACCACTCCACTCCTTCAGGACTGAAAGTGGCAAGTATTCCTACGCTCTTACAGTTCTTCTTATCGGCTCTTTATTCGCCCAAAGAGTTTCTGGAATCCCAGTCCGAACAACGGTTTCTGTGTACGGCCGAACACTTGGTGAACTTGGCCAACAGTTCTAATCGGAAGTACAAACTGCTGACTCCGCTGACGTGTTTGGGAACACAGAAGAATCTGGTGTCTATGCGATCCGAGACTTCGGAAATACGCAAGAAACTTGGTCAGAATAGGGAATCGCGGGAGTTCTTGGAGCTGTTTTTCACGTATACTCCAACGGATATGAGCAAGACCCAGCGCCATAAAGTACGCACTACTCTCCGGAAAACTCTCAAGGTCCGCCGACGACGGAGTTAGTTCCTGAAAAGGCCTGTCCAGTACATCCGGCGCACGCTAACTTCCCGTTATCGTAAACTAACTTGAAATCGTTGCCGAACTTCATCCACGCAGGAGAGGTATTTTTATTACCGGTGTTCTTGGTGCTGTACGAATAGTACCTGCGCTTCTCCTTGAGCTGGCTCGTCCAGTCCTGTGCGTCGCGCGTAGGGCCGTAATTATACCCAGTGTATCCCGCAGGTCCCTGTGAACTCATTTGTATCTATGAAGACAAATGAAGAACGTCCGATGGATTCTGGTGGCGGTAGTGGTATTGGTGGGCCTTTACTTTCTCTTTCTAACGCCGGGGCGCGAGAACATGAAGATTAACCGGGACAACTCCAAGAACTGGGACGTTCCGGAATTAACTTCTATGCCCCAGCCGACTCCGGAGGGCGAGGATATTGACCGTATGAAGGCTCGGATTAAGGCGCTGGAGTCCGCAGTTTCTGATTTGAAAACTAAAGTCCGTTAAAAGTAATGAAGTACTGGATACTTTTGGTGATTATAGTATTCGTGTTATGCTACGTCGTGGCCAATCGCAACTCTATTATTACCGAGAACCTTGAAACGGCTCCGGAGCTGACCGAGGATCAGACAAAACAGTGTAACAATTTAAAAGACGCACGGGACAGCGATAATGCTATGAAAAAGATGCTTTACAAGGCATTAAAAAGTGAAGGCAGGATTCCTAAATATTGCGAAGCTATCCTGAACCCTATGCCCGTTCCGGCGGATGCTGCGGCCGCTCCCGGTGGGGCTTCTGGAGACGGTGGAGGTGGAAGTGGCGAGAGCGGAAGCGGGGGAGATGTGGCGGCGTTAGCTTCAAAGCTGACGGCGCTACAACAGGAAGTAGGCAGTATGAAAGCCAAGGCTAAAGATCAGGCGTCACAGGCAGCGGCGGCGCAGGCGAGTTTACAGGCTATAGATTAGATTTAAGGTTATTGGCCACCGTACAGGTGGCTGAGCCAGAAGGACTGGTCGCGGTACGGCGGAAGGTTATTGGCCGTATCGTCCGGCGCGGCGGTGGGCGGCGACGACATTATTCCGGCAATAGAGTCGGGGGTCAGGAGGTAATTATAGTAAGTCAACCCGGCAATTGACCCGTCAAATCCGCCGGCTAAAGTAGTATGTACCGTTTCCTCGTTCTGTTTGGGGATCTGGGTCAGTGAATGGTGGAGGTACAAGTTTCCGTCAATGTAAATATCCACCGCGTCTTGGGCAATAGCAATAGCTACGTGGACCCACTTCTGTGCTGGAATGTTGCCAACCGGCACCACTTCAGTTCCTCCGAACGTATCTAACTTCACCAACAGAGAGTTGGTTGTAGGGTCCACGAAAAGCGCGGGACACATTGAAGTCAAGCTGACCGGTCCCTTGGTGAACACGACTTTTGGCGCGCCGTATCTATACGAGAAGTCGTTGATTTTTAGCCAGCAGGCGTACGAAAATGCCATTCCCTGTTTCTCGTTGAACGATTTGGGAATCCGGGTAGGACTATCAATCTGTTTCTTGGCATCGGCAATAGGTCCCACAATTGAAATAGTTCCGCCGCCCGATGCTGCGCGACTCGTAGCTAACCTGTACACCAAATAAATGGTGGCTATAGTGGCTACGGCTGCGAACACTATAATCAGCGTATTCATTGTTATAGTTTTAGAATGTATATTGGCGAATCTCGCGTCCAACGGTATCGTACACTCCAAACTTCACGGAGTATCCGGTAGTATTGGCCAAGTCGGTTGGCGCACCGGGCACCGAAGAAACGCAGGAGTTACTGGCGGCGTAGAATCCTAGAGCGTCAGAAGGGTTTAGCATTTTGGAGGAGGACTGGAGTCCGCACACCTGCCCCGAGAATCCTCCGTTTGGCGTGATTTGAATATCTCCGGCCGCGGGTTTAGGAACTCCGGACATAAAGCAGGATTTAACGAGCATACCGTTGAGGTAAACGTCCAAGTTCCGTCCAAATACGGTCAGGGAAACCGAGAACCATGACTGGAGAGGGATGTTGGGGACTTCGCAGGTAAAGGTATCCTCGGCGGTTTCGGGAGCGTTGGCGGCTACGGGTTCAGAAACCCCGCCTGAAGCGTCGGTGGGGAATACCGATACAGCGACGCGGAGAACGTTGTCGGTGGGGTGGAGAGTGACTTTAGGGTTCATTACGGCCGAACTCGAAGAATCCGCGCGAATGAGAACGGGCTTTTCCTGTCCGTACCCGTAATTCCAGTCCTGGATGAACATCCACCACTGAATGCCGTAGGCTCCCTGGTTTCCGGAGGACATCGGGGCTCCGGTCGTAGGAATGATGGAGGTAGTTTGGGCGTTGGCGGATCCGGGCATATTTCCGGCACCTACCCACCACTGGTAAAGCAGGGGAGGCGGGGGCGCGGTTCCGGTAGAAAGAGTCGAGATGTCGGGGCCGGTAGGACCGGGTGGGGTGGGGATGGACGATGTGGACGGAGCTGAAGTTGACGAATTGTACGGCGCCGGACCCGTAGTTAAGTTCAGGGGAGCCGTAGAAGAAGCGGAAGCTCCACCTGAAGCCGGGGCGGAAGCGGTAGCCGATGGAGGCGGAGGCGTGGCGGGCGGAGGACATGTTTCTACGGGCGTGAAGGTGACGGATCCAGGATTGATTTTACCACGAACATTAAAAGGTTTTATAGTTGGATCTCCTGTATACGGAGTGTATCCTGCTAACGGTCCAAAACCATCCAAGACAAACTTTTGATCTTCGAGTTTAGGAGCAGACTCGCCACCAAACACAAAATTGCCATCCCAGTAGAAAATACCCGTGCATTTCGGATCATTAGAACATGCAGCTTGTGCGTCTGTCAATGATTGTGTAGTACCTAATTTTTTTGCTGCACATGCAATAACGCTTTTTTCACTACCGCCACATCCTTGTGCAGCTGCTTGAAAGGCCGTTATAACTGCATTATCCTCTACAAATTTTCCAGATGCGTAATCTATCGGCGTGCCGTAACACTGCTGATTGGCAAGACCTTCCGTATAATTGGTGAACTTGGACAGGCCGGGTAAGAAAATCGTCTGGGTACTGTTATTGCGGGCCCAGAGGTCATAAATCAGAATTCCAAAAACTACCAGAATAGTGATTCCAATCAGAATGCCGAACGACCAGCCGATGATCTTCCACCTACTTACGGACGCCAGCGCGGCCGCGGCCTGGGCTGCTGCGTCGCTCGCGGCCTTATTTGCCGCTGTTGCGATCTCCTCGTTCTGTCGCGCCAAGCTCTCAAGGTACCCCGGAGCAAAGGTAGCGCTCTGGGCCTGGGAAAGGTCGGCTCTCGCTATCTGGGGAACCGGGGGTAGTAATGGCGCCGGTTTACTTGAGCTTCCACCCATTTGTTAGAAAGCCGGAAGTAAAAACGGACGATATGACAGTGAAATGTCGGCGAAGGAAATGTATTGCAACAACTGTGGCGAAAAGGGGCACGTGTTCAGGACGTGTAAAGACCCTATAATTTCGTGTGGCGTTCTTCTTTTAAGAGGAGCCTACGACCCTCTGAAGTTACCGGTAGACCCCAGAAGCGTAGGTGTTCTGATGGTCAAGCGAAAAGATTCAATGTCCTATATGGAATTCATCCGGGGAAAGTACGATTTGGGAGATCCGGAGTATATTGACCGACTCGTGGGAAATATGACCTTGCCCGAACAGAAACTTATAGTGTCCGAGGAGTTTGATACCTTGTGGACCAAGTTGTGGGGGCAGGGTCGGGATACGCATTCGGCGGAATACGAGATTTCCAAGTCAAAGTACTACCAATTAGACCGCAAAGACATTTCCGCGCGAAACGTTTCGCGGTACTTGGAACCGGAGTGGGGATTCCCTAAAGGCCGAAGGTCCAAGGGCGAGTCCGACGAGGAGTGTGCGATTCGCGAGTTCTGGGAAGAAACCAATATCCCAGCCGAAGCTTACGAAATCAAGCCGACCCTGAAGTTCTCCGAGACCTTTAAAGGAACCAATAACGTCCAGTACCGTCACATCTACTTCGTGGCTCTTCTGCTAGATTCTAAACTGATTAACTTGAAGCAGAAACTGACGTTCATGCAGAGTAAGGAAGTATCGGACGTAGCGTGGAAATCTATGGCCGATTGTAAATCCGTGATTCGACCACACTATGTTGAGCGCCTGAATCTACTGGGTCATCTTGAACGTACGATTGCCACGCATCAAAGTCTGGAATAGTAATAACAATGAACGTAGTCGTTTCTGCTGCCGGAATATTTGGAGCTCTGGCCGTAGGAAATGCCGGAATCTTTACGGCCGCAACTTACGCCGAGTGCTCAAAGACCGATCTGACTGCCTCGATCAAGAACGGCGCCATCGCCGCCGCTCCTCCTGCCATTATATTTTTCATAGCCTCGTTCTTCGAGGTAGTTCGTAGCCCTTTTGTCAACTTCTTTTTGGGATGGGGCGTGGAACCCAAGATGGCTGTGAATTTAGGGCTGGGGTATATGGTCCTCCTCCTTCTGTGGCCAATGACGGTATGGGCAGTCCACAAGACCTCGAAAGAGGCGTGTGTTGCCTCGGCCGACGAAATGACCTCCTTCAAGACCCAGTTACTTGCCAAGCTTCAGAAGAAACAGCAGGCAGAAGCGGCCAAGACTAAACCTCGAACTTAAATAATGGGGTACACTCGTCGCCAAAAAGGACGAGGCCGAAGCAGGAACGAATCGTTGTTTCCAAAAAAGAGCGGGGTGGATTACGACAAGCTTCAAATGACGCCGGAAGGGGAGTACTCTATCACCAAACGTCGGGACGGGGAAAAACTTATACAAATCATGCGAAGTATCGTAAAGAACTTGAAATCCAAGACTATTACGGACATGACGGGAAACGTGGGCGGAGACACTATTCTGTTCGGCCTGAATTTCAAGAAGGTCGTATCTTACGAAATCAATTCCGAAAACTTCGGAGCCTTGAAGAATAACGTCGAAGTGTTTGGATTGAAGAACGTAGAGCTTCATCACGGGGATTCGTACAAGGCGGTACCGGATATAGATACGGACGTAGTGTACATTGACGCGCCGTGGGGAGGACCGGAGTACAAGGACAAGAAAGATATGGATTTGTTTTTAGGGAGGAAGCGAGTGGACGAATTAGCTAAAGTCTTGCTGGAAGATTCCGACTACTTATTTCTGAAAGTCCCGTCAAATTATAATTTCAAGAGGCTGGACGATTTGGGGTTACGGTGGGAGAAACACAAGATCCGAGGATTCTGTATCGTGTGCTTATTTCCGCCAGAATGAATAATGGAGACGATCCTGTATCGTCGTCGTAAACTTGAAGTAAAAACCATACCGAAAGGAACACTACTGTTCCGTCTGGTACGGAATGCGGAGGACGATTTGCGGGGCGTGGAATTGGAAGATGGAACGAGGTGTATAACTCCTAACCAGAACGTGTTTTTCTACCCCGATCCGTTCACCGGAAAAGTGGCGCTGGGAAAATGGTTTCGCGATTTAAAGATTGTTACGGTGTACAAACTCGTGCGAGACGTTAAAGTTCTGTGGCTCTTATCCCCGTCAAAAAATACCAGACTGGCTAAAAACACCCAGCGCAATTTCCTGAAACCGTGCTCAAAAGTTCCGAAAGGATGCCTTCCTCGCGGGCGCAACGACTACGATGCGTGTTTGAGTTCTACGATAATCAAGAAGTATCCGGAAATCGTAGGAATGGCGGAAATTTCCATTAACGATGCGCGCATCCTGAAACGGCAACACAAGACCCAACGGAACAGGAAGTATATGCGCATGACCACCGATGCTTCAGGAACTAAATCGGTCCCCGAACTCGTTCTTCATCCTCTATCCCAGCGTCCACCGAAAGACGTGATAGTTCGTGAGGGAGATACGTTAGAGAACAATTACCAGAAGGTGGGAGAATACAAACTGGCCGACGAACCGGCCCTACGAGCGTTACTGGACAAGGCCAAATTCAATCCCGACACTTTCTTCTACGAACTTTAAAAATCAAAATC